>ENA-ORLY01003207-ORLY01003207.1-human-gut-metagenome-genome-assembly--contig:-NODE-3207-length-13649-cov-3.056292_pt1 | contig 13649 bp, 7 predicted proteins | sample MGYA00243071_ERZ508832 | MGnify/ENA primary metagenome ERZ508832 (study PRJEB26277, sample SAMN04329777) | human gut metagenome | biome: human-associated habitat | host: Homo sapiens | place: USA...
ACCCAGTTCACTTTTGCCATATTCACTCCTGTTCCCGCCAGTGACAAACCTATCAGAATGATGACAGGTCCTATGACAACAGGAGGAAACAGCCGCTCAATCACCCTCACTCCCTGCCATTTGACAAGCGCACTCATCACAAAGTAAACTAATGCTACTCCAACCATGCCGGATAAGGTGCCGGGCAACCCATAAAGTTCTGTCGCTTTAATGATAGGCGCAATAAATGCGAAACTACTCCCCAGAAAGACAGGAACCTTTCCACGCGTAACCGCATGAAAGATAAGCGTACCAATACCTGCTGTAAACAGAGCTGTAGAAGGGTCAAGCCCTACCAATAACGGTACGAGTACCGTAGCACCGAAAGCTACAAACAAGAATTGTACCCCCACCACCCCTTTCCTCAAAGGTGTAAGATTATTTGAATCCATAAGTATAATGTAGATTATTCTTTGCAAAATTAGTCTTTTTAGACAATTTAACTCCCTTTTTTCACAAAAATACATCCAAAAAGAGTTTTTATTTGTTGTTAATAATGTGTAACTTCGCACGGTGAGAATTAATACGACAATTTTATAACTTTATAATATATTGCCTATGATATTTACAGCAGAAAACACCCTACTTATCGGTTCTATCTTACTTTTCGTCAGCATCGTTGTTGGAAAAACCGGATACCGCTTTGGAGTACCTACCTTATTATTGTTCCTCGTAGTAGGAATGTTGTTTGGAAGTGACGGCCTCGGCCTGCAGTTCCACGACGCGAAAGACGCCCAATTTATCGGTATGGTGGCCCTTAGTATTATCCTTTTCTCGGGAGGTATGGATACGAAATTCAGAGAAATCAAACCTATTCTAGGTCCCGGTATCGTGCTTTCCACTGTCGGAGTACTACTTACAGCTCTTTTCACCGGACTCTTTATCTGGTGGATATCAGGTATGAGCTGGTCAAATATTTATTTACCTATCACTACTTCCCTGCTTTTGGCCTCCACCATGTCGTCTACGGATTCGGCTTCGGTGTTCGCCATTCTCCGTTCACAGAAGATGAACTTGAAACACAACCTTCGTCCCATGCTGGAACTGGAGAGCGGAAGTAATGACCCGATGGCCTATATGCTTACCATTGTCCTGATACAGTTTATTCAATCGTCAGGTATGGGAGTCGGAGCTATCGTAGGCTCTTTCGTCATCCAGTTTATCGTCGGCGCGGCTGCCGGATATGTACTTGGAAAGCTAGCTATCCGGATGTTAAATAAGCTCAATATTGATAATCAAGCCTTGTATCCCATCTTATTACTGGCATTTGTGTTTTTCACTTTCTCCATCACCGACTTACTGAAAGGTAACGGATACCTTGCCGTATATATCGCCGGTATCATGGTGGGAAACAATAAAATCATGCACCGTAAGGATATCTACACCTTTATGGACGGACTGACCTGGTTGTCGCAAATCATCATGTTCCTTTGCCTGGGATTGCTTGTCAACCCGCACGAAATGCTCGAAGTAGCTGCCGTGGCATTGTTGATTGGTGATTTCATGATTATTATCGGGCGCCCGTTAAGCGTGTTCCTTTGTCTGCTTCCATTCCGGAAAATCACGATGAAATCACGTATTTTCGTATCTTGGGTAGGATTACGCGGTGCAGTTCCTATCATCTTTGCTACCTATCCGGTAGTGGCGGGCGTAGAAGGTTCGAACCTCATTTTCAACATTGTATTCTTTATTACCATTGTCTCATTGGTCGTACAGGGAACAACCATTTCTTTCGTCGCCCGGATTTTGAATCTTTCCAAACCGCTGGAAAAAACCGGTAACGACTTCGGAGTGGAACTTCCGGAAGAAATAGACTCTGATCTTAGTGACATGACTATCACCAAAAGTATGCTGGAAGAAGCAGACACATTGAAAGATATGAATCTTCCGAAAGGCACGCTGGTAATGATCGTGAAGCGCGGAGATGAGTTCCTGATTCCCAACGGAACACTGAAACTGCACGAAGGAGATAAACTATTACTTATTTCCGAAAAATCCAAAGAAGAAGATACTGATTCAGAATAACATCTGAAAAGAGTTATTCAGTACACTATAACTGATTCGTCTCCACGCATGAAACCTCTTGCCTTTGCAAGATATTCGTTTCATCTTCATGCGTGGAGACGAAATGTTTTATATAGGCCAATGAACTAGTTCTAAGGAAGAAACACGAATGACCTTTATCCGGCTGATAAAATTGTTCGCTCCCCCTCCGTTAATTAACCGTAAAACTTGAATTTAAAATTCGGTTTACATCTACGAAGTATTAATTTTGCGCAGTTTTAAACTAAATGTGCAAAAATCGAATGGAACAAGAACATCAGTTCATTGATTATATTGAGCAAAGCATCATCAAAAACTGGGACAAAGATGCCTTAACTGACTATAAAGGAATTACCCTCCAATATAAGGATGTAGCGCGTAAAATCGCTAAATTTCACATCGTCTTGGAAAGTGCCGGCATCCAGCCGGGAGATAAAATAGCCGTTTGCGGACGTAACAGTGCTCACTGGGCAGTTACTTTCCTGGCGACTATCACTTACGGAGCTGTTATTGTTCCCATTTTGCATGAATTCAAGGCAGATAATATTCATAATATCGTCAACCATTCCGAAGCCAAATTACTTTTCGTCGGCGACCAGGCATGGGAGAACCTGAATGAAGATGCCATGCCTTTGTTAGAGGGCATCGCTTCGCTGGCTGATTTCTCGGCATTAGTGTCCCGAAACGAAAAACTCACTTACGCTTTTGAACACCGGAACGCTATTTACGGTCAACAGTATCCCAAGAACTTTCGCCCGGAACATATTTGTTACCGGAAAGATCGTCCGGAAGAACTGGCTATCATCAACTATACTTCCGGTACCACGGGTTACTCTAAAGGAGTGATGCTCCCCTATCGCAGTCTTTGGTCAAACGTGGCTTACTGCTTCGAAATGCTTCCCGTTAAACCAGGAGATCATATCGTTTCCATGTTGCCTATGGGACACGTGTTCGGTATGGTATATGATTTCCTTTACGGATTCTCTGCAGGTGCACACATCTATTTCCTGACGCGTATGCCGTCTCCGAAAATCATTTCCCAATCTTTCTCCGAAATCAAACCCAAAGTGATTTCTTGTGTACCGTTGATTGTGGAAAAGATTATCAAGAAAGATATTCTTCCTAAAGTAGACAGCAAAATCGGCAAGTTATTGCTGAAAGTGCCTATTGTGAACGATAAAATCAAATCGCTGGCACGACAGGCTGCCATGGAAATCTTCGGTGGAAACTTTGACGAGATTATTATCGGAGGTGCTCCTTTCAATGCGGAAGTAGAGGCTTTCCTTAAAAAGATAGGGTTCCCCTACACCATCGCTTACGGTATGACGGAATGTGGTCCGATTATTTGTTCCAGCCGTTGGGAAACACTGAAACTTGCTTCCTGCGGAAAGGCAACCAGCCGAATGGAAGTCCGTATTGACTCACCGGACCCGAAAACACATGCCGGAGAAATCGTATGCAGAGGAATGAATATGATGCTGGGATATTATAAAAATCCGGAAGCTACGGCGCAAATTATTGATGCTAACGGTTGGCTGCATACCGGTGACCTCGGTACGTTGGATGAAGAGGGTTATGTGACAGTCCGCGGACGTAGTAAGAACCTGCTTCTCACCTCTAGCGGACAGAATATCTATCCCGAAGAAATTGAAAGCAAGCTGAACAACATGCCGTATGTTTCGGAGTCACTGATCGTCTTACAGCACGAAAAACTGGTAGCCCTGATCTACCCGGATTTCGACGATGCTTTCGCTCATGGATTGCAGCAGACGGATATTCAGAAAGTAATGGAGCAAAACCGTATCGAATTGAATCAACAGCTTCCTAACTATTCTCAAATAAGCAAGATTAAAATCCATTTTGAAGAATTTGAAAAGACTGCGAAAAAGTCAATCAAGCGCTTTATGTATCAGGAAGCAAAGGGATAATTATCCCGGATAACACAATGAGTATCCTTGCAATAATTCTCATAGTATTAGGCACGGATTATATAAACTGATAATGAGAACATGCTTAATAATAAAAACGGTGAACAGCCTCAACACTGTCCACCGTTTTTTCTAACCTCTAACTAACTTTATTTATACTACCTATTTTTCTATCTTCCTACCTAAAAACGAATCCTATTTCCATTATTAACAGTCTAACTTTATAATCAATCGATCTTTTTAAAGTGCCATAAATGAAATAGCCTGTCCGCCTCCGGCAGCCATTCGTATGTTCAACGTATTTTCAGAAGTAACCGTTTGTTCCGTTATCCGGTAATCCGTAGGATTTGATTTCCAATCCGCATTCTCTCCATCCGCATAGATGACAGCTTTATACTGTTTGCCCGGTTCCAGGAAATCCAGTTTTATTTCCAGTGTACGGGGTTTCTCGTTCGTTGCCGCTCCCAAGAAATAGTTGCCTTTTGCTTTACGCACGATGGCTACAAATTCCCCCGGTTCTCCTGCCAATGCTTTCGATTCGTCACAATCCGGATCGAAATCGCGGAAGAACTGGAAAGCCGGATGGCCTTCATAATTTTCAATCATATCAGATGCCATCTGCAAGGGAGAATACAAAATCACCCAGTTAGCAAGCTGTTTCGCCAATGTTGTATTCACACGGCTGTTTCCTTTATCCTGATCGTTCCATTTCTGGCGACGGGGAGAATCTTTGGTGTTCAGAAACAAAATATCAAACGTACCCGGTGTATAATCCAGCGGACCGGACAGCATACGGGTGAACGGCAACATGACATGATGAGACGGAGGATTTCCTTCGCTCCATGCATTCCATTCCATCCCTCTCACTCCTTCACGTGTCATCATATTAGGCCATGTACGACGGATACCGGTATCTTTAATAGGTTCGTGCGCATCCAGCGTCATTTTGTGACGGGCAGCTGTTTCCACCACTTTCTGATAGTGGTTGACCCCATATTGGCTGTGATGAAGATAACCATTCGGGAAAGCTCCCGCATATCCTGTCTTCAGGACATGGATACCGTGGTCTGTGTACCATTGCATAGCATGATCCATCTGGCGCTCATAGTTGGGAATATTCCCTCCGGTCTCGTGATGGCCGATAACTTCAACTCCTTTTTCCTTTGCATAACGAACCACTTCATCAATGTCAAAGTCAGCATACGGTTTCGTAAAGTCAAAGTTTTGCATACCACCCCAGCTTTCCCAGCCTTCATTCCAACCTTCAAACAAAACGCCTTCAATCTGATTGGCAGCGGCAAAATCAATGTATTTCTTGGCATTGACAGTAGTGGCTCCATGACGTTCATCCATCTTCCAGGTTTCTACGCCGAGATGCATCCCCCACCATACACCTACATATTTCATCGGACGAATCCAATCGGTCGTTTCTATTTTACTTGGTTCATTCAGATTTAAAATCATAGCCGAATTAATCAGACTAACGGCATCCGGAACAATCTGAATAGTACGCCAGGAAGTAGTGAAATGATTACCTTTACGCACTTTCACACCATCAGGCCATGGAGCAAGTTCAGCTTTCAACGTATAGTTTCCTGCCTGCTTCAAAGTCATTTCCGAGAAATCGTACAATGCCGCTTCATGAATACTTCCGTAGACGCCATCGGCAGTTTTAAAGGTGAAAGGAGTATTGGCTGTCTCCACCTCGGAAATGGGACGTTGCGCATAAAGCAATTCATAAGTTTCGGCACTGGCAGGAATGGACCATGATGTACCGTCTTGGCGAAAACGGAAAGTTGTCAGTTCATCCGTAATCAATAGGGAATCCGCAGCGGGCACATTATATTCATAACGGAACCCAACCCCATCATCAAACACACGGAAACGGAGAGTTAACTCCACCTGATCTTTATTGACCAAATTTACCGCCATCTCATTATAATGATTCCTATTGGTTTTATTTTCACCCCATGGTTGCGTCCATGTTTCATCTTTACTGTCGAAAGTCGTGTTTTTTATCTGAAATCCTCCGCCCAGGTCGATACCGTTTTTCTCCGTAAATCCCAATGTCGAATTTTCAATCAACAATGAGTCACCTACTAAAATGTTATACAACGGTTTACCGTTGTCATCTACTGTTAAAGCCATTTTGATATGACCGTCCGGCGATTTCACTTCCGTTTTCGGACTGCTACACCCGTAACATCCCAGCACACACAGAAAAGCTCCAATGACATAATTTATTTTCATAGCATATCTATTGTTTGTATATAGTACAACTCAAAAAGAAGAAACACTTAAATGTAGGGCGGATTTCTTTCTCCGGATGCCAGGAAAAAAGTATCTTTGCACATAAACAATCTGAATTATGGCAAAGATACTATTGGTTGAAGATGAAATTAATATCGCCTCTTTCATCGAACGGGGATTAAAAGAATTCGGGCATTCGGTAACCGTCTGCCATGACGGGAATACGGGTTGGAAAATCCTTCAGGACGAACCTTTCGACCTTTTAATACTGGACATTATCATGCCTAAAATAAATGGTTTGGAGCTTTGCCGACTTTATCGCCAAATGTTCGGGTATCAAATCCCGGTAATCATGCTGACAGCTTTAGGAACAACCGAAGACATCGTCAAAGGACTGGATGCGGGAGCAGATGATTATCTCGTCAAACCTTTTAGTTTCCAGGAACTGGAAGCACGCATCAAAGCCCTGTTGAGACGCAACAAAGAAGTCCCTTCCAATCTATTGACTTGCGATAACCTGATATTGGACTGCAATACCCGAAAAGCCAAAAGGGGTGACATAGACATCGACCTTACTGTTAAAGAATACCGCCTGCTCGAATATTTCATGACTCATCAAGGGGTTGCCCTCTCACGTATCACTCTGCTCAAAGATGTATGGGACAAGAATTTTGATACCAATACCAATATCGTAGATGTTTACGTAAACTATCTCCGGGTAAAGATTGATCGTGACTTTGATAAAAAGCTGATCCATACAGTCGTAGGATTAGGATATATCATGAATACTTAAACTCACCAACACTAATCCCGGCTATGAAAATAGGTTCTAAAATAGCTCTCTTCTATACATTAATCAGTGTACTGACCACTGTCATCATCATTGCTGTATTTTATATTTTCAGTACGCAGTACATCAATAAACTTTATGCTTCTTACCTGCGTGAAAAAGCCTACCTGACCGCACAGAAGCATTGGGAAAAAGATGAAGTAGACGAACAGAGCTACCAGATTATCCAGCGCAAATATGACGAACTCCTGCCCGAAGCCCATGAGATTCTTTTAAATATGGACAGTCTCTCCGAAGTGCATGATACGCTGAATAAATACCTCACACAACACCAGCAGGCTCTTCTGCTGGCAGGACAGGACAGCATCCCTTTCTCCTTCAAATATAAGGATCAACTGGGAGCCGCCCTTTATTATCCGGATAATGAAGGAAACTTTATCGTACTCGTCATGTCCCGGAATGCCTACGGAACAGAAATCAAGGAACACCTATTGTTGCTTTCCATATTTCTCATCTTAGCCAGTTCCGTCCTGATCTTTTTTATCGGAAAAATATATTCCGGCCGTATTCTGGTTCCCCTGCAACACATACTAAAGGAATTGAAAAGAATACGTGCCAACAGTCTGAACCGCCGATTAAAGACTACTGGCAATAATGACGAACTGGAGGACATGATAAAGACATTAAATAGCATGCTCGACCGTCTGGACAGTGCATTCAAGGCAGAAAAATCCTTTGTCAGTCACGCTTCACATGAGTTGAACAATCCGATTACTGCCATTCAGGGAGAATGTGAAATCAGTCTGCTGAAAGAAAGAAGCACGGGAGAATACATTGAATCCCTCCAACGAATTTCTTCGGAAAGCAAACGGTTATCCAGCCTGATCCGGCATCTTCTTTTTCTTTCACGACAAGAAGAAGAACTCCTGAAAAACAATATTGAAGAGATTATTTTGGCCGATATATTAAAAGAGTTGACAGCTTCTGATGAGAGAATCCATCTTCATTTGGAAGAGACAGACCCGCAGATGACTGTAAAAGCCAATCCATATCTGTTGAAGATAGCATTAAAAAATATAATAGATAACGCCTGCAAATATTCTGATAAAGAAGTAAATGTGACTCTCTACCGGGAGCAACAACAAGTCATTCTTGATATAGAAGACCGGGGAATCGGTATTCCACAAGAAGAAATAGAACACATATTCCAGTCTTTCTATCGGGGCAGTAATACCCGGGACTATGCCGGACAAGGCATCGGACTTAGCCTGACCCTGAAAATCATTTCTGCTTATCATGCAAAGCTGGATATATCTTCAGAAATAGAAAAAGGAACAAAAGTACGGGTGATTTTTTAATCACCCTTCTTTTATCCCTTTCTCTCTCTACCTACTGAAAACTACAAATTTAATCTATGAACGTTTTTTCCACAGAATAGAAATGAACTAAATACGTCTTTGCAATAACTTTCCGTTTTTATCATATAACATTCGTTCATATACCACTTCCACAATAAGAGGAAAGACAAACAAGGCAAAGAAAGTCGCTCCTATCAATCCGCCGATAATGACAATCGCCAACGGACGTTGTGATTCCGAACCAATTCCATGACTCATGGCAGCGGGCATCAAACCGATAGCTGCCATTGCCGCTGTCATAATCACAGGGCGGATACGCGAGCGCACTCCTTCCTTAGTGGCTTTCTCCAAGGGCGAGCCGAGTTTTAGATTCGCCTTTATATCGGAAATCATAATCACCCCGTTCTGAATACAAATACCAAACAAGGCAATAAAACCGATACCGGCAGAAATGGAGAAGTTGAACTGCGTTATCAGAAGAGCCACAATACCACCCACGGCAGCGAACGGTACATTCAGCAATACCAGTCCCGCATCCCGCGCATTAGAGAATAGAATAAACAGGATGATAAAAATGATAGCAATACTGATAGGGACAACCTGTGCCAGACGTTTCGTGGCACGTTGCTGGTTCTCAAAATCGCCCGTCCATTTCAGAGAATAGCCTGCCGGCAAATGTACGGAAGCATTCACCTTTTTCTGCGCCTCGGCAACTGCCGTACCCATATCACGACCTCTCACCGAGAATTTCACTGCACAGAAACGAGCGTGATTATCACGGAATATCAATAACGGTCCCGTAATCGTCGTTATATCTGCCAATTCTTTGATAGGTACCATCGTTCCATCCATCGCCGGAACCAATATCTTACCTATCTCCTCTTCATTCTGACGGAATTGTTCGCTGTATCTTACCATGATATTAAACTTCCGCTCATCCTCATACAACAGTGAAGCCGATTTTCCGCCAATAGCCATTTCGATAATTGATTGCATATCTTCCTTAGCAACGCCATAACGCGCCAATTGGCGTTCATTCAACTCTATACGAAGCTCCGGCTGACCGATGTTCCGAATCACACCCAAGTCTTCAATCCCTTGAACCGTACCCAGGATTTTCTCTATCTGAACCGCATATTTCTCCGACTCATACAAGTCTTTACCAAACACTTTCACCGCAATAGATCCTTTCACACCGGAAGCTGCTTCCTCCACATTATCGGTAATCGGTTGTGAGAAATTGAAGTCAATACCGGGATAAATGGATAAATCATCCTGCATCTTATCAATCAGTTCCAGTTTTGTCAACTTACTCTCCCATTCCTTTTCGGGATAAATATCAACGTGGAACTCGATATTATAGAATCCGGTAGCATCTGTACCGTCATTCGGTCGTCCGGTTTGCGACAGCACTTGCCGCACTTCCGGAAACGTTAATAGTTTCTTTCTCATTTTATTGGCAAGAGTCACCGATTCATCCAACGAAATGCTCTGTGGCAAGGTAGCACGAATATAGATAGATCCCTCATTCAACTGCGGAAGGAACTCCGTACCCAGGAAAGAGAAAAGCCATAATCCGACACCTGCTATTACGGTTGCCATTCCGATAGTCAGCTTCCTGTGCGCATAGAATAAATCAAAAAGAGCCGAACACTTCACATTGATAAAATGGACAAAACGGTTATTTTTCTCACGAACATTCTTTTTCAGTAACATGGAAGACATCACCGGAACCAATGTCAATGTAAAGATCAAAGCTCCCAACAATGCAAAGCCCAGCGTGTATGCCAAAGGAGAGAACATCTTTCCTTCTACCTTCTGGAAAGAGAAGATAGGAATCAATGCAGTGATGATAATCAATTTGGAGAAGAAAACCGCTTTTGCCTTGTCTTTTGCCGTGTGACGGATCAAGCCCATTTTAGACATCACATTAAAAGCCGGCATCCCCACTTCCCTCGCTTTCTTGTCCAAAGCCACAAACACTCCTTCCACCATCACCACGGCCCCATCAATAATAATACCGAAGTCTATGGCTCCCATAGAAAGCAGATTGGCGGACATTCCCATCACCCGTAAACAGATAAATGCGAACAAAAGGGCTAATGGGATAACGACAGCAACAATCACGGTAGTCCGCCAATCTGCCATAAAGATCAATACAATAAACGTAACCAATAATATTCCTTCAATCAGGTTATGCGTCACAGTCTTTACCGCCAGATTCACCAAGTCCTCCCGGTCATAGAATGCCACTATCTTCACATCTTTCGGAAGCACATTCTGATTCAAGTCTTCTATTTTATCTTTCAGGTTGGCAATCACCTCACCCGGATTCTCTCCTTTCCGCATGACTACAATCCCCTGTACAACATCATTTTCATCCATTCGGCCCACTTGTCCCAAACGAGGCAGACAGGATTCGTGTACATCGGCAAGATTCTTCACCAGAATCGGAGTGCCATTGATGTTTTTCACTACGATATTTCTCAATTCATCCAGATCGTTAATCAAACCGATTCCACGAACCACATAAGCTTGCGAACTTTTAGTGATAACATCTCCTCCTACATTGATATTACTTTTAGCTATCGCATCATACAGTTCCAAAGAGGTAATGCCATAATTAATCAACTGGTGAGGATTCACACTTACCTCAAACGTCTTCACCTCCCCGCCGAAGCTCACAATATCCGCTACGCCGGATACCGAACGGAGATTACGTTCGATCACCCAATCCTGAATCGTTTTCAGTTCCCGCACACTGCGCTTGTCACTACGAAGCGTATAACGGAATATTTCCCCCGTTGGTCCATACAGAGGTTGTACTTCCGGAGTTACCCCGTCCGGAAGGTCGGCATCATTCAATAAATTATATACCTGTTGACGTGCGGTGAAATCATCGACACGATCTTCAAACATTACATTGATGACAGAAAGCCCGAAAAGAGTGGTGGAACGAATATCCGTTTTCTTCTGAACGGGATTCATCGCAATCTCAACAGGAATGGTGATAAACTTCTCTACCTCTTCGGCACTACGTCCCGGCCATTGCGTGATAATCGTCACTTTCGTATTCGTCACATCCGGGAAAGCATCTATCGGAGTATGTTTAAAGGAAACAGCTCCGGCTATAACGGCAATCGCTGTACAGAAGAAAATAAAGAATTTATTTTTCAGCGAGAAAGCCACTATATTATCTATGAATTTGTGCATACTATTTTCTGTTTTTAATCTGCATTCAACGCATTATATACCAACAATACATTATTATTCAGCACTCTGTCTCCCTCGGAAAGTCCCGAACGGATATAGCACTCCTTGCTCAACTGCTTGTACACATCCACCTCTTTCACCTGCAAACGCTGATCCGGCTCCACCACGACCACATAATTCTTTCCTCCTTCAAATACCAGTGCATGAGCATCAATACGAGGCATGGAAGTTCCATCCGCTTTACATTTCACACTTACATTCGTAAACATCCCCGGTTTCAACAAATATTCTTCATTCTTCAATTTGATGCGGACATTCATCGTTTTACTTTCACTATTCAACAAATGATACACCTTATCAATCGTACCGGCAAACATCTTATCCGGATAAGCCAACGTAGAAATGCGTACGGAGGCATCTTCGGAAACCTTACTGATATCGCTTTCATACACATCCGCCATCACCCATACGTCTGACAACCCCGAAATCGTGAACAGCTCTTCACTCTGATCCGGACGCAACTGCATATCCCTGCTGATTTGTTTCTCCACAATAAACCCCGAAACAGGAGATTTCAGCTGATAATAAGCATTTCCGGAGAAATTATAAATAGAGAAAACATCCTTTATTCTTCTTTCTTCGGCTTCGGCACTTGTCAACTCCTGCTTCGCCTGAAGTACATCTTTATCCGAAGCCATGCCGGAAGCATACATATCCTGCGTAGCATCCATATTTCTGCGTGCCAGCAATAATTGTTGTTCCGCCTCTTTCAATTGCTTTTCATAATCTGCCACTTCTCCACTGCGGATGACTGCCAATACATCTCCCTTACGAACAAAGTCTCCTATTTCAGCCTTCAATTCTGTTACCGTACCTCCAAACATCGGATATACATGTGCCACCTGATTCTCATTAAAAGTGACCCGCCCGTTCAATGTCAGTTCGTCAATCACCTCTTGAACGTGAACCGTATCGACAGATACAATTCTCAACAAGCTATCTGTCAGGCATAAGGCAGCCGGTTCAACATTCGTTTGTTCTCCTTTACCGGAGCATGCTCCCAATACGGTAGTAAGCAATATGCAAGGAAGGAATTTATTCCAGTTCATAGTCTTTGATAATTTATGAATATTAGTAGTTCAATATAGTTTGTCCGATAGTTGTATTCAGGTTTTCCATCGCCAGGAAAACATCTTTCTTTATTTCATGCAACTGAATACAAGTTTCTTTATAGCTGTCATAGTAATCGATAAACTCCAATAAACTGATATTTCGTTTCTTAAAGTTTTCATTCACTCCCGCAATCAATTTTTCAAAGTTACGTTCCAGTTCCATATTGGTAGATTGATAAAGCTGAACTGCTTTATCCAGTGAAGCATAAGCGGTATAAAGCTCCATATCCGCACGGTTAGCCGCATTTTCCTGTTCCGCTCCTGCCTGCTGGATACTAAAACGGGCAGCTTTCACATTTCCCTGGTTGCGGTTGAAAATAGGTACTGACAAGCTCACTCCTATTGCAAAATAGTTATTGATAAAGTTTCCGGCACGGTCATAACTACCATTCACCGAAAATTCCGGAAATGCCATTGATTTCTGCAATTTCAGATTTGCACGGGAAGCACTGACCGTACTCCGGGCAATCTTGAGATCCGGCCGTTCATTCACCATCGCTTTCAAGTCGGCGAACGATAGTTGAGACAAATCCAATTGCTTCAACACCTCTTCATCCAGTGATAACTCAACCATCGTGTCTCCCGGAAGATTTAACAAGACATTAAGTTCCCCTCTAAGGGTCAACAACTCGTTTTCCCGTTCATTCTTCTCTTTCTTCAAAGAGAACAACATAGATTCCAGACGGGACATTTCCATCAATGAAATATTTCCTTTCTCCTGTTGCAGTTTCATTCCGGCAAGTAACTCTTGCAGAGAATTCACTTCCTTCTCATAAATGGATATGGATTTCGAGAGAAAATAGACTTGTACAAACTTCTCATTCAGCTCCTGACGAAGTGTTCTCATCACCTCTTC
>ENA-ORLY01003210-ORLY01003210.1-human-gut-metagenome-genome-assembly--contig:-NODE-3210-length-13632-cov-3.299520_pt1 | contig 13632 bp, 13 predicted proteins | sample MGYA00243071_ERZ508832 | MGnify/ENA primary metagenome ERZ508832 (study PRJEB26277, sample SAMN04329777) | human gut metagenome | biome: human-associated habitat | host: Homo sapiens | place: USA...
CCGGAAAGGAAGCGAAACCATGAGTAAAATTCTCGGCCACCTGGAGCCCCAGGCAGTGTTCCATTATTTCGAGGAGATCGCGGCTATCCCCCACGGCTCCCGCAATACCAAGAAAATCGCCGATTACTGCGAGCAGTTCGCCAAAGACCGCGGCCTGCAGCATACCCGTGACGCCAGCGATAATGTCATTATCGTAAAGCCCGCCGCTAAAGGCTACGAGCCCGCCGCGCCGGTGGTGCTGCAGGGCCACCTGGATATGGTGTGCGAAAAAGCCCCCGGCTGCACCAAGGATATGGAAACCGAGGGCCTGGACCTGGTGGAGGAAAACGGCTGGGTGTATGCCCGCGGCACCACCCTGGGCGGCGATGACGGCATCGCTGTGGCCATGATGCTGGCCCTGCTGGATGAAAAGGACCTGCCCGCCCCCCGGCTGGAGTGCATCATCACCAGCGATGAGGAGATCGGGATGCTGGGCGCCGCCGTGCTGCAGCCTACCTTGGTCACCGGCCGCAATATGATCAACCTGGATTCTGAGGTAGAGGGCGTTTTTACCGTCAGCTGTGCCGGCGGCAACCGCACCTACTGCCGTCTGCCCATCCAGCGGGAGACCGTGACCGGCCAGGCTGTCACCCTGCGCATTGCCGGGCTGGTGGGCGGTCACTCCGGGGTGGAAATTGATAAGGGTCGCGCCAATGCCGATATGCTGCTGGGCCGCCTGGTGATGGCTGCCCGCCGTGACGCACCCTGCCGCCTGATTTCGCTGACCGGCGGTTCCAAGGATAACGCCATCCCCAATGAGGCGACCGCGCAGCTCCTCTGCGAGGACCTCCCCGCGCTGGAACGGCTGGCCGCCGCCTGGCAGAGCCAGCTCCGTCATGAGTATGCCCCGGCCGAGCCGGATCTTACCATTACCGTTACCCCAAATGAAAAAACCGCCTGCGCCGTCCTCACCGAAGAAAGCGCCGAGCGGGTGCTGTGCATGCTGCTCTGCGTTCCCAATGGCATCCAGGCCATGAGCGGCAGCCTGCCCGGCCTGGTGCAGACCTCCCTCAATCTCGGCATCCTCACCACCGAGGATGACGCCGTGGAGCTGCACTTTGGCGTGCGCAGCAGCGTGGCCAGCCAAAAGGAGATGCTGACCGAGCGCCTGACGGTGCTGACCCACCAACTGGGCGGCACTGTGGAGGTCTTTGGGGATTACCCCGCCTGGGAATACCGTGCCGAAAGCCCCCTGCGGGAGCTGATGTGCGAGGTCTACCGGGAGCAGTACGGCGCCGAGCCCAAGATCGAGGCCATCCACGCCGGGCTGGAATGCGGCCTGCTGTGTGAAAAGCTGCCGGGCCTTGATTTTTTTTTTATTGTTACGGAGATGATGGAGATCTACACGGCCCGCGAGCGCATGTCGGTAGAATCGGTCGGCCGGGTCTGGCGCTATGTCCGGGAGGTACTGCGCCGCAGCCGGTAACAGACTGCCGTATTTATAGAACCTTTCCAAGCCGCAGTGTCTCCGCCGCCCCGCCAGCCGGGGCCATCGGCGCCGGCTGCCCCGCCGAAAGGCGGGGGAAGCTCCCCCAAAAGAGGCGCGGCGGGGCGGCGGAGCTCGGCGGCTTTTTGCCAGTTTTAACCCGGCGGCAGGCAGCTTGTGTATTCTGCCCAAGCCTTCTTTCCCCTTGCGGACACAGCTTCCCCTATCTGCCCGCCTTAGCGGCAAAATCCTGCCAATTTTGGGCTTTTTCTTGTGACATTTTGGCCAAGAGAAATGGACTGCCCGGCCGAAATGGTACAAAATTTTAGAGATCTTGAAAATCTTTTTTGTAAAAACCGACCAAGAAATGCTTGACAAGCCCCGCCCATTGGGGTAAGATGGATAATGTACCGGCAGGAGCACCCGCCGGGACTGGAGTATGTGCATATGCAAAAACACTGGGAAGCTATGTCCGATGAAGCGCTGGCCGCGGCCGCTCTTCAGGCGGAAGACCGTGCCTTTACGGTGCTGGTGGCCCGGCTGCTGCCCCCCCTGCGGGCCATGGCCGATAGCTACCGCCTGCCGGGACTGGACCGGGATGACCTCGTCCAGGAGGGCTTTTTAGGGGTGATGAGCGCCGTGCGCCATTACCATCCCGGCTTGGGGGAATTCACCCCCTACGCCCTTACCTGCGCCCGTAACAGCATGGGCGCGGCGGCTCGCGCCGCCCTTTCCGATCGGCACCAGCCGCTGCGGGATTACGACCCCATTCCGGAGGACCATCCCGCCGGGGAGGAGATCCAGCCGCAGGCGCTGGTGGAGGCCGCAGAATTCAGCGGAGAACTGCACCGCTGGATGCAAACCGAGCTTACCGATTACGAGCGCCAAGTGTTCCGGCTGTTTTTGGCCGGCTACCCCTATTCGGAAATAGCCTCTCTTCTTTCTTCTCATTCCAAAGCTGTGGATAACGCCCTGCAAAGAGTCAGACGAAAGCTGCGAAAGTTCTATTCCACCCACTCGGTATCTGCCTGAATTCGTCAGGTGATATATACAAAACTCCCTTATAACATCAATTGTGAGGGCAGAGATTCCAAAGCGAGGTAATGAAGAATGTACGAAGACAAGACTTTAGTATGCAAAGAATGTGGCAATGAGTTCGTGTTCACCGCCGGTGAGCAGGAGTTCTATGCCGAGCGCGGTTTTGCCAATGAGCCCCAGCGCTGCAAGGCCTGCCGCGACGCCCGCAAGCAGAACCAGAGAACCGACCGTGAGATGTTCACCGCCGTTTGCGCCAACTGCGGCAAAGAGGCGAAGGTTCCCTTCCGTCCCCGTGAGGACCGTCCTGTTTATTGCAGCGAGTGCTTTGCAAAGATGAAGGAAGAGCAGTAATCAGACCCCCTGATAACAAGACTATCCTGCCGGCTGTCAGCAATGATGGCCGGTTTTCTTTTTTGATGTTATCTTAGCTCCAGTAGCTTTCGCACTTCCTCCGTCCGGGCAAAGAGCTTAAAGTACAGTGCCCGGTAATCCGGTGCGTCACTTTGCAGGCAGATTTCCTCACATTCCTGCTGTATCGCGATGATTTTATCCTGTATCATCAGGCAGCGCCCCCTTAGACGAGCGACCTCCACTTTATCATCCATATAATTTTCCCTCTTTTCTATAATTGCACTATATTAGTGTAATTATAGCCGCTTTTTCGCCTAAAATCAAGAAAATGATTGTTCTGATTTAGTGCGGAGGAGGGGTGATGTTCATGGATCAGCAGTACAGTGAGCGCATGGGGCGTCATTTGGCCAAACTCCGCCAAGATAAAGGCCTAACGCAGGAGCAACTGGCTGCTCGATTGCAGGTGCAGGGCTGTGACTTAACCCGCAGTGCATTGGCCAAGATTGAGGTTGGCCAGCGCCATCTCTATCCCGATGAGATAAAAGCCCTGAGCGTAGTGCTCGGTATTAGTTATGAACAGATTTTTGTTTGAATTAAGTGCTTTTCACCTGTTCGGTGAAAGGTATGCCTGTAAAAGGCACAAATAAGGGGGAGCCCTCTCTTGCAGGGCTCCCCCTCTTGCGTGAACGACCACTCTGGGTCGTCCACGCAATTCATCCCCTTTCGGAGCGCCCTTCGGACAGGGAATATTTCGTCCGCTGTGGCGGACGACCAGCCTTTTGAAAAAGGCTGGAGCGAAAACTTTTACACAAAAATCTCCCCCACCGTTGCCCGGCAGGGGAGTCTTTTTATTCGGTTATTCCTCCAGGTCCTTCAGCTCGTCCGCTTCCGCCTTTTCCACCGTGATGCGGCCGTCCCGCAGTGTCTTTACCTGCGATTTGTGGAAGGAGGTCACGGCCCCCTCCTCGGCCCGGTCCAGATGCACCTTCAGCTCGCCGGTCAGCAGGTTCACCTCAGTTACCTTGCCCCGGCCCTCGCCGGTCTGCACTATCGCCCCTACCTTCGGGGTGATCCGCAGCAGATCCTCATAGGCGTCCTGCTCGTACTTCAGGCAGCACATCAGCCGGCCGCAGGCCCCGCTTATCTTGGTGGGATTGAGAGAAAGCCCCTGCTCCTTCGCCATCTTGATGGAAACAGGCTGGAACTCCCCCAAGAAGCTGGCGCAGCAGAACGGTCGCCCGCAGATGCCCAGACCGCCCAGCATTTTCGCCTCGTCCCGTACGCCGATCTGCCGCAGCTCGATGCGGGTACGGAACACCCCGGCCAGCTCCTTTACCAGTTCGCGGAAATCCACCCGCCCATCGGCGGTAAAGTAGAAGAGGATCTTGCTGCCGTCAAAGGCGTATTCCACCTCCACCAGTTTCATTTCCAGCTTGCACAGGGCTATTTTCTCCTGCGCTATGCGGAAAGCCTTCTCCTCTTTTTTACGGTTTTCCTCCACCCGGCGCAGGTCCTCCTGCGTGGCGGGACGGGTCACCTTTTTCAGGGGCTTTACCACACGGGTCTGGTCCACCTCCCGGTTGGAGATAGCCACCGTGCCGCATTCGGTACCGCGGGAGGTTTCCACAACCACGGGCTCCCCCACGCGGTAGCTGCCGCCATTGGGGTCAAAGTAATAAATTTTTCCGACTTCCTTAAATCGGACGCCGATGATCTCTGCCATACAAATGGTACTCCTTTATTTCCAACATCCATGATGCATGAATTTTCAATATTCGTTTCCGCCTGTGGTGGGGCCAGGTTTGCAGTCGCCTAAAGGCGGCGCGAAGCCTTTTGCAAAGGCATAGTTGGCACGCTTGCCAGCGGGGCCGTCCTTTTCTGTGAAGAAAAGGACGCAAAAGTCATTAGGGCTACGCCCTAAAAACCCCACGCACCGGAACGCCCGCTCGGAACGGGCTACGCCGTCCCGAAGTGTGGGCTAAACGGTGCTTATAAGGTGTCTGCGACGCATTTTTATCGCCCCGCGCTGGAGCGCAGAAGGGCGAACCACCACCCCTGTCCCCGCCTCAAAGGCGGGGAACTATGGGGCAAGTTAAGCAAATACTTTACAGTCTGCAAAACCGCTTCCTCGGCAAATCGCAGTCATTGCCGCCTTGCGGTGCCCGAAAAAATCTTCGCGCTGCTCGCTTGCTCGATTTTTTCGACCGCTACGGATGCTCCGCCTCGCTGCATCCGCCACTGGCGGCGCTCGGCTCCGCATCCCGCGCACCGCGACCCCTTCCCGGGACCGGGCCTTTTGGGATATCCGAGCTATCTCCTGCAGCGCTCCGTCAGCAGCGCCGTCACCAGCGGCAGGTGGGCGTTCCGCTCGCACATCTGCAAAAGCGGCGCGATCTGCGCCCGGCAGCCGGCGGCCGCCCGGCCCGGCAGGTTATACATCTCCCGCAGCGCGGGATTCGCCAGCAGCTCCGCCAGTGTTTCCAGCAGGGCGGTGTAGCCCGCCCGGTCCTTTTCCATCGGGGCCGCCGCCGCTATCGCCCGGTAGGGGTTCGCCATGGCCAGTCCGGCCAGCATCTCCTCGGCCGCGGCATAGCGCTTTTGTACGGCGGGGTCTTTGAGAAGAGCGGCGCCGGTTTCGGGGCTGCCCCCGCACCGCAGCAGCGCCCGGTTCAGCTCCTCCTCGGTGTGGCCGGGCGCCAGCTCCTTCATCCGCCGCAGGCAGTCCGCCGGGGCTGCGGGCGGCAGGGTGTAGCAGGTCACCCGGGAGAGCACCGTCGGCAGCAGCCGGTAGCGGTTCTGCGCGGTAAAAACAAAAAAAGTATCCTCCGGTGGCTCCTCGATGATCTTCAGCAGCAGGTTCTGTCCCTCCGCGGGGATGCGCTCTGCCAGCTGAAGAATGGCTACCTTGCGGGGGGCCTCCACCGGGGTGCGGTACAGCTCTGCCCGCAGCCGCCGCAGGCTTTCCTTTTTGTAGATATCCTTGTCCTCATCGGGGTCATACAGCATCAGGTCGGGATGCTCCCCTACCAGCACCTTACGGCAGGCAGGGCATGTTCCGCACAGGCTGCCGTCCCCGCTCCGGCACAGCAGCGCCCCCGCCAGGGCAATGGCGGTATCCCGCAGCAGGGCGGGACTGGGGGCCTCCAGGCACAGGGCATGGGTCAGCCGGCCGGCGGCCAGCGCCGTGGTGACCGGCTGGGGCAGCGGCGGAATGACCGTTAGGGTATAGCGCCGGCTGCCGGAAAAGCCGCGCAGCGGCTCAGAGCTTTTCATACCGCTCTACATCTATCACAAAGATGGTGGCACCGCCCACGGTGACCTGCACCGGGACATTGGCGTACATACCGGCATTAAAGGAAGTATTGCCGGAAACCATTTTATTGCGCTTGCAGCTGTTCTCCCCAATGATATGGATGGCCTCATCCACCCGGTCGGCATCGGTGCCTACCAGCATGGTGGTATTGCCGGAGAGCAGAAAGCCGCCGGTGGTGGCCAGCCGCGTCACCGAAAACCCGCCCTTGGTAAGAGCGCGGGAAGCCGCGGTGCTGTCTTCATTGGATACGATGGCGATGATCAGTTTTTGCATCAGAATACCTCCTTCTGGGGTTCGGTAGGAGCATGGCGGGCCGCACAAACCCCGGCCCGGAAGAAAAATACAATCCTCCAAGCATATTATAGCAGGTTTCCCCGTCGAATGCAAAGGAAAGTATGCGCCAAGGGCGGGACCCGGATTTTTAAGCCGCCCAAAGGCAGGTGCAGGGCTTGTTCCCTGTGCAGGGTGTGAGTGGGATGTGAAAAGCCCCCGCCGAAGCAGGGGCAAGAGGTTCAATGTACCCTTATGTCGGGATGTACTGCTCCAGCAGCTCCCGCACATGGTCGGTGTCGTTTATCATCAGCAGAACATAGTAATCGCCCAAGGTGTAGATGACCCCGTTTTCGGCCAGTTCGCTGGCGCCGTAGATATCATAATTGGCAAAAAGACCGGCCCGGCTGGTGCGTATGGTGACCAGCAGATCGCGGGCGGAGGCTTCCTGCCCCGGCTTTGGCACCACCAGGATGACATCGGCAATGCCGAACCGGCCATCGGTGTAGCGGCCGTAAACGGCGGAAAGGCAGGAAGTATCCACCCCAAAATCCGAGGCCAGCCGCTCGGCGGTGGCGTCCTGTACCCCCATGATGGAAACATCGAAGTAGATGGCATCCAGGGCATCCGCGATCCCTTCGCCGGTGGCGGTGGATTGGCGGTTATTATCCGGCTCCGGCAGCGGGTGCGTCTGCTGGAAGCCCTGCAGGATAAACAGCACCACCACCAGCAGCGAAGCCACAACGATGATCAGCTTGCGCATGGAAAAGCACCCTCCTTTCCGGTTTTAGTCTTTCCAAAGTATAGCGGTTATCGCCCCCCGCTGTCAAGGAAAAGGGGGTGTTTTTCACAGATTGTTCAGCTTTGTGGGATATTTCGGCCTCGGCAGGCCGCCCGCCAGAGCACAAAACTCGCGCAAAAAGCTCCGCCTTCGGCGGGAATATTCCTCGGCAAATCGCAGTCCCGCACCCGCGCACCGCGACCTCCTTTATACCAAATTTCATCTCGCCTGTCGGCGTCGCGGAGCCTTTTGCAAAGGCATAACCTGTACGCCTGCCCGGCGGGGGCCTACTTTTGTTCGTGCAAAAGTAGGCAAAACACGGTCAAGGGGGACAGATTCCCCCTTGACGAACCCCTTTCAGTCGCTTGCAGTGCTGGATACGAACGATGCTAAAGCATCGTCCGTACTGCGCACAGATACGCTCCCAAGGTAGCCGCGGGCGCATTTGCCCCCTCCCCGTCCCCCTCCCCCGTAGCGGGGGAGGGGCCGTCTGGGCAAATAGCTGCTTATTCAAATTTCGGTCTCGGCAGCGTGACTTCCTGCGGTGCACTCCTTGGCCAATCGGCAGCCCGCACCCCAACCGCCACGACCCCCTCTCCCTCCAAAATCGCGCAACAAATCCCAGTTTTTCTTCCCCAATAAAGCCCACTATTTATGCAATTCTCACCCATCAATCCCCAATCCTGTAAACTTTCCATTAAAAAAAGTGAAATATTAACCTTTCACATGCAAAAAAGGCTCGATTTTGCCGTATTAGTGAAAGGACTTTTTCTCACCGGCAAAAAAATCTTTCTCATCGGCCCCTCTCACCGAACTAAAACTGAGAGCCTTTCGGCCCCACCGGTCAAACAGGGGCGCCGGTCTAAATTTTTTCAGCAGACCTCATCGGGCAATAGGGGGTCTGCCTTGAGCGGGAACCTGCCTCCCAACAGTACCTTGAAAATTGAATAAAAAACCTTTGCGCCTCTCCTTTTCCCCCGCAAAATGTGGTATACTGGGAATAGAGCCCCCTAGAGGGCGGGAAAGGAGAACCTCCCTTATGTCAACCGGTATCTTTGATATCATCGGCCCCAATATGATCGGGCCTTCCAGCTCCCACACGGCCGGGGCGCTGCGCATCGCTTATCTTGCGGGCCGGCTCATCCACGGGGGCGCCAAAAAGGTGGAATTTACGCTGTATGGTTCCTTTGCACACACCTACCGCGGCCACGGCACCGACCGCGCTTTGCTGGCCGGTGTAATGGGCTTTGCGCCGGATGACCTGCGCATCCGGGATTCCTTCCAGATCGCACAGGAGCGGGGGCTGCAGTACAGCTTCCGCATCGATACCGCGACCGAAGTACCCCACCCCAATACCGTTGGCATTACTCTCGCGGGGGCGGATGGCCATTCCGTGCATGTTACCGGGGTTTCCATTGGGGGCGGCAGCGTGCGCCTGCGGGAGCTGGATGGGGTGGAGATTGACCTTTCCGGCGAGTACGATACCATCGTGGTGAAGCAGTACGATAAGCCCGGCGTAGTGGCCTTTATTACCAAGACGCTGAGTGAAAGCGGCGTGAATATCGCCTTTATGCGGCTGTACCGGGAAAACCGGGGAAAAATCGCCTATACCATCGTGGAGGCGGACCAGCCCATTCACCGGGAAACGGTGCGCACCATTTTTGAGCACCCGGATATTGTGGCGGCCCGGCGCATCACCCCAAGAGAGGAGGCCGACCGATGAAAACCAATACTACAACAGCGGCTAAACTGCTGGAGGTTTCCCGGCAGCTGGGGCTGAGCCTGCCCGAAGTGATGCTGCGGCGGGAACGGGAGCTGAACGAGACCCCGCCGGAGGTGGTCTATGAAAAGCTGCGGGTGGCCTACGGCATCATGCGGCAGGCGGTGGAAGAAAGCCTGAGAGAGCCCCACAAAACAATGGGCGGGCTCATTGGCGGGGAGGCCAGGAAGCTGGCCGAATACCGGGCAGCGGGCAAAAATTTGTGCGGGGAGACCGTTTCCCGGGCCATCTGCTATGCCATGGGAGTGCTGGAGGTCAGCGCTTCGATGGGCCTTATTGTGGCGGCGCCGACGGCCGGGGCCTCTGGGGTTTTGCCGGGGGTGCTCATCGCCCTGCAGGAGCAGTACGGCCTGACTGAGCGGCAAATGCTGGACGCTTTACTGGTGGCTTCGGCCATCGGTGTGGTGGTGGCGGAAAATTCCGGCATCAGCGGGGCGGCGGGCGGCTGCCAGGCCGAGGTGGGAACCGCCAGCGCCATGGCTGCGGCTTCCTCCGTTTATCTGATGGGGGGCAGCCCGGAGCAGTGTTTCGCGGCAGCAGGGCTGGCCATCCAGAATATGTTGGGGCTGGTATGCGACCCCATTGCCGGGCTGGTGGAGGCCCCTTGCCAGGCCCGAAACGCGGCCGGGGCTTCCAATGCCCTGGTTTCCGCCGAGCTGGTGCTGGCCGGGGTGCCGGAGGTCATTCCCTTTGATGAGGTGGTGGAGGCGGCCCGTCAGGTGGGCCATGCCCTACCGGAAAGTCTGCGGGAGACGGCCCTGGGCGGCATTGCCGCCACCCCGACTGCCTGCCGGCTGGCGGAGCAGACCGGCTGCGGCAGCTGCCGCGGGTGCGGCTGAATATATCCCTTCGTTTAACAAGAGCGTACACGCTTTTCGACGGTGAAAAGTCCTTTGGAAGTTTTGCGCGGCAGAAATGTTGTCCGAGGAAGTGCGGCATTTATGTCCGCAAAAACCGCATATGCTCTTGTAGAGTGTTAGGTATTTTCACTTGATTAAAAAACAGCTCGCGGGAAGGTTTTGTGCCCTTTATGATGCGAGCAAAAGGAAGGAGGGCGCGCCCGGCGTAAAAACGCGGGCGGCTTTGCCGGCAGAGATCCTGCATGGACTCCCCCCATAGGAGAAGTCCGTGCTGATTTGCCCATGGCCGGAAAACAATTCGTAAACGGTTTGTAAATTCTGCGCTGCTTTTCTTGCAGTTTTTCTGTCATTCCGCTATGATAGAGTACAGCAGAAATGAACGGGAAAGGAGAGCCGGAAAGGTATGCGGGATTGGTTTCGCCGTTTGATGATGGGACGATACGGGGTGGATCAGCTGACCTGGGTACTGCTGGCGCTCTCTTTGGTCATCTCGCTATGCGGCAGCATTTTTCAGATCAAGGGGCTCAGCATCCTGTGCTGGGCGGTGCTGGTGGTGTGCTATCTGCGCATCTTCTCCCGCAACATTTACGCCCGGCAGCAGGAGAACCAAAAGCTGCTGCAATTCTGGTGGAAGCTGAAGAACGGGCGCGCGAACCGGCCCAGCCGGGAGGAACGCAGAAAGTACAAGGTATTCATCTGCCCCACCTGCAAGCAGAAGCTGCGGGTGCCGCGCGGCAAGGGGAAGATCAGTATTTCCTGTCCCAAATGCGGGACGAGCTTTATCAAAAAGACATAACGAAAGGGCCTTCCGCGGAGGGCTCTTTTTTTGATGGGTGGGATGAAAAGGCCCCCGGCGGGATCGGAGGGATCGGGTCGGGGGCCTTATGTTACTGCATTATTTTACGCATTGGGGTCAGTCCTCGTGCTTTTTGGTGAGCTTTTTAGCGCCGAGGCAGAGAGCGCCTACGACAGCCAGGCCGACAAAGACATAGCCGACGGGGCTAGAAACTGCGCCGGTGGAGGGGTTGCCCTCCGCGGGCTTGCTATCGCCCGGCTGGGTGGGGGTGATGATGGTGATGGTGGAGGATTTGGTGTAATCACAGCCGGTGCACTTGTCGGAATCGGTGAGGAACTCGTGGGCGGCTTCGTTCTGCTTGTTACCGCACTTTGTGCACTCTTCCCAGTGAGAGGTGGCATTGTACTTCAGGGGCTGGCCAAAGGTGCAGACCTCATGCGTCAACTCTCTTTCGCAGACAGTGCAGGTCTGGTGATGGTAGCCATCGCCGACATTTACCCAAGCGGAGGGGTTGTGGACAGCCTTATCCAGTTGCTCGTTGCAGCCTTCGCGGGCACACACTTTCCAGTGTTCATTCTCATCTGTGGTGACCCAAGGACCGTTATGATCGTGGCCGAGGGCGCTGCCTTCTGTCTTACCGCAAATAGAACAGGTTTTGGCAGTGGTGCAGTTTGCGGCGGTCCAGTTGTGCTCTTCATAGCCATCTTTTTCGCTATTGGCAGTACCTGCTGTCAAGGTGCAGCCTTCGGCCGTACACTCATGCCAGTGGTGGGAACCATCGCTGGTCCACTCGGTAGCCCACTGGTGAACATGGGGGGTGGTGATGGTGAGGGTGCACGGATTTATAGTAAGATCTACAAGGCCATCATCAACATCAGTCACAGACAGGTCATCATCATTTTTGATTCCAACACTCATATCTCCCGCATCTGCGGCTTCCTTAACTTTATAAGTAATTGTTACAATCTCAAAGTCTCCTGAAAGCTGTCCGTTATAACAGCCAAAGGTTCCTGTGCGGTTTGTATATACTGCATTTTCGGGAAGTCCAGATGCCAGCGTATGAGATACATATTCAAAACTATCCGGGACATCCACATTAAATCCAATTGCCGCAATATTCTTTGTTGTATTGCTGGACATTGATATTTTAATTACGACATTTTCTCCTTGCTGTACGCTTGTAGTTGTTGTCTCTACCTTTAGTACAGCTGTTTCATTTGCAAAAGCAGTGCTTGCAATCATAAAACATATCAGTGCTATTGCAAGTGCTATAGAAACAATTTTCTTCATCTGTTCAATCCTCCAAAATTACAAAGTTGTTATTTGCTTAGTCGTGAACCTAAACAGGCGATTGACATCTGCTATATTTACTTTTTTATCAAGATTGACATCCGCGGCAAAATACTGTTCATCACTAAGCGTAATTTCCTTTTTTGATGTGTACCTGAATAAACGGTTGACATCTGCTATGTTGATTTTCCCATCCCCATTTACATCGCCTTTGACTACGAGGATGGCTTCGGTGATGCCATCGGGGAGAGTGAAGGCGTAGCCGCTGCCACTAGCAACCGCTGGAGCCGCCACATATTTGCCGCCGGAAAGGTAGCCGACCTTGCAGGGCTTATCGTAAGTCACTGTGACCACCTGCCCACTGACGGTATAGGTACCGGACAGTGCGCTGGAGCTGGGGGTAACGCTCAACGGGGGCTTCTCCTGGATGGTGACGGTGGCGGATGTGGCGGTGAAGGGGACCTTCTGCAGGCTGGCATTCATGATGTCCAAGCCCGTTATGCCAATTGTGGTGACGGTATCCATGGGGGCATTCTCCAGCACACGAAAGGTTAACCGGAGGATGCAGCAATCGGAGCCTGTCCAGTTCTCACCCTGAGCCCAAACTGCATTTTCACGATCTACTTTCTCCCCTGTTTCGTCCTGTTTTGCTTTGATGCCTACTTCCCAGTCTGTCAGTGATTGCCCATTCGCATCGGTAAGCTGGAGGAGTGTCTCATCATACTGGAAAGCGAACCTTATGCCGGCGATACCGGGGTTATTGTGGATCACCAGCTCTACGGTGAATTCCCCGCCCGGCTGGACGGACGATGCGGAGGGGCGCAGCTCCAAGGTGGGGGTGCCCTCCGCCAGGGAGGGGACACTCACGGCAAGGCACAGGATCATGGCCGCCATGAGGATGCTCCATATTTTTTTCATAGCCAATCTCCTTTCTGCCTTGCCGCGCTTTTATCGGACTGTGTCATCCTTCTATCTTCTCTTCCACATACTGCTGCATCAGCAGAATCAGATCGGCCAGCTTTACCTCACCGTCTTCATTCATATCGGCATTGAGCTGGTTGATCTTGACCGAGAAGCCGGCCAGGTATTTTTTGAGATACAGGATGTCCAGCAAGCTGCCGGTCTTGCCGTCATCATTTACATCGCCAAGGACGCGGGTAACGACCTGGACCCCGCCGGAGGTGACGCTGAAGGATACCTTATTCTCGCTGACATTGAAGGCCTCCTGCACCGCAAGGGTGATCTCCGCAAGGCCATCCTCGGCGTTCTCCAGCACCTTGAACCGGAGGTTTAAGAGTGTGCCGTCTTCGATATAATCCGCTGCGCCGACAAAGACCGCTTTTCCGTTTTCCTTGTTGATATAAAGATTGAATCCCTCCGGGGCCATTTCACATTCGAGCAGCTCCAGGCGGGTTTTATCGTAGCTGATGTGGAAGCCGAGCGCCGCAATGCTGGGGATATTGTGCAGGCTGAGCGTCACGGCGAATTCTTCCTGCGGCTTCACATTCTGTCCGGGGACCTCGATCTTCAGCCGCGGGGTTTCCGCCGCCAGGGCCGGCACGCACAGCAGCAGCGCCGCCAAGGCCAGAAGGTATTTTATTTTTCTCATGGGTTGCCTCCGCTGATTCCAATAAAATGGATCATGTCCGCATGCGGACATGAAAATCTCCCCGGGGAGATTTTCATGT
>ENA-ORLY01003216-ORLY01003216.1-human-gut-metagenome-genome-assembly--contig:-NODE-3216-length-13605-cov-2.505470_pt1 | contig 13605 bp, 8 predicted proteins | sample MGYA00243071_ERZ508832 | MGnify/ENA primary metagenome ERZ508832 (study PRJEB26277, sample SAMN04329777) | human gut metagenome | biome: human-associated habitat | host: Homo sapiens | place: USA...
CCAGCACGAACAGGGCGATTATTTCGACCCCGATTTCTGGGAAGACGGCAAACATATCGTAGAGAAAGGGTATGCCACGGACATCATCACAGACAAGGCCATCAAATTCCTCGAAGGCAGGGACAAGAGCAAACCGTTCTGCATGATGTATCATCAGAAAGCGCCTCACCGCAACTGGATGCCGGCTCCGCGCCACTTGGGCATCTTCAACAATACCACATTCCCGGAACCCGCCAGCCTGTTCGACGACTACGAGGGACGCGGCAGAGCAGCCCGCGAACAGGACATGTCCATCGAACATACCCTGACCAACGACTGGGACCTGAAACTGCTGACCCGCGAAGAGATGCTGAAGGATACCACCAACCGCCTTTACAGCGTGTACAAGCGCATGCCTGCCGCCGTACAGGACAAATGGGACTCCGTATATGCGCAGCGCATTGCCGAATACCGCAAAGGCGACCTGAAAGGTAAGGCGTTAATCAGTTGGAAATACCAGCAATACATGCGCGACTACCTGGCTACCGTACTGTCTGTGGACGAAAATATCGGCCGCCTTCTGAACTATCTTGAAAAGACCGGAGAGCTGGACAATACAATCATCGTCTACACTTCCGACCAAGGCTTCTTCCTCGGCGAACACGGCTGGTTCGACAAGCGCTTTATGTACGAGGAATGCCAGCGCATGCCGCTTATCATCCGCTACCCCAAAGCTATCAAGGCGGGAAGCACAAGCAATGCAATCTGCATGAATGTGGACTTCGCTCCCACTTTCCTCGACTTTGCCGGTGTGGAAATCCCGTCGGACATTCAGGGAACTTCCTTGAAACCGGTGTTGGAGAACGAAGGCAAGACACCCGCCGACTGGCGCAAGGCTGCCTACTACCACTATTATGAATACCCTGCCGAGCATTCGGTAAAACGTCATTACGGCATCCGTACACAGGACTTCAAACTGATTCATTTCTACAACGACATCGACGAATGGGAAATGTACGACCTGAAAGCCGACCCGCGCGAAATGAACAACGTGTTCGGCAAGCCTGAATACGCCGAAAAGCAGAAAGAGCTGATGCAACTGCTGCAAGAGACTCAAAAACAGTATAAAGACAACGACCCCGACGAAAAAGTAAACGAGCTTTTCAAGGGCGACAGAAGATTAATGAAAAACAGATAAAACCATTAAATTTATTATCATGGATAGAAGAAGTTTTCTAAAAAACACAGGCTGGTCTTTCCTCGGATTGGCAGCTTCAGGCAGTTTGCTGGGTTCTTGCGCAGCTGGAAGCAAAGAAGCAAAAAAGATTATGCCGTCAGCCAGTAACCTCAAAATGTACTGGGGTGACTTACACAACCATTGCAACATCACATACGGACACGGCGACATGCGCGACGCTTTTGAAGCAGCGAAAGGACAATTGGATTTTGTCAGTGTCACTCCTCATGCTATGTGGCCGGATATTCCCGGAGCAGATGATCCCCGTCTGAAATGGGTGATCGATTACCATACGGGAGCTTTCAAACGTTTGCGTGAAGGCGGTTATGAGAAGTACGTAAAAATGACGAATGAATACAATAAAGAAGGTGAGTTCCTTACTTTTGTCGGATACGAGGCCCACAGCATGGAACATGGTGACCATGTTGCATTGAATTATGATCTTGACGCACCACTTGTAGAATGTACTTCTATCGAAGACTGGAAACAGAAGGCTAAAGGACACAAAGTATTTATCACTCCGCATCACATGGGTTACCAGGGCGGTTATCGTGGTTACAACTGGAAATGCTTTACCGAAGGAGATATTACCCCATTCGTAGAAATGTATTCCCGTCACGGTCTGGCAGAAAGCGATCAGGGAGACTATCCTTATTTACACGATATGGGTCCGCGCCAATGGGAAGGAACCATTCAATATGGTCTTGAATTAGGCAACAAATTCGGTATCATGGCTTCTACCGACCAACATTCCGGTTATCCGGGAAGCTATGGCGACGGTCGTATTGGTGTCATGGCTCCGTCATTGACTCGCGACGCTATTTGGGAAGCTCTCCGCACCCGCCACGTATGTGCCGCAACCGGTGATAAAATTATTATCGACTTCCGCCTCAACGACGCTTTCATGGGAGACGTGGTTCGCGGTAACAGCCGCCGTATCTACCTGAACGTCACAGGTGAAAGCAGTATCGACTATGTAGATATTGTCAAGAACGGACAGATTTTAGCTCGCATGAACGGTCCTCTGACTCCGATTGCTCCGGAAGGTGATACGGTACGTTGCAAAGTTAAAGTTGATTTTGGTTGGAATCGTGAAGAGAAATACGTACATTGGCAGGGTAAACTGTCCGTGGACAAAGGACAGATCCATAGTGTAACTCCTTGTTTCCGTGGCGCAGCGTTCACTTCTCCGCAAGAAGGTGAAACTGAATTCCACACGCATGTCAACCGTATCGTATCCGTTGGCAACAAGGAAACCGAACTGGATATGTATAGCAGCAAAAATCCGAATACGACTACAGCAGCCATGCAAGCCGTCATTCTGGATGTGGAAATGCCCAAAGACGGTAAGATCATTGCCGAATTCAATGGCAAGAAGTTTGAACACACATTGGGCGAATTGCTCGAAGGTTCACGTTCACACTTCATGATCGGTTGGTTGAGCGAGGCGATCCTTTTCAATCGTGCTATGCCGGAAAGCTGTTTCACTTTGGAACACTACATGGAAGATAAAGAGCCGCAACGTGATACGGACTACTACTATGTACGCGTTCGCCAACGTGACGGACAATGGGCTTGGAGTTCACCGATTTGGGCAGAAAGAGTGTGATTTTTTTAAGTATTAAGTATTATGTATTAAGTATTACTTGGTGATATGGAAAAAGAATACGCTATAGGAATTGACCTTGGCGGAACTTCTGTAAAATACGCCCTAATTGATAATGAAGGCGTATTTTACTTTCAAGGGAAGTTACCGTCGAAAGCCGATGTATCAGCCGAAGCTGTCATCGGACAGTTGGTTACTGCTATCAATGAAGTGAAAGCCTTTGCACAGGAACAAGGCTACAAAATCAATGGTATAGGAATCGGTACACCGGGTATCGTAGATTCTACAAACCGCATAGTTCTGGGAGGTGCGGAAAACATCAACGGTTGGGAAAACATACATCTGGCGGACCGCATTGAAAAGGAAACCGGACTCCCGGCTTTATTGGGAAATGATGCCAATCTGATGGGATTAGGAGAAACAATGTATGGAGCCGGACAGGGAGCCACTCATGTTGTTTTCTTAACAGTAGGAACAGGCATTGGCGGTGCAGTAGTCATCGATGGCAAATTGTTCAACGGTTATGCCAACCGGGGGACAGAACTGGGGCACGTGCCTCTCATTGCCAATGGCGAACCTTGTGCCTGTGGTTCCGTCGGCTGTCTGGAACATTATGCTTCCACTTCTGCCTTGGTACGCCGTTTCAGTCAACGGATAATAGACGCAGGTATCTCCTACCCGAATGAGGAGATTAATGGAGAACTGATCGTCCGCCTTTACAAACAAGGAGATAAGATTGCACAACTATCGCTGGAAGAACATTGTGATTTTCTGGGACATGGAATTGCAGGATTCATTAATATCTTCAGCCCTCAAAAGATTGTGATCGGTGGAGGACTTTCCGAAGCCGGAGACTTTTATATTCAGAAAGTAAGCGAAAAAGCCCGCAGTTACGCCATCCCCGACTGTGCCGTGAATACTCAAATCATAGCTGCCGCTCTTGGAAACAAGGCCGGAAGTATTGGAGCCGCTTCACTCTTTTTCAAATGAAAACAAAAATAAATGATAGTTGATAGCTGATAAATGATAGTTAGTAAATGAAAGTTATCCCAACATACAAATACTCAATCATCAATTAATTATCAACTTCCATCTATCAGTTATCATTTATCAACTATCAACTATTTAAGATTATGAGAAAAAATTTAGGGATGCTGGCGCTGATTATGGCGTTCTGGTTTACCATCTCGTTTATCACCAATATTCTAGGCCCACTCATTCCGGATATTATCCACAACTTCAATCTAAGTGACCTGGCAATGGCGGGATTTATCCCGACTTCTTTCTTCCTGGCCTATGCCATCATGTCTATCCCTGCCGGATTGCTCATCGACCGTTTCGGTGAAAAGCCGGTATTATTCGGTGGATTTCTAATGCCGTTCATCGGCACCATCCTATTTGCCTGCATGCACACGTATCCGATGTTATTGGCTTCTTCTTTCATCATCGGACTGGGAATGGCCATGTTACAAACGGTATTGAATCCACTCCAACGTACCGTAGGAGGAGAAGAAAACTATGCATTTATCGCCGAACTGGCACAGTTCATGTTTGGCATTGCTTCTTTCCTAAGTCCTCTGGTATATACTTATCTAATTCGTGAACTTGATCCGGCAACATATACAGCAGGTAAGGGTTTCTTTATCGACCTGTTGGCCGATGTCACTCCACGGGAAATGCCGTGGGTATCTCTTTATTGGGTATTTACAATCCTGCTATTGGTCATGCTGATAGCTGTCGGTGTATCTCGTTTTCCCAAGATCGAGTTGAAAGAAGACGAGAAAAGCGGGTCTAAAGATTCATATCTGGCTTTATTCAAACAGAAATATGTATGGCTGTTTTTCCTGGGAATTTTCTGCTATGTAAGTACGGAACAGGGAACTTCAATCTTCATGAGTACCTTCTTGGAACAATATCATGGAGTTAACCCACAAACAGACGGTGCACAGGCCGTAAGCTATTTCTGGGGATTGATGACAGCCGGTTGTCTGGTAGGTATGATTCTGCTCAAGTTAATTGACAGTAAACGATTGTTGCAAATTTCCGGAATTCTGACGATCATCCTATTATTATCGGCATTATTCGGAAGTAAGGAAGTATCCATGCTTGCTTTCCCTGCTGTTGGATTCAGCATCTCCATGATGTATTCCATCGTATTCTCATTGGCGCTGAACTCTGCGTCACAGCACCACGGTTCATTCGCAGGTATACTATGCTCGGCAATTGTAGGTGGTGCCGGTGGTCCGATGATTGTAAGTACACTGGCAGATGCAACATCACTCCGTACGGGTATGCTCTTTATCCTTGTTTTTGTAGGATATATCACCTTTATCGGTTTCTGGGCACGTCCACTGATTAATAACAAGACTATTCGTCTGAAAGATGTGTTCAAACAACGCTGAACAACAAAGCGATGAATAATAAAAGCAAAGTTATATGATGAAACAACGAATATCTATTTTTCTCTTGTTCACCCTTCTGCTATTCGCCAATGGATATGCACAAAAAGGAATCATGCGTCTGACTCAACAGACCTTGATGCATGAAGTCCGCGAAACGCCTTCGCCTCTGGACGGACAGCATATTACTGTCAATCCCCCACGTTTTATGTGGCCGGATAAGTTCCCGCACCTCGGTGCTGTATTGGACGGAGTTGAAGAAGAGGACTACAAACCCGAAGTAACCTACCGCATCCGTATTGCACGCGACCCCGAATTCAAATCGGAAGTGATTACCGCCGAAAGAAAATGGGCATTTTTCAACCCATTCAAACTCTTTGAAAAAGGGAAATGGTATTGGCAACATGCCTACGTTAACAAAGAAGGAAAAGAAGAATGGTCACCTGTTTATCATTTTTATATAGACGAACACATACGTACATTCAACCCTCCTTCTCTACAGGAAGTATTAGCCAAATTGCCCAAGACTCATCCCCGCATCTTGCTTGATGCCGAAGATTGGGATAATATCATCGAACGGAATAAAAACAATCCGGAGGCACAGGCTTATATCCGAAAAGCCGATAAATGCCTGAACCACCCGCTGAAACATCTGGAAGAAGAAATTGATACAACCCAGGTTGTCAAGCTGACAAACATTGTTCAATATCGTTCTGCCCTGATTCGGGAAAGTCGTAAGATTGTAGACCGTGAAGAAGCAAATATCGAAGCCATGGTACGCGCTTACCTGCTAACGAAAGATGAGGTATACTACAAAGAAGGCATTAAGCGTCTTTCCGAAATTCTTTCCTGGAAAAAAAGTAAGTACTTTGCTGGAGATTTCAATCGTTCTACTATTCTGTCCATGAGCACTTCAGCGTATGATGCATGGTACAATCTGTTGACTCCGAATGAGAGAAAACTACTCCTAAGAACGATTCGTGACAATGGAAAGAAGTTCTATCATGAATATGTCAACCACTTGGAAAACCGCATTGCTGATAATCATGTCTGGCAAATGACTTTCCGTATCTTGAATATGGCGGCATTTGCTACGTATGGCGAACTCCCGATGGCTTCCACCTGGGTGGATTATTGCTACAATGAATGGGTATCCCGTCTGCCGGGCCTCAACGCGGATGGAGGATGGCACAATGGTGATTCCTATTTTCAGGTCAATCTTCGCACATTGATTGAAGTTTCCGCCTTCTACTCCCGTATCAGCGGATTCGATTTCTTCGCTGATCCGTGGTATAACAACAATGCATTTTACGTCATCTACCAGCAGCCTCCATTCTCAAAATCTGCCGGACAAGGCAATTCACATGAAAGCAAAATGAAGCCGAACGGTACACGAGTAGGTTATGCGGATGCCTTGGCACGTGAATGTAATAATCCGTGGGCGGCTGCTTATGTACGTACCATTCTGCAAAAAGAACCGGATATCATGGAAAAAACTTTCCTCGGAAAATCTGGAGACTTGACCTGGTATCGTTGTACAACCAAAAAAGCTCTCCCCAAAGAAGGACATACTCTTGCCGAACTACCCATGGCGAAAGTATTCAATGAAACGGGGATCGGTACAATGAATACTTCTTTGGGAGATATAGACAAGAATGCCATGTTATCGTTCCGCTCCAGTTCTTATGGTTCCACTTCCCATGCACTGGCCAATCAGAATGCTTTTAATACATTCTATGGAGGTAAAGCCATTTTTTACAGCAGCGGACATCGTACAGGTTTTACGGACGATCATTGTATGTATTCTTACCGTAACACCCGTGCACACAACAGCATTTTGGTAAATGGAATGACTCAAAAGATTGGAACGGAAGGATATGGCTGGATTCCGCGTTGGTATGAAGGAGAAAAAATCGCTTATATGGTAGGAGATGCTTCCAATGCTTATGGTAAAGTGACTTCTCCCCTATGGCTGAAACGTGGAGAACTATCCGGTACGCAATATACGCCTGAAAAAGGATGGGATGAGAACAAACTGAATATGTTCCGCCGTCATATCATCCAACTGGGAAGTACCGGAGTTTTCGTGATTTATGATGAACTGGAAGGAAAGGAGGCTGTTACATGGGGTTACCTTTTACATACTGTAGAATTACCGATGGAAATACAGGAACTGCCCAATGAGGTGAAAGTAACCGGAAGGAATAAAGCCGGTGGTATCTCTGTTGCCCATCTTTTCAGTTCGGCAAAAACGGAACAGGCAATGGTAGATACTTTTTTCTGTGCTCCGACCAACTGGAAAAATGTGACGAATGCACAAGGAAAAGCAGTGAAATATCCTAATCACTGGCATTTCTCTTCTACAACTGTTCCTTGCAAAACCGCCCGTTTCCTGACTGTGATGGATACACATGGAGACAACCGTCCGGATATGCAGGTAGTTCGCAAAGGCAATATCATTCAAGTAGGTGACTGGACTATCACTTGCAACCTTACGGAAAAAGGAAAAGCTGCTATCCACGTTAGTAATAAAGTGGAGAAAGTTTCCTTAAACTACGATGCCGGTAAAAAGGAAGGTGCAACGACGGTAACAGATCAGGTAAAAGGGAAACAGGTTAATAAAGTCCTGACAGACTATTTACCGGATTTTGAGATTTAATCTCTCCCCCAAAAAAACTGTGTCCCGTTATTCAATCTTCTATAAATTGAATAGCGGGATATTTTTTATAGAGAATAAAAGATAAAGAACAGAGTATAAAGTACATGATCCTATGAATTGCAACCAAGAAGAGTTCTCTCTACAAACATATACTCCTTTAAAAACGTTATATTTGCAGAGTAAAATAAATTAAGAAAGAACAATGAAATATATCGGAGCACACGTTAGCGCCTCTGGTGGCGTAGAGTTCGCACCCATTAATGCGCATGAAATAGGAGCAAATGCTTTTGCGTTATTCACCAAGAATCAACGTCAATGGGTAAGTAAACCTCTAACAGAAGAAAGTATCAGTCTCTTCAAAGAGAATTGTGAGAAATATGTTTTCCAACCGGAATATATCCTTCCACATGACAGTTACCTTATCAATCTGGGGCATCCGGAGGAAGAGGGACTTCAAAAAAGTCGTGCCGCTTTTCTGGATGAAATGCAACGTTGTGAGCAACTTGGACTGAAGCTTTTAAATTTCCACCCCGGTAGCTCTCTCAATAAAATATCAACAGAAGATTGCCTGTCACTTATTGCAGAAAGCATTAATCTCGCTTTAGAAAAAACAAAAGGAGTAACAGCTGTTATTGAAAACACAGCCGGGCAAGGCAGTAATTTAGGAAGCGAATTCTGGCAACTAAAATATATCATTGATCGGGTAAACGATAAGAACCGGGTAGGTGTTTGTCTCGATACCTGCCATACCTATACCGCTGGTTACGATATTGTCAATGAATATGATAAGGCATTTGATGAATTTGATAAAGAAGTCGGATTCAACTACCTCCGTGGTATGCACTTGAATGATTCTAAAAAAGCATTAGGCACTCATGTTGACCGCCACGACAGCATTGGTAAAGGATTGATTGGCAAAGCTTTTTTTGAAAGATTAATGCAAGATTCCAGATTTGATAATATACCGTTAATACTCGAAACTCCGGATGAAAGTAAATGGAAAGAAGAAATTGCATGGTTAAGAAGTATGGAATAAAAGATTTGAAAAGTTAGGAATATGAAACAACCATAGTACTAACCATATTAGTACTTAAATATGCTATTGTAAAGAATAGCTCACTACAGTACGGTTTTTACTTAAAAGCAAAGAATAAGATCATTAGCTATAATTGATTCATAATGATACAAAATGAATAACAGTTTGTTTTCAACTATAAATTGGCCTACTTAATAAATATTCGCCATACTGACTAAAGGTTCATACAGTTTCTCTATATCCTGCGAATCCATCTCTATTTGCACCTGATCGCCGGGCATTAATGTCTGCCCTTTAGGAGGCAAATTCTTCCGGTCACGATGAACATTAATTATCACACAACGCTCCGGTAAACGAAGTTCATCTACTATTTTCCCGTCTAAATAAGAGCCGCTCATAATTTCTACAGACAATGTGTAACGCGGTTCTTCCTTAAATGCAGGCGAATGAATCATATCGTCATACAAAATAACATTGAACGGTTTGATTTGAAGCATTTCCGTAAAATAATAAGTTAATCCTCCTACAACAATAGAAGGATAAAAGACTTCCAAATGCCCCGTAATCTCGGTTATTAGTACAATAGCTGTCAAAGGGGTACGGATTACTGCTACAAGGAATGCAGACATACAAATCAACATGATATAACTAATATTCTCATAAGCAATAACACCCTGTTGAACCATAATTAATCCCACTATTTGTCCAAGAAGTCCTCCCGTCACCAGCGTCGGGATAAAACTTCCTCCCGGTAAACCCGAAGAAAAAGAAAAAGTGCTAAAAACAAAATGCAACAGCATCATGCCGACAATCCAGAGAATATGCGTGTCCGGATGCATAGCTTGTGATAACAAGAACTGCTCCCCTCCTCCGGTCAGATTAAACTCGGCCATAGAAATCAGAAAAGCTATAAAAAGCAAATACAACATCTTCACGTATTCCGGATGCTTAATAGCAGGGTAAATACGTTTCACCTGAAGAGTGGTGACAGAAAAGAACTTCCCAAAGACAGAAACCACTGCTGCCAACAAAAGGAAAAGTTTCACTTGGCCCCCAAAAGTCATTCCCGGTACAATAGCATCAATATGAAAATAAGGATTGATCGGGAAAATCCAACTGGCAACTCCACCTGCCACTACTCCTGCCAAAAGAGTGGTAATAGCTGTTTTAGGTGCATCGAACCGCTCGATAGATTCGATCACCAACAATGATGAAGCCAATGGGGCAGCAAAAGCAGCAGCTAACCCGGCACCGGCGCCGGCAGACAATAGTTGTTTCCGTTCACCGCTAAGCACCCTCCCCCATTTGGATACCAAATATCCAACATACGAACCTATTTGTACGGAGGGACCTTCACGCCCCAAAGACAACCCGGTACTTAATGCAAGTATTCCACCTACAAACTTTGCCACCAATTCCAGAAAAGGATGTTTATAATCAACCCTGCCATTGATAACTCCACGTGTTTGCGGAATACCCCCACCGGTAATAAGCGGCATTTTCTTTACCAACCAGGATACGAATACAAGTATTCCCCACATCAAAAGAAAAAGAGGTATGTACCAATACCATTTGGGACGAGAATCAAAGAAATCGTGACGGAGATTAAAGAAAAACTGTAATAGGTAATGATAAGGCACAGCCACAAGTCCTGTCAGTAATCCTACGAAGATACTGACAAAGTACAGTCGGGCATCAATCAACTTCAGTTTAAAAATGCGCCAACGACCTTTATCTTTTATCTTTTTTATCAGTCGAAACATTCAGCCAGCCTTACATTGTTTTTATACGTAGGACATACAACAATCAAAACCCTGCTGTGGTTTTCAAACTAATGAAGATTTAATTTCTAATTATTTTCCCATCATATTCAAACGAAGGATAGCATGCACCATAAAGTAAGAACCCAGTGCATTATAATCAGTGTCACGAATGGCAGTAGCGGTTATCGTGCGAATCATAGAAATGTCCTGATGAAGAATATCATATATTTTGAAGCGGATTAGTAACTGTTTCCTCTTCAAAAAGGCTTTTGACAGCTGACAGTTCCACATGAAATTTGCTTTGGCATAACCCTCATAACCATATCCGGTACGAAGGAAATAAGTCAGGTCATTATATAACTCCATCCCCCAGGGAAGATAAAGCTGCAATTCAGTTCCTACCTGATAATCAAAAGTTTCAGTACGTTTCTCCCGTACGTCATTATAAGAATTGTTATAAGTCAGACCAACAAGCCCTGTAAGTTCCATTTGGCGGGTACGATAAGTAATCCGTAGACGTTCACGTCCCGTTAAATGCTGTACGGAAGTTTTCACCGGTTCTTCTTTGTTCAAGGTTGTATAGCCATTCTGATTCCGGTATTGCAGATAGGAGTAAGTACGAAATATCCAGTTACGATTCTTAAAAGGGGTATTGAGAGAAAAAGAACCCATGGCCCGCCAATTACCATTCATATTGACCGGGGATGTAGTTCTTACACCGGTTTCACTATCATAAGTCACCTGATTGGTTACATTGTTAATGGTATTCTCAAACAAAGCGGTAGCTACCATATTTCGCTGATGTTTGGTATTATAAGAATTGAAATTCAGCGTAAAAGTATTCATATATGAAGGCTTCAACAAAGGGTTTCCGACACGGATATTCAAAGGGTTGGTACGGTCGGTCACAGGTTGGAGATCACGTATATTAGGCTGTTTCCCTTTTCCCCTATACACAATTTGCAAACGGGTGCGTTTTGAAAACTTATAGCGGAAATTGACAGTAGGCGAAAAATTCATGACCGATCTTTCCAACTGATCTTCGGGAGCATCACTCAACAAAGAATGGCTAACAGACTTTTGAGGTTCAAAATCAACACCAATATTATAATTGTACTTCTTTTGCGAGGTACGTATCGCAAGATTTACTAAATGATTAGTATATTGATTCTCAAAACGGTTACTGGATTCTTCATCAAAATCAGGAGCAAACTCTTCCAATTCCTTATCCCAGTCATAGACAAAGCGATCGGAATTATTCACTCTATACTGATAACTGTAACGCAGTTGCAGGAAATGCCGCCACGGTAATGGCTCTACATACACCAACTGCACCCGGTAATTGAATCCGTCAACATCATCCTCTATTTTCTGATTCTGAATCTTCTTCGTATTATTTTTGAAGTACCGGGTAGTAGAAAGGTTCGTCCGATCCGTAGCTGAAGCATTAGTACCATAGTCTACCTTCAAAGCAACATTTCTCCCCAGACGACTCAATTTCCGACTAAGCTGCAACATCAGTGCCAGATTATACCGGGAATTATGATTAGTGCCGGAGGACTCTCTCTCATTCAGCAACACATCATTCCCCCACCCTTCCTGAAAACCATTATTCTCTCTGTCATTGGCTGCGAAACGATATTGAGGACGGAAATCAATGTAGTAACAGAATCCATTTTCCATTCAAGAGAAGCATTGGCTACCAGTTCGTGATTCTGTTGCCGGCTATGACTCGTGCCAAGATTGATTGATTTATCTTCCCGGAGAAAGTTGTCGACTGTGGTACGGCTATCTTCCAAACGATCGGTGCCAACATATTGAACATTTGAACGTAATTTAACGCGCTTCCAGTCATAAGTTGCATTAAGCCCCAATGAGCGGGAAGTAGTCAGTCCCATCCGGCTACGGATATTGCCTGTTGAACTGGAAGATTCATTCTGTAATTCCGAGAATCCCTGGTTATTGGTATTATTCAGATTCCCGATAATGGTTAATTGAGAGTTTTCACGAAAACGGTTCAAGGTATTGGCTAATTCATAACGGTCTTTACTTCCATATCCTCCCATAAAATTCTCCATCCAGCCCCGTTTCATATTTTTTCTCACAGACAAGTCCAGAATCATCTCTTCCTCTCCGTCATCTATTCCCGTAAGACGTGCCAAATCCGATTGACGTTCATACGCTTTTAACTTCTCCACCATCTCCACAGGAAGATTTTTAAGAGCAGCTTTCGGATCATCAGAGAAAAACTCTTTACCATCCACCAAAATCTTTTTTACTTCCTTGCCATGTATCAGCAACTTACCGTCTGCATCTATTTCACCTCCCGGAAGCTGTTTTACCAACTCTTCAAGCATCGAACCTTCGGGAGTACGATAGGCAGAAGCGTTGAATACCGTTGTATCGCCCTCTGTCACCGCCATTGGAGCCTGTCCTACTACCACTGCTTCATCCAAAGCATAACTTTCCGGAGTCAGATTTATATCCCCCAATTCATAAGAAGAACTTTTGCTGGAAATGGAAACTGGATGAAAAACCTGCTTATATCCGACATATGACACCTGTAATAATAAAGACTTCGCTTTAATTGCATGATTAGGAATAGAAACGGAAAGTTGAAATTTACCGATAGCATCCGTAGCGCCGCCGCCCAACAATGTACTATCCGGTAAAGCCAAAAGCCGGACCGTAGCAAACGGTACCGGCTGATAGGTTTCCGAATCAACGACACGTCCGGAGAAACGCTTTCCACCGGACTGCGCATAAGCAGCCAAACTGATAATCAGCAAGAAGACATAACAACTAATCAAACGCCGCTGAAAAAAACAAATATGGCTGCCTATGTTCATTTTTGTGTCGATTTTGTAAAATAAAACTCTTTTTAATTAAGCTATTCTTTATTTTTCACCTTGACGGGGTGCACGAG
>ENA-ORLY01003218-ORLY01003218.1-human-gut-metagenome-genome-assembly--contig:-NODE-3218-length-13591-cov-3.724360_pt1 | contig 13591 bp, 12 predicted proteins | sample MGYA00243071_ERZ508832 | MGnify/ENA primary metagenome ERZ508832 (study PRJEB26277, sample SAMN04329777) | human gut metagenome | biome: human-associated habitat | host: Homo sapiens | place: USA...
ATATTTCACACGGACAGACCCTGCGTCAATGTCCCCCGAACAATCTTTTTCTTCACATATCAGTGCGACAGAAACCAGGGCGACAGACCAAGATTTAACAGAGATGGTCAGGGTGACAGGAACCAGGGCGACAGGCCAAGATTTAACAGAGATGGCCAGGGCGACAGAAACCAGGGCGGCGGCCGTTTTGGCAGAGACGGAGGCGACAGAAACCAGGGCGGATGAGGCTTTGGAAGAGATGGCGGAAACCGTTTCAGTAATCGTATCAACATGCCATTTGGCAAGGATGACGAGGATGACAGCCCGGCTCAGAAGAGAGCACCGTTTAGAAGAGACCGCAAGGACTTCGACGCCAAGGAGATGCCAGGTAAAGATCTGAAGAGTCAGAACAGAGACAATTACAACAGAGATAAGAATAAGCCTCGTAAGGGTAATAGAAGATCTCCAGAGGAGGTTGAGGCAGATATCAGCAGACTTGCAAAGAATGTCAAGAGCAAGCCTCAGAAGAAGCAGCAGACACCACAGGAGGATCCGGATGCAATCAGAACCATCACACTTCCAGAGACAGTTACACTCAAGGATCTTGCCGATGCGGTTAAGACACCTGTAACAGCTCTCATAAAGAAGCTTTTCCTTGCAGGAAAGATGGTTAATGTGAACTCTGAGTTTTCATTTGATGAGGCTTCAGAGATCGCTCTCGAGTACAACTGTATAGCTGAAGAAGAGGAGAAGGTAGATGTTATCGAGGAACTCCTGAAGGAGGACGAAGAGGACGAGAAGGATATGGTTTCAAGACCACCTGTTGTCTGTGTTATGGGTCACGTTGACCACGGTAAGACATCACTCCTTGACGCTATCAGACAGACAAAGGTAACATCAGGTGAGGCTGGTGGAATCACACAGGCCATTGGTGCATCAGTTGTCGATGTAAATGGTCAGACTATAACATTCCTTGATACTCCTGGACATGAGGCGTTCACAGCAATGCGTATGCGTGGTGCAAGCTCTACAGATATCGCAGTTCTCGTAGTAGCAGCAGACGATGGTGTTATGCCGCAGACAGTAGAAGCGATTAACCATGCAAAAGCTGCAGGTGTAGAGATCATCGTAGCTGTCAACAAGATGGATAAACCAAGTGCCAACATTGACCGTGTAAAACAGGAACTGACAGAATACGAACTGATTCCGGAAGACTGGGGTGGAAGTACGATTTTCTGTCCGGTTTCTGCACATACTAAGGAAGGTATCGACAATCTTCTGGAAATGATCCTTCTGACTGCAGAAGTGATGGAACTGAAAGCAAATCCAAACCGTAATGCAAGAGGTCTGGTCATTGAGGCACAGCTGGATAAGGGACGTGGTGCGGTAGCAACGGTTCTGGTTCAGAAAGGAACACTTCATGTCGGAGATTCCATTGCCTGTGGAAGCAGCTACGGTAAAGTCCGTGCCATGATCGACGACAAGGGACAGCGCGTGAAGAAGGCAACTCCTTCCACACCGGTAGAGATCCTCGGATTAAACAGTGTACCGGCAGCCGGAGAGACATTTGTTGTCTGCGATTCCGATAAGGAAGCAAAATCATTTGCAGATACTTATATTTCAGAGGAAAAGAACCGCCTGATCGAAGATACCAAGGCAAAGATGTCACTGGATGATCTGTTCTCCCAGATCCAGTCCGGAAATATGAAGGAACTTGATATTATTGTAAAAGCGGATGTACAGGGTTCTGTTGAGGCAGTGAAACAGTCACTTGTGAAACTGTCCAATGAAGAAGTGGTTGTAAAAGTGATCCATGGTGGTGTCGGCGCAATCAACGAATCTGATGTTATTCTTGCTTCCGCATCCAATGCGATCATCATCGGATTTAATGTCCGTCCGGACCCGATTGCAAAAGTTACCGCAGACAATGAGGGTGTAGATATCCGTCTGTACAAGGTTATTTACAATGCGATCGAGGATGTAGAGGCTGCCATGAAGGGTATGCTTGATCCTGTATTTGAGGAGAAAGTTATCGGTCATGCAGAAATCCGTCAGATCTTTAAGGCATCCGGTGTCGGTAATATTGCCGGTTCTTATGTACTTGACGGCGTGATGGAACGTGGATGTAAAGTTCGTATTTCCAGAGAAGGCGAGCAGATCTTCGAAGGAGATTTAGGATCCCTGAAACGTTTCAAGGATGATGTCAAGGAAGTTAAGGCAGGATTTGAGTGTGGTCTTGTATTCGACGGCTTTAATGACATTCAGGAACTTGATCAGGTAGAAGCTTATAAGATGGTAGAAGTACCAAGATAGGATAGAATATGAGAAAAAACAGTATTAAAAATATTCGGATCAATGAGGAAGTGATGCGTGAACTTTCCAATATTATCCGCGGGGAAATCAAAGACCCGCGGATCAATCCGATGACCAGCGTGGTTGCAGTGGAAGTTGCTCCGGATCTGAAAACGGCAAAAGCCTATATCAGTGTGCTGGGGGATGAAAAGTCACAGCAGGATACGATTGCAGGTCTTCGCTCTGCGGAAGGATTTATTCGCAGAAGCCTGGCAAAGTCCGTAAATCTGCGCAACACACCGGAGATCAAATTTGTATTGGATCAGTCGATTGAATATGGAATCCATATGTCAAAAATGATTGATGAAGTGACCAAAGATATAAAGGAGAAACCGGATGAAGAAGCTTGATGAGATTCTTGCAGGGAAAAAATCGGTAGGTCTTGCCGGACATGTACGCCCGGATGGGGATTGTGTGGGCTCCACACTCGGAGTTTACAACTATATCCGGAAATATTATCCGGATGTGGATGTGCGATTGTATCTTGAGCCGATTCCCAATATCTTTAAATTCCTGAATTTTTCATCGGAAATCCGCAGTGACTATGAGGAATCCGTGGTGTTTGATCTGTTTATCGCCATGGACTGCGGAGATGAGAAACGTCTGGGGAATGCTGCACGTTATTTTCAGGAAGCAAAGCATACAGCCTGTATTGACCACCATGTCAGTAACCAGAGTTTTGCAGAGGAAAATTATATTTTCCCGGATGCAAGTTCCACTTGTGAGCTGATCTGTGAACTTTTAGATACGGAGAAGATCACAAAAGAAATCGCGGAATGTCTGTATACCGGAATGGTTACCGATACCGGAGTGTTTCAGTATTCCTGCACGTCTTCCTCCACGATGAATATGGCGGGCATGCTGATGGATAAAGGAATTGATTTCACAAAAATTGTGGATGAAGCTTTTAATCAGAAAACATACAACCAGAACCGTGCCATGGGACAGGCACTGCTTTCCAGCAGACTTCGTCTGGGTGGCAGAGTAGTGACTTCTTTTCTGACGCTCGAAGAGATGCATGCACTCGAAGTTCTTCCGAAACATATGGAAGGAATCGTGGAGCAGATGCGCAATACCAAAGATGTGGAACTTGCAGTATTCCTTTATGAGAATGAGGATCATACGTTTAAAGTAAGTTTTCGTGTAAACGGTGCGTTTGATGCGGCATCGCTTGCGATGCATTTTGGCGGCGGCGGACATGTCAAGGCTGCCGGATGTACCGTGGAAGGACCGGCAGAAGAGGCAATTGAGCGTATTCTTGCCGAGGTTGAGAAGAGATTATAATATGATAAACGGAATTATAAATGTTTATAAAGAGCGGGGCTTTACTTCCTTTGACGTGGTAGCAAAGCTCCGCGGCATTTTACATGAGCGTAAAATCGGACATACCGGAACGCTCGATCCAGAAGCGACCGGAGTACTTCCCATATGCATCGGAAATGCAACAAAGGTATGTGAACTTCTGACGGATAAGGATAAAGTGTATCGTACGGTGATGCATCTTGGCATTACAACCGATACACAGGATATGACCGGAACGGTGAAAGAAGATCGTTCCAGAGAGGCTGCATTGCTGAAAGAACAGACCGTGGAAGCGGCTATTTTGCAGTTCGTTGGAGATTATGAGCAGATTCCGCCAATGTACTCGGCACTCAAAGTCAACGGAAAGAAGTTATGTGATCTGGCCCGCGCCGGAATCGAGGTAGAGCGGAAAGCCCGCACGGTTAAAATTTTTTCCATAGAAATTGAAAAAATCAATCTTCCTTATGTGACGATGCAGGTGCATTGTTCCAAGGGAACTTATATCCGTACGCTGTGTGCGGATATCGGAGAGGTGCTTGGCGTAGGCGCGTGTATGGAATCCCTGGTTCGGACAAGAGTGAGTGTTTTTCCTCTGGAAGAGGCACACACGTTGGCAGAAATTGAAAAGATAAGGGATGAAGGAACGCTGGAAGAACTGATTCTTCCGGTGGACCGTGTGTTTGAGGGAAAGACGAAACTGACGGTTGTACCGGAAGCGTTTCGTTTTCTTCAGAATGGAAACCGTTTAAACGATGGAAATTTTACGGATGTTCCGGAAAAAATTGCGGATGGTGAGCAGGTACTGGTTTATGATCCGATGGGACATTTTTACGCTGTATATCAGTATGAGAGAGAAACAAAGGACTATAAAGTCCGGAAAATGTTTGGTGCATAAATATGATTTGCTGGAATAAGATAGAAGATTTTCATATAGAAGAACCAACGGCATTGTCGCTGGGAAAATTTGACGGAGTACACCGTGGACACGAAGCACTGATTGAACACCTTCTGGAAAAGAAGAAAGAAGGGTTAAAGGCCGTTGTTTTTACGTTTGATATTCCACCGAAAAAACTTACGGAGAATAATAATTACCGTGTCCTTTCGACCAATAAAGAAAAGCAGGAAATTCTCAAAGAGCGTGGAATTGATTACCTGTTGGAATGTCCGTTTACCAAAGAAGTCATGTGCATGGAGCCGGAGGCTTTTGTTGCATGGATTGTAAAAAGTCTGCATGTAAAGAGCATGGTAGTCGGATCGGATTTCCGGTTTGGTCATAACCGGAAAGGGGATCATATTCTGCTGGAAAAATTGTCCGCGACATATGGCTATACCCTTAGGGTGGTAGACAAGATCCAGTATGAGGGACGGGACATCAGCAGTACGTTTGTGAGGGAACAGATCATAAAAGGCAATATGGAAAAGGCAAATGATCTGCTTGGGTATCCGTTTTTTGTAAAGAGTGAAGTGATTCATGGAAGACAACTTGGAAGAACGCTCGGAATCCCGACGATCAATATGGAACTTGTGGCCGAAAAACTTCTTCCGCCGAAAGGTGTATATGCAACTGCGGTAGAGATTGGTGGAAAATATTACACAGGTGTGACAAATGTAGGATGCAAACCGACCGTCAATCATTCCAATAAAGTAAATGTGGAGACGCATATACTGGATTTTTCCGGTGATCTGTACGGATATGAACTAAAGGTCAGCTTTTATTCTTTTATACGTCCGGAACAGAGATTCTCGTCTGTAGAGATGTTAAAAGAACAGATGGAAAGAGACATTGAAACGAGCCGCAGTCGTATGATGTCGATAAACGGCGACACGTAAACATATTACATAAATATTACAAAAATATGTTGACATTGTAATTATTTGTTGTTATACTCGTTTTGTTATGAGATTTCATGAGACATGAGGGAGGAATCTGTGAAATGAATCGTATGACAAAAAAGAGAGTTGGAATGGTACTTGCTTTTTCTCTGACACTGACCGGTGCGGCAGCCTATATCGGGATACAGCAGGGAAATACAGATAAAACAGAGGCGGCCGGATCGCTCACAGCCGGTGTTTCCGCATCTTTGAATGCAAGCGAAGTGGAGACGCTGGATGTGACGGCAGGAGTAACCAGTCAGCTGTATGATAAAACAGATGTTGCGGTGGCTGCGAATGAAAAGCAGATGGTTGCACAGGGAATCGAAGATACGCAGACAAAAGAAGCGGTTTCGGAAAATACCACGGAGGATACCAGCATTTGTGGGTATAAAAATCTTGGAATCGCGCAGGTGCAGGGAAACCTGAATGTGCGAAAAAAGGCATCCACAGACAGTAAAGTTGTTGGAAAAATGACGGATAAAGATGCCTGTGAGATTGTCTCGGTCAAGGGAGATTGGGCAAAGATCACCTCCGGCAAGGTGGAAGGTTATGTAAAGACAGAGTATCTTCTGACAGGAGATGCGGCAAAAAATGTAGCAAAGAAAGAAATTACAAAAGTTGTTACAGTAAATACCACAACCCTTCGTGTAAGAGAAAAGGCTTCTGAAGATTCTGCAATACTTTCTCTGGTTGGAGAGGGAGAGGATCTTGTTGTGGAAGATACAAAAGACGGCTGGTATAAAGTGGAAGTGGATGATCAGAAGGGATATATTTCCGGAGATTATGTAGAGGTAACAGAAAAACTTCCGACAGCGTCTACGGTAAAAGAACTGGAATACGGAGAGGGATACACGGATTCCCGCGTTTCTTTAGTACAGTTTGCATTACAGTTTGTAGGAAACCGTTATGTCTGGGGTGGAACAAGCCTGACAAACGGAATTGATTGTTCCGGATTTACGATGCAGGTATATGCGAGATACGGAGTCGGCCTCCCGCATCATGCGGCAAGTCAGCCGGCATACGGAAAACGAATCCGTGCATCTGAGGCGAAACCGGGAGATCTCTTTTTCTATGGAAGCGGAAGCAGCATCAGCCATGTGGGAATTTATATCGGAAACGGTCAGATTGTGCATGCCAGCAATGCACGTACCGGAATTAAAATTTCCAGTGCCTATTACCGGACACCAATCTGTGTCATATCGTATTTAAATTAAAAAACTGTTTACAACGATACGGATTTATGATACATTAGATTAGTATGGTTTAACCCATATTCGGTGAATGGACACTCCGACCTTTTGCTGAGTATCGGGTGCAAAAATATTTTAAGGAGGATCATAAAATGATCGCAAAAGAAAAGAAACAGGCAATTATCAATGAGTATGGAAGAACACCAAACGACACTGGTTCACCAGAAGTTCAGGTAGCTGTTCTTACTGCAAGAATTCAGGAGCTTACTGAGCACTTAAAGCAGAATCCAAAGGATCATCATTCCAGAAGAGGTATGCTTAAGATGATCGGTCAGAGACGTGGATTATTATCATACTTAAAGAGCATTGATATTGAAAGATATCGTTCTTTAATTGAGCGTTTAGGACTCAGAAAATAATTGTAAACAAAGAGCGGAGTTTTATATTCCGCTCTTCTTTTTGTTGTATGGCAGAACTTTTTTCCGGGACCACTGAAGAGGACAAAACGCTGTTTTGTATTGTTCAGTAGTTTCGGGGTTTTGACATACCGTATTAAATTTTGAAGGAGAGAATACATGTACAAAAGTTATTCAATGGAACTGGCAGGCAGAACACTGACCGTTGATATCGGAAGAGTATGTGCACAGGCAAATGGTGCCGCATTATTAAAATATGGAGAGACTACCGTATTATCTACGGCTACTGCTTCCGACAAGCCGAGAGATGGCGTTGATTTCTTCCCGCTGAGCGTGGAATTTGAAGAAAAAATGTACTCGGTTGGAAAAATTCCTGGCGGATTTAACAAGCGTGAAGGAAAAGCATCAGAGAACTCTATTCTTACCGCACGTGTCATTGACCGTCCGATGAGACCTCTGTTTCCAAAAGATTACCGCAATGATGTAACCTTAAATAATATGGTTATGTCTGTAGATCCGGAGTGTCGTCCGGAGCTGGTTGCCATGATCGGTGCAGCACTTTCTACTACCATTTCCGATATTCCGTTTGACGGCCCATGTGCCATGACCCAGATGGGAATGAAGAATGGTGAATTTATTGTAAACCCATCCCAGAAAGACTGGGACGAGGGAGATTTAAAGCTTACGGTTGCATCTACAGCAACAAAGGTCATCATGATTGAGGCCGGTGCCAATGAGATTCCGGAAGCAAAGATGATTGAGGCTATTTATAAGTGCCATGATGTCAACCAGACAGTCATTGCATTTATCAATAAGATCCGGGAAGAGGTTGGCAAACCGAAGCATGCGTATACAAGCTGTGCGATTCCGGAAGAAATGTTTGCAGCTATGCGGGAAATCGTCACTCCGGAGCAGATGGAAGAAGCGGTATTTACCGATGAAAAGCAGCAGAGAGAAGAGAATATCCGTGAAATCACAGATAAATTTGCAGAGGCTTTTGCAGAGAACGAGGAGTGGCTTGCTGTTCTTGACGAGGCCGTTTACCAGTATCAGAAGAAGACTGTTCGTAAGATGATCTTAAAGGATCATAAGCGTCCAGACGGACGTGCGATCGATCAGATCCGTCCGCTGGCTGCAGAAGTAGATCTGATCCCTCGTGTACATGGTTCTGCCATGTTTACCCGTGGACAGACACAGATCTGCGATGTTGTTACACTTGCACCGCTTTCGGAAGTACAGAAGATTGACGGACTTGATGAGAACGTGACAACCAAGCGTTATATGCATCAGTACAATTTCCCGTCCTATTCTGTTGGAGAGACAAAGCCAAGCAGAGGTCCGGGACGTCGTGAGATCGGACACGGTGCGCTTGCAGAGCGTGCATTACTTCCGGTTCTTCCTTCTGTGGAGGAGTTCCCGTATGCAATCCGTGCAGTTTCCGAGACATTTGAATCCAATGGATCTACTTCCATGGCATCTACCTGTGCGTCCTGTATGTCACTGATGGCTGCAGGTGTTCCGATTAAAAAGATGGTTGCAGGTATTTCCTGTGGTCTTGTGACCGGAGAGACGGATGATGATTATCTGGTACTGACAGATATCCAGGGACTTGAAGATTTCTTCGGAGATATGGATTTCAAGGTAACCGGTACACATGATGGTATCACTGCAATCCAGATGGATATCAAGATCCATGGCCTGACCCGTCCAATCGTAGAAGAAGCCATTGCCCGTACCCGTGAGGCACGCGTCTACATTATGGATGAAGTTATGAGCAAGGCAATTGCAGAGCCACGAAAAGAAGTAAATCAGTGGGCACCGAAGATTGAACAGATCACCATTGATCCGAATAAAATTGGAGATGTTGTGGGACAGAAGGGTAAGACAATCAATGAGATCATTGCCCGTACAGGTGTCAAGATTGATATTACAGATGATGGTGCGGTTTCTGTCTGTGGAACAGACAAGGAGGCAATCGCAAAGGCCATTGATATGATAAAAATCATCACAACCGATTTTAAGGAAGGACAGATCTTTACCGGTACAGTTGTAAGTATCAAAGAGTTTGGTGCTTTTATCGAGTTTGCACCAGGCAAGGAAGGAATGGTTCACATTTCAAAGATTGCCAAGGAACGCATTGAGCATGTCGAGGATGTACTGACGCTTGGAGATGTTGTGAAAGTTGTCTGTCTTGGAAAGGACAAGATGGGAAGAATCAGTTTTTCCATTAAGGACGTTCCGGCAGACCAGAAATAAAATACCGTACAGAATTAAGATCCATGAAAGATGTACTTCAGGGGCCGCACCATGCGGCCCTTTTTTCATACCATGAAAGAAAAAGGCGATGATTCGAAAAGTTCGGAGTTGAAATATGAATCGTGTCAAACAGCTTGTACATGCAGAGAATGTATATCGTATGGGTTACACGGGGAAAAATATCCGGGTGGTGACACTGGACACAGGCGTTTATCTACATCCGGATCTGCGGCAGAATGTGGTTGGATTTCTGGATTTTGTGGCAATGAAACGAGCCTGTTATGATGATAATGGACACGGAACACATGTTGGCGGAATTTTGTGTGCGAATGGCAGAATGAAGGGAATGGCACCGCAGGCACAGCTGATTGCGCTGAAAGTCCTCGGGAAGGATGGAGGAGGACAGACGGAGCGGGTGATTCGTGGCCTGCAATGGGTGCTTGCACATCATAAAGAACTGGGAATCCGGATTCTGAATTTTTCCGTAGGATTTCTTCCGGGGGCACTCGACCGTGAGCAGAAGCAGATTATGGAACTTTTAGAACAGCTGTGGGATGATGGCGTGACGGTTGTCACAGCGGCCGGAAATAATGGCCCGGGAGCCGGGACAGTCACGGCTCCCGGTATTTCGAGAAAAGTGATTACGGTGGGGGCAAGTGATGACCGGAGTTCTCCTGGGGAAAGGCGTGGTGGCTACAGTGGCAGTGGTCCGACCGGATGCTGTATTATGAAGCCGGAAATTTTAGCACCGGGGACGAATATTGTAAGTCTGGATCATCACGGAGCACTATATTCCAGAAAAAGTGGCACCTCTATGGCAACCCCTGTCGTATGCGGGGCACTGGCACTTGCATTACAGAAAAATCCAAAGCTGCGGCCGGAAGAACTTAAACTGAAATTATATGAATCGGCGCGGAAAGAAACGGGAATGTCCATGGCGTGGGGCGTTCTTGATGTTGATAATTTGCTGGCATTGGTATAAAATACTCTCTAAAAGCCTGTCGGTGACATTTTATGAGAACCAAAGGAGGAGACAGATGAAACGAATATTAAATAAACTCTTCAGTAAACTTGTCCTTGGAGGATTGATTATTATATTGCAGTTCAGCTGGTTTGTCTATCTGTTGTACAGTGCGACCGTATACAGTTCCATGGTAGATGCATTGTTTAAAATTGCATCCATTGTGCTTGCATTGTTTGTCTCCAGCAGGGATATGCGTTCCACATATAAAACTTCCTGGATTTTTCTGATACTGGCACTTCCTCTGTTCGGAATTCCGGCATACTATCTGTTTGGCCGTCCGGGACTGACAAAACGGACCCGTATGAAGATGGACGTGGTCAGCAGCAGGATACGGGCATACAGTTCTCCTTCCGATGATGTGATGTCTGCTTTAAGGGCAGAGGATGATTCTGCCGGACAGCAGGCACAGTATCTTACCTGTTATGCAGGGTATCCGGTGTACCGTGAGGCGGATACACAGTATTATTGCTGTGGAGAAGAGATGTATCCGCAGTTTCTGGAAGATTTAAAAGCGGCAAAATCTTATATCTTTCTGGAGTATTTTATTGCGGAACCCGGCAAGATGCTGGATGCAATTGTTGAAATTCTGGCACAGAAAGTAAAAGAGGGTGTGGATGTGCGATTTATGTACGATGGAATCGGATGTATCCAGACACTGCCGAATAAATATTATCGTTATCTGCAGGAAAAGGGAATCAAATGTGCCTGTTTCCAGCCATTTCGCCCACTGATGTCAATTATCCAGAATAACCGGGATCACCGGAAGATCACGGTGATTGACGGAAAGGTTGCCTATACCGGGGGAATGAACCTAGCGGATGAGTATATCAATGCCAGGGTGCGTTTTGGGTATTGGAAGGATGCGGCAATCCGTCTGACCGGAGAATGTGTCTGGAGTTTTACAAGCATGTTCTTGGAACTGTGGGATTATATTTTGAAAATAGAAAGTGATTATACATTTTATCGGGCAACTTCCATGGAAAAACACAGGTTGCAGGAAAAAATCCATGCAGATGAAAAAGGATTCGTCCAGCCGTATACCGATTCTCCACTGGATCACGAAGATGTCGGCGAAAATGTATATCTGAATATCATCAGCAGGGCAAAAAAATATCTTTACATCTTTACTCCGTATCTGATCATCGGATCCGAGATGCGTACGGCACTTGTAAATGCGGCAAAATCCGGCGTGGATGTGCGTCTGGTTGTACCGGGAATTCCGGATAAGAAACTGGTGTATTTCCTGACACAGTCGAATTTCCCGTATCTGATCAAAAACGGAGTGAAAATATACACATATACGCCAGGTTTTATCCATGCAAAATGTTTTGTGTCGGATGATGTACAGGCAACCGTGGGAACGGTAAACATGGATTACCGCAGTCTGTGTCTGCATTTTGAATGTGGCGTCTGGATGTATCGTACCCGGGCAGTTTTGCAGGTAAAAGAAGATGCGTTAAAAACATTTGCGGAAAGCCACGAAGTGACCCTGGAGGAATTTCAAAGAAAATCGTTTCTTGTGCGTACATTTATGGGAGCATTGAAATTGTTTGCCCCTCTTCTGTAAAACACTAAATATAGTAAATTGTCCTTGCATTTTCTACAACATAAAGATAAAATATAGATTATGACAGAAAGGACGAGAGGGATGGAACTGACCGTTAAACTCCAGGTATTTGAGGGACCGCTGGATCTGCTTTTGTATCTGCTCGAAAAGAATAAAGTGAATATCTATGATATTCCGATTGTGGAGATCACGGAACAGTATATGGAGTATATCCGGGAAATGAAACGGCAGGATCTGGAGGTGCTCAGTGAGTTTCTGGTTATGGCTGCAACACTGGTCGATATCAAATCACGCATGCTTCTCCCGTCGAATCCGGACAGTGAAGAGGAAGAAGAAGATCCGCGTGCGGAACTGGTACAGCAGCTTCTGGAATACAAGATGTACAAATGTATGGCGTATGAACTAAAAGACCGGCAGATGGATGCCGGTCGTGTTATGTATAAGAAGCCGACGATTCCGGAGGAAGTGCGTGCGTATGAACCGCCGGTTGATATCCACGAACTGATATCGGACATTACGCTTTCACGCCTGCATGAAATTTTTGAGAGCATTATGAAAAAACAGCAGGATAAAATTGATCCTCTGCGGTCAAAATTCGGAAAGATTGAAAAAGAAGAGGTATCGCTAGAAGACAAGATGGAGGATTTGAAAAAATATGCGGCCGGACACAGACATTTCAGTTTCCGGGGACTTTTGACGGCACAGTCATCGAAAGTGGAAGTGATCGTTACGTTTCTTGCGATTCTGGAGCTGATGAAAATGGGAACGATACGGATTTCGCAGGAACATATTTTTGATGATATCCAGATTGATTCGAAAGTTGCAGCATAGATTATCATGTATTGCAGGATGGACGGAAAATATGGAAGAAAAAAAATACAAGGCAATTATAGAAGGAATTCTGTTTTCTATGGGAGAATCCGTAGAACTGGAAAAAATTGCAGGAACTCTTGGACTTGATCAGAAGAAAACAAAGGACCTGATCGATGAAATGAGAAACGAGTGGGAAGAACAGAAACGCGGCGTTACCATCACGGAACTGGATGGAGCCTACCAGATGTGCACCAGACCCGAAATTTACGAATATCTGATTAAAATTGCAAAGCAGCCCAAACGCCGGGTTTTAACCGATGTTCTTTTGGAGACGCTTTCCATTATTGCATATAAGCAGCCGGTGACAAAGATGGAAATAGAAAAAATACGTGGCGTGTCATCGGATCATGCGGTAAACAAACTGGTGGAATATCATCTGGTGTGTGAACTTGGAAGACTTGATGCACCGGGGCGTCCGTTACTTTTCGGAACAACAGAAGAATTTTTACGCAGTTTCGGCGTACATTCAATCGATGATCTGCCGGTACTCAGTCCGGTACAGGTGGAAGAGTTTAAGCAGGAAGCAGAAGAAGAGATGCATGTGAAACTGGACGTATAAAAGAAGCAGGAATAATCATATACATAGAATAAAAATGTATATGGTTATTTTTTTATGTTTCAAAAAAGAATCTGCACAAAAATAGTAAGTCTGTTGCTGGTAATCGGATGTCTGATGAGCGAACCGGTTTTGGCAGAAAAGCAAAAAGAACCCGAAGCGCAGACACTGTATTCAAAATCCTGCGCCATGGTGGATGGT
>ENA-ORLY01003227-ORLY01003227.1-human-gut-metagenome-genome-assembly--contig:-NODE-3227-length-13563-cov-3.525360_pt1 | contig 13563 bp, 11 predicted proteins | sample MGYA00243071_ERZ508832 | MGnify/ENA primary metagenome ERZ508832 (study PRJEB26277, sample SAMN04329777) | human gut metagenome | biome: human-associated habitat | host: Homo sapiens | place: USA...
AGCAGCCTTCCTTCGGGAGCAGGCCCCTGGATGCTCCGTTTTCGCCATCGGTGAGGCCGGGCTTCTGAACGCCCTATACGATGCCGGCATCACAATGAATGATGTTAACCCCGATTATGTTGTAGTCGGCGAGGGTCGCTCCTATTCGTTGGATACTCTGACAAAAGCGACCAACCTGGTCATGACCGGCGCTAAACTTATCGGTGCCAATTCTGATGTCTCCGGCCCCATCGAGGACGGCATCGCCCCCGCCTGCCGCGCACTGGTCGCTCCCATCGAAATGGCCACCGGCAAGCAGGCTTATTTCTGTGGTAAACCCAACCCCCTGATGATGCGCACCGGCCTGCGCATGCTGCAATGCCACTCCGCCGAGGCAGTTATGGTCGGCGACCGCATGGATACCGATGTGATCTCCGGTTTGGAAAGCGGCATGTCCACAGTACTGGTGCTTTCCGGTGTTTCCACCCGAGAAACACTAAACACCTATGCCTACCGCCCCAGCATTGTACTGGATGGCGTCGGCGATATCCCCAAAATGGCCAAAGCGCAAAAGACTTCCTCCTAAACTCTTCCCGATGATAAAAAAGACGGGCTGCACACCTTGCAGTCCGTCTTTTTGTATCCGTAAAGTTTTTTAACTGTTCAGTGCCTTTTCCAACATCTCACGCAGGATATTGGGGTTGCCCTTGCCCTTGGAAGCTCTCATGCACTGACCCACCAGGAAGCCCAGCGCATTGGTCTTACCGCCACGGTAGTCCTCTACCACCTTGGGGTTGGCTGCCAGAATATCACTGACGACCTGCTCCAGCGCACCGGTATCGTTCATTTGGCGCAGACCCTTTTCCTCTACCACATCTGCCGCGGTCTTATCGCTGAAGATGATCTCCTCCAGCACCGTCTTGCCAGCGGTGGTGGAGATCTCTCCCGTTTCGATCATCGCCAGCATATCCGCCAGCTTCTCAGCGGAAAGCTTGGTATCGGCAAGGATGAGGTTTTTTTCATTGATAATGCGAGTAATATCGCCCAGCAGCCAGTTACTGATATTCTTCGGCTGGCACTTGCCCAGCGCCGCCACCGCCTCAAAGTAATCCGCCTTATCGGGGTTTTCCGCCATCAAATTGGCATCAAAGTAAGGCAGTTTATACTGTTTCATCAGGCGCAGCAGCTTATCATTGGGCAGCTCGGGGATGCTCGCCTTCAGCTCCTCCAGCCGGCTCTCCTCCACATAGATGGTTTTGAGGTCGGGTTCGGGGAAATAGCGGTAATCCTGGGCATCCTCCTTGGAGCGCAGCAGAATGTTCTTCCCGGCGATGTCATCCCAGCGGCGGGTCTCTTGGTGGATCTCCCCGCCGTTTTCCAGAATCTCAATCTGGCGGGCGGCTTCGTACTCAATAGCACGAACCGTAGCGGAGAAGCTGTTCACATTTTTCATCTCCACACGGGTACCAAATTCCGTCGCGCCCTCCGGCCGTACCGATACATTGACATCACAGCGGATAGAACCCTCCTGCATCTTACAGTCGGAAATACCGAGATATTGCAAGGTCGCCTTGATGGTATCCAGGTAGGCCTTTGCCTCGGCGGAGGAGCGCATATCCGGCTCGGAAACGATCTCGATCAGCGGCACGCCGCAGCGGTTAAAGTCCACCAGGCTGCCCGCAAAATCATCGGAATGGATCAACTTACCGGCATCCTCCTCGATATGGATGCGGGTCACACCGATGCGCTTGGTGTGTCCCTCTTCATCTACAATGGCGTCAATATAACCGTTTTCACACAGCGGAATATCAAACTGAGAAATCTGATACGCTTTGGGCAGATCGGGATAGAAGTAGTTTTTGCGGTCCATCTTACAGATATTATTGATACTGCAATGCAGCGCATAGCCCATGCGCACGGCATAGTCCACCACACTCTTATTTAAGGTGGGCAGAGTACCGGGCATACCGGTGCAGATAGGACAGCAGTTGGAATTGACCATGGAGCCGAAGGAGTTTTTGCATCCGCAGTAGATCTTGGTCTTGGTATTCAGCTCCGCATGGACTTCCAGACCAACGACAATTTCGTATTTCATGTTGTTTCTCCCTCCTTACACCACAGTGGCTACCTTGCACAGGCCGCCGCGCAGGGTCTCAAATTCCTTGGCAATGCCCAGAAGCTTCTCCTCCGAGAAATGCGGCCCAATGAGCTGCATTCCCACCGGCATCTCATGGTCCATGCCAATGGGCAGAGAAAGCGCCGGCAGGCCTGCAATATTCACAGTAATGGTGCAGATATCACTGGCGTACATCTTCAAGGGATCATGAACATTCTCACCAATCTTAAAGGCCGCGGTCGGCGCGGTGGGCGTCACAATAACATCGCACTGCTTGAAGGCCTCATCATACTCGGCACGCACCTTCTGCTGGAACAGCTTGGCCTTTTTATAGTAAGCATCGTAGTATCCGGAGGACAACACAAAAGTACCCAACATAATGCGGCGCTTTACTTCATCGCCAAAGCCTTCGCTGCGGGTCTTTTCATACATATCGTTCAGGTCGGTGTAGTTTTCTGCGCGGAAGCCATACTTCACACCGTCAAAACGGGAAAGGTTGGAGGATGCTTCCGCCGAGGAAATGATGTAATAGGCGGAAAGGCCGTACTCGGTGCTGGGCAGGCTGATATTCACCACCTTGGCGCCACGGGCCTCCAGCGTGCGGATAACCTGCCAAATGGCAGCACCTACCGCTACATCCACATGCTTATAGAACTCCTTGGGAACGCCAATGCGCAGACCCGCCAGGTCATACCCCAGTCCCTCGGCAGTCTTTGGATAATGGGTTGGCATGCTGGTAGCATCGTAGGGGTCCTGTCCACTGATGGTATAGAACAGGTTCGCTACATCCTCCACGCTGCGTCCCATCGGGCCAATCTGATCCAAAGAGGAAGCAAACGCCACCAAGCCGTAGCGGCTTACCGCGCCATAGGTGGGCTTCAGGCCAATAATACCGCAATAAGCGGCAGGCTCACGGATCGAACCGCCGGTATCGCTGCCCAGGGACATCACCGCTTCTCCCGCTGCTACCGCCGCCGCGGAACCGCCGGAGGAACCACCAGGCACCTTATCCAGCCCGTGGGGGTTATGGGTGATATGGAACGCCGAGTTCTCACAGGAGGAACCCATGGCGAATTCGTCCATGTTCATCTTGCCGGTCATCACATAGTCCACAGCCTTCAGCTTGGTGATGACCGTCGCATCATAGGGCGGCACAAAATTCTCCAGCATTTTGCTGGCGCAGGTCGTCTTGATATCCTTGGTGCAGATGTTATCCTTAATGCCGATGGGAATACCGGCCAGGGGGTGCAGCTCCTCCCCTGCCGCTATCTTTTTATCCACCGCTTGGGCCGTTTTCATTGCTTCCTCCGGAGTGGCGGTAATGAAAGCGCCAATTCCATTCTCCACTTTGGCAATGCGGGCAAAAGTATCCTCGGTCACTTCCACCGCGGAAACCTTTTTCTCTTTCATCAGCCGGTGCAGTTCGCCGCCGGTCAGTTTATACAGTTCCATGCTGTCCACTTCCTTTCCCTCTTGTTAACCTACCGTCTTTGGCACTACCACACAGCCGGCCGCCACCTGCGGAGCATTCTTCAGCACTTCATCCCGCGGCAGAGAAGGTTCCACCACATCCTCCCGAAGCGTCATGGTGTCTTCTACCTTGGGGGAAAGATCCCCAGTCTCCATTTCTGGCAGCCGCTCCACCATCTCAATGATGTTCTGCATATCCTTCTGGAATTTTTCCTCTCGCTCCGGCTCAATGGCCAGCCGTGAGAGCTTTGCGATTTTCTTGATATCGATCTCCATATTTTTTAAGAACCCCTTTCTATCAGTTCCAGTAATCCCTGCTCCGTCAGTACCGGCACACCCAGACTCTGCGCCTTGGTCAACTTACTTCCCGCGGCTTCTCCGGCCACTACATAGCTTGTCTTTTTGCTCACACTGCCGGAGGCCTTCCCGCCGTTTTTCTCAATGAGATCCTGGATCTCCTCACGGGAATAGTTCGGCAATGTGCCGGTTACTACTATGGTCATCCCCGCCAAAGCGGCCGATTGCTGCTCTGGCACCCACGGCTCCATACCAAGGGCCAGCAAATCATGGCACAACCGACGGTTATTTTCATCGTCAAAGTATTGCAAAACACTCTCGGCCATGATCTCACCAAAGCCTTCAATGGAAAGCAGCTCCTCTTTCGTAGCCGCTTCCACCGCCTGCAGGGAACCAAACCGCTGCGCCAGCAACTTCGCCGCTTTATCGCCGATATTGCGGATACCGAGGCCAAACAGCAGCGCACCCAGCTCATTGTGCTTGGATTTTTCCAGCGCCGAAAGGATATTCTCCGCCTTCTTCTTCTGGAATCCCTCCAGCCCCAGCAGTTCTTCCTTGGTCAGCCGGTACAGATCGGCCGGTGTCTTGGCCAAACCAGTCGCAAGCAGCTGCTCACACACCGCTTCTCCCAGTCCTTCTATATCCATCGCATTACGGCTGCAAAAATGGATCAAACTTCTCAGTATCTGCGCCGGGCAGCTGATATTGGGACAGCGGATAGCCGCCACCTCAGGATCGCGCACCAGCAGTGTCCCACAGGATGGACAATGGGTGGGCAGTGTATAGGCGGATGTCCCTTCCGGGTGGTTCTTTACCGCTATCACCTCTGGGATAATATCCCCGGCCTTCCGCACCACGATGGTATCTCCGATATTCACCCCCAGCTGGGTGATAAAATCCTGATTATGCAGGGTGGCTCGGCTCACAGTGGTGCCCGCCAGCTCTATCGGGTCAAATTCCGCGGTCGGCGTCACTGCGCCAGTGCGTCCCACCTGCAGCACCACATCCCGCAGTACCGTCTCCTTTTCCTCCGGCGGATACTTAAAGGCCACCGCCCATTTGGGATATTTGGCTGTGCTGCCCAAAAGCTCTCTATCTGTAAAGCGGTCCACCTTTATAACCGCGCCGTCGATCTGGTATCCCAGCGATCCGCGTAGCTCGCCTATCACTTCCACCTGTTTTATAGCGTCCTCTATGTTATCAAATACCTTGTAATCCGGCGAAACCGGGAACCCCAGCCGCCGCATCAGCTCCAGCGACTCACTGTGCCGCTCACAGGTCACACCCTCCAGCTGCTGCACATTAAAGCAGAAGATATCCAGTCCTCTGGCCGCCGCTATTTTGGGGTCCTTCTGCCGCAGCGAGCCAGCCGCCGCGTTGCGGGGGTTCTTCGCTGGTATCTCCTCCCGCAGCTCCTGTTCCCGCACCAGCCGGTTAAAGCTCGTCACGGGCATATACACTTCACCGCGCACTTCCAGCAGCGGCAGCGCCTCCGGCAACTGCAGCGGGATGCTGCGAATGGTGCGCAGGTTTTCGGTCACATCCTCCCCGGTAAAACCATCACCGCGGGTAGATCCCACCGCCAGCTCCCCATCATGGTATTCCAGCGAAACCGAAAGTCCGTCGATCTTCTGCTCCACCACATAGGTGGGGTTCGGCACTTCCTCCCGCACCCGCGCGTCAAAGGCACGCAGCTCATCGGTAGAAAACACATCCTGCAGAGAGCCCATCTGCACCTTGTGCGTGACCTCCCGGAAAGTGTTCTGCGCCTTGCCGCCCACCCGTTTGGTAGGCGAATTGGGCGAAGCGTACTGCGGGTATTGCTCCTCCAGGTCCATCAGGCTGTGGATCAAACGATCATACTCATAATCCTCCAGCTCCGGCGCATCCAAGTCGTAGTACAGATGCATATGATGTTCAACCTGCTTTTCCAGCTCCCGCATTTTGCGGCGAATGTCCTCGCTCATCTGCACACCTCCCCAATTTAACCTATATATTATAGCAACTTTGCCCCACAAATACAATAAATTCCCGGTATTTCTTTGGGATGAATTTCACCCCACCAGCGCGCCGTAGTCCTGTATCATGCCCACCAGGTCATCAGTGCCGCCATACACCTCGGTATAGGCATCCGGCACCAGTCCCACTATAATCGTCTCCGCCAAGATCACATTGCATTGCGCCTGGCTGCTGATGCGATACCCCGGCAGCAGTGAGAGCATATCCACCGTTACCTGCAATTGAATCCGATGCCTTGTCTGGTTGATGCCTGCCTCGTCAAACTGATTGATGATCTTGGTCTTGACCAGCCCCACCGGCCGCAGCTGAAGCGCTACCAGCGGCCCCCGTCCCGCCAGGAACTGAATCCCCGTTAGGCTTCCCAGCGGCAGTTCCAGCTTCAGTTCACGGTACTGCTGCAGCGTCTGCAATATCTTCTCCAGCAGCTCCCCCTGCAGGCGGTTGATCAGCACAGTATCAGTGATTAGGGCAGTGGTCTCCCCGCTTTGGTTCTGCTGAAGGCTAACAAAAGATTGATACCGCAGCCCGTCCTCTTCCAGCACCTCCAGTACCGCCTGCTGGATCATCCGGTTCACCGCAATCTGCGTCTGGCTGGCCGCCGCTTCCCGCACCATTGGCCTTATGCCCATATCCAGTGCGATAATCCCCCCCACCAGACTGAGAAGCACTAGCACTTTGCCCCACTTTATATTCTGCATTTTTCGCCTGCTTGCATGGTGATTTATCCTCACTGCGGCACTCCCCCTTTTGGGGCAGTATATTCTCAGCACCGGCGGGATGTTCCCCCTTTCCGCTATTTTGCATAAGATGCCATCAGGAGGTGATTCTATGCAGGAAATGATCTTTCAGGCGTCGCAGGGCTACCCCATGCCGGAATGCCTGTGCTACAACACCGCCGATCTGCGCATGCTGACTGAATTCTACTCCGGCCGTACCAGCGAGCTAACCACCACCATGCAGTACAGCTACCAGAGCACCATCCTGAGCAGCTGCCGCCCGGAAATTGCTGAAGCCATCGGCAAGATCAATATGGTGGAGATGCGCCACATCTCGCTGTTGGGCAGGTGCATTACCATGATGGGCGGTGACCCCCAGTTTATCCGTCCGGCACAGAAGCAATACTGGCACGCTGGCCTTGTCAATTACGCCACCGATCCCTGCTGTATGCTGCTGGGCGATATGCGCGCCGAACTGGATGCCGCCGATGCCTACCGCTCTGCGGCCCGTCTCTGCTGCAATGCCGCTCTGTGTCCCCTGCTGGAACGCCTGGCTGATGATGAAACCCTGCACGCCGAATGCCTGCAAAAACTCATCCACATGGCCGGTTGCTGCCGCTGAACAGCAAAAGGCCGGAGCCCCTTAAGAGGCTCCGGTCTTTGCTATATGTTCACAAGAGGAGAATGTCTAACTAAATCAGTCAGCAAGCATCTCGTACAGCTGTGCTTCAATGTACGGACCCCACCACTCAAGGTAGCCCTTCTTGGTCGGATGAATCGCGTCGCTCATGTAGGATCTCCACAGAGCATCGCCGGTCTTAACATTCTCATACATCGCATCATTGTGCCACAGATCCAAAACGGTGAAGTCATCGCCCCACTTTTCGTCCAGTTCATGGCATCGCTCAATCATGGTCTTGTAAATCTCTGCATTCTGTCCGCCGGAATAGGTCATTTCATCCTCAAAGTAAGTGCCGGTGATAACCAGAACACGAGCACCCCAGGTTTCCTTAGCGTACGCAATGATCGCTTCCAGCGCACCGGTGGTGGTTACTTCATCAAAGGTCGCAGGGTCAAAGCTGTCGCTTACTACGCCGGTCTCGCACTGACCCTTGGAGTCATTAGTGGAGAGCTGAACCACTACCAGATCCAGATCGGGATCAGTCTCGGCAGTATGGTTGCGCAGACGGTTGATATAGGACGAGTCAGCCGAAATGGAACCAGCAACACCGCCGCCGATAGAACCGTCGATGGAAGCAAGGAAGGTACCGCCCTTAACTTCAATAGTAGAGATCGTACCATCCATCGCATCGATCCAAAGTGCCGGGGAGGTATTACGAGCGCCAAAGCCCTGGAATACCGAGGAGCCCAACCATAGCAGCTTCTTGCCCTTGATGGGGCTATCAGCCTTCATGGTAACATTTTCAGGATTATAGGAATCACTATTACCTTCATTCTTCATGCCGGTAACAGCAAACAGCTGCTGAACCGTGCTGGCGCCAACTACAATGATGATTGCCAGGATAGCGGCCAGGATGCGCAGGATAACCTTCTTGGTGGTGCGGCCGCTCTTCTTCTTCGCCACTTCCTCACGGGTCACAGCCGGCTCGGTCTTGGGACGAGCGGGTACGGCCTTACCCTCTACCACATTACCAAGGGCCGCTTCCATAACAGGGGTCCACAGGGCATAGCCCTTCTTGGTGGGATGGATCTGGTCGTTCATGCAGGTGTGCTTCTTCGCTTCCTTGGTGTTCAGCTCACGGTCATTCCACAGGTCGATGACCGCAACATCCCACTTCTTGGCGATGGCATACAGCGCATCGACCATGTCCTTATACTCGGGGGAAGCATACTCGGGGTTAGTATAGAATGCAATGGGGCAATTCCAGGTCTTCTTGGCGTAGTCGATGATGTACTCGATCGCGCCGCAGATGGTCTTGGTATCATAGGCTTCACCGGCAACCGCTACCTTGCCCAAAGGCTTCTTCTTGGTAGCATCGTTAGTGGAAAGCTGGCAAACAAACAGGTCGCAGGGGGTCTTGGGGTCCAGCGCCTTCAGACGAGCCACATAGCTCTTGGCGTTGTCGTCCACCAGAGTAGTACCACTTACTGCTTCCTTCACACAGGTAGCGCCGGTGCGGGCGGCGATCATGTCAACGAAAGACTTGCCATAGGCCGCAAAGCCCTTGGTGACGGAAGAGCCCAGGAAAATGATGTTCTTGCCCGCAAGAGGACTGCTCTTCACCTTTTCCAGGTTTTCAGGGTTGTACTTACCGCTTAGGTTGCCGCCGTTCAGTAGACCAAATACACGGATAAGAACGATGACCAGAATGACCGCCAGCACAATCAGCAGCATGGTAAGACCATACTCCATAACACCGCTGGTGCAGTATTCCTTACACACCTGCTTTGTTACACCCAGTGCAGAGGCTACTGCCGTAAAAATCGGGTCGAGTAAGGACGAATAGAAAATTGCACGCCAAAAACTCAGCATAATTTCCTCCTTTTCGCTGCCATTAACCTTGCCTTGGTCTCTCGCAGCTACTTTACCTTCATTGTCAATATTTTGTTTATTTTATGGTTGGTCGACCAATTTAATTACAATATACTCCGCCCCCCCACCTCTGTCAATATCTTTATATGCGATTTTACATATCAGCATAAATTTTCTGTTATTCATTGTGCATTTTCACTACAAATTTTCAAAAAAAAGACGGCCTACCATCTGATAAACCGTCAATTTTTGTCTATTCTGTTAGTTTCGCAGCAGCCGCACAGCTTCACTCAACTGACCCACCGGCAGAAACTCCGCCTCGGGGTAGTCAGCCGTGTTCAGCGTCTTCATTGAGCTTTTCGGCAAAAGAAAACGCCGGAAGCCCAATCGGTAGCCCTCCCCTACCCGCTGTTGCACCTGCGGCGTGGAGCGGATCTCCCCCGCCAAGCCGATCTCGCCCAGCAGCAGCATATCATCGGGGATCACCTTATCCAGCAGGTTGCTCAGCACCGCCATCGCCACCGCCAGGTCAGCGGAGGGCTCGTCCGCCCGCATACCGCCAGCCGCGTTCACAAAGACATCCAGGTTCCCCATATAAAAGCCCGCGCGCTTTTCCAGCACTGCCAGCAGCATCGCCGTGCGGTTCATATCAAAGCCAGTAGCCACCCGCCGCGGGTTGCCAAAGCTGGTTTTGGTCACCAGCGCCTGTATCTCCACCAAAATGGGCCTGGTACCCTCCATCAGGCAGGTAATACAGCTGCCGCTGCAGTCCAATGGTCTGCCGGAAAGCAATGCCTCGCTGGGATTCGGCACCTCACGCAGGCCGTTCTGCCCCATCTCAAAAACGCCGATCTCGTTGGTGGAGCCAAAGCGATTTTTGTTAGCCCGCAGAATGCGGTAGCTCAGGTTTTTATCTCCCTCAAAGTAAAGGACCGTATCCACCATATGCTCCAGCACCTTCGGGCCCGCAATATTGCCGTCCTTGTTCACATGCCCCACAATGAACATGGGGATCTCCTGCTTTTTGGCCACGGCCAGCAGGCGGGCCGGCAGCTTAATCTGCCGGGGGCTTTCCTCGCCGGAAACATACAAAACCTGCAAATCATCCTCCAGCGTCCGGCACATCTGCAGCAGTACTGTGGATTTACCGATCCCCGGATCGCCGCAGACCAGGATCGCCGCACCCGGCACAATGCCGCCACCCAGTACCCGGTCCAGCTCCTCCATGCCGGTGTGGTACCGCACCGATTCATCGGCATTAACAGTATCCAATGCCATCACCGGCGAAGCCTCCCGCTGCATTGCAGGCGCACCCTTTTTCTCCTTACCTATAATGCGTGTTTCCTCCACCAGGGTGTTCCAGTTACCGCAATCTGGGCACCGCCCCTGCCATTTGGCGCTCTCGTAACCGCACTCGGTACAGACATAAATACTTTTCTCTTTTATTTCTTTTACTGCCATGCTGTTTCCTTTCTTTACGCTGCTATCCCTGCGGGGCGTGTTCGTATTCCATCAGTGAGACGGTAATCAAAAAAGCCAGCATACCCTGGTATTTCTCTTGCTGCAGATCTTCCATATCCTTTGGGTTTGATAAAAAACCGCATTCTACCATCACTGAGGGGTTGGCTCTGTTGTTATTCAAGATAAACAGCGATGAATCTGCTTCCTTAATCTTGCGTTTATTGTCGGTCTGCAAATATGTCGCTATATTCTTTTGGATCCGCTCCGCCAGCTCTCGGCTGCCGTCCGCTTTGCCGTAAAAGACCTGCGCCCCATGCACATAGGACTGTGAAAAATGGTTCTGGTGAATACTCACCCCTACCGAGTTGGGGGTCCCTTCCATGATCTCCAATCGATTTTTCAAATCGCTGCGTTTCTGCGCCCGAACCGTTCCAGCGCCTTCATCTGCAAGCAGCGTATCCTTCTCGCGGGTCATCACCACACGGTATCCCATCAGTGTTAAAAAATCGCGCGCCTTTTGGGCAATTGACAAATTGATCTCACACTCACGCACCCCCGCAGCGGTTGCTCCGCCGTCCATACCGCCGTGACCGGCATCCAGCACCACTACCGACATATTATCCACTGCACCGGATTGCACTTGCTGTGCCAGTTGATCGTTCAACCCTGTAAGAAAATACCCGGCTGCCACCACAGTCATCGAAAATGCAAAGATCATTACTGCTTTGTACCATAGCTTCTCCATTCCATCACCCCGTCCCAACTTATGCAGCGGGGGTTCTCGCTATGTCCTACTCCCCTATTTTATCAGAATTGCCTCGGTGGTTCAATAGAGAAAGAACAAATTTTCGCCGTTCAATTTCAAAAAGAAGCAGAGCTTTTCCACTCTGCTTCCTTTTGCTTCAAACGCATTTGCCCAGTAAAACCGTAAATTCAATTTTGTTTTCCTCACAGCAGGTCGCCTTAATACTCCCCTTGTGCCCCTCTGCGATACTGCGTGCCATCGAAAGTCCGATTCCAAACCCTCCGGTCGTTCGCGATTGATCCACACGGTAAAAGCGGTCAAATAACCGCTCGACCTGCTGCCGGGTAAGTCCCGTGCAGGGATTCATGGTGCGAATGACCGGACCCTTTTTGCCCTTTTCCAAAGAAAGCTTAATGCAAGCGTGTTCATCGGCATACTTTACGGCATTATCCAGCAGGATGGACACCAGCTGGCGGATGGCATATTCGTCGCCAGTATAGGTAAGCGCCGGAGCAATCTCCAATTGGAGCTCATGACCGTTCGCTTCGGCATAATCCCGGAAGGACTCAGCCGTTTCGCTGATGGCCTCACTGATGGGGAATTCAGCCATTTTAAGGGGGCTTTGTTCCTCATCCAAACGGGAAAGACTGACCAGAGAATTGACGAGATCCCGCAGCTTTTCGGTTTGGGCCAGCGATTTATCGATCCATTTGTTCTCGCCGCTTTCCATTTCCAGCACCTTAAGGCTGGTAGCAATAACAGTGATGGGGGTCTTTAGTTCATGGCCGGCATCGGTGATGAATTGCTTTTGTTTTTCGCTGGCCTTCACCACCGGATCGATGGCGCGGCGGGAAAGCAGCGTGACGACGAGATAAACACACGCCACGCAGAACAGCATAGCCGCCAGTGAAAGCCACGCGGTGGTTTTCACTGTTTGTAAATCACGATGTGCATCCAGGAAAATGGCCATAAAACCGCCGTCTTCGCTTTGTGTGACAAAACAACGATAGCCATTGACCCAACAATAACCGGCGCCGTGCTTTGCCGCGGCCTGCAGATACTCGGCGGTATCGGCTTCGGTCACCGCGGCTATTTTACCAAGGTCGGAGCGCAGAAGGGTGCCATCGGCATCATACCAAAGGACAAAATAGCGGGTGGAAAAGGGGGTTTCCGGCGTAAAGCCGCCTTCCGGTCGGGTCCCCGGTTTATCAAAGCCGCCGGGGGGTGACTGTGGCACCATGCCCCGGTTATTGCTGATGATTTGCAGCATGTTGGTCAGGCTGTTATCCACCGAAATATAATTTGCGGCATTGACGATAAGGCAAAGCGCCAGCAGCACAGCTGTAACAGCCAGCATGGCGATGCGGATAAAACGCTTACGCAGGGTTTTGATCATTTGGTTTCCTCCAGCAGATAGCCCATGCCGCGGTTGACGGTGATGGTGACACCGCTGCCGATAGACGTGATCTTTTTACGCAGATTAGAAATGTGTACCCACACCACATTGATCTCGGCATCGCTATCCCAGCCCCATACCCGCTCCATGATGCGGTCAGCGGAGAGAACCACCTTGGGTGAACGCATAAAGAGCTCCATGACCTGGAATTCCCGGCCGCTGAGACGGACGGATTCCCGGCCGCTGAGACGGACGGATTCCCGGCCGCAGGAAAGCACACCGGTATCGGGGTTAAGGGTGATATCGCCCCAGGTAAGCAAGGTGGGGTGGTAATCCTCGCTGCGGCGCAGCATGGCCCGTACCCGCGCAATGAGTTCATCCGGCTCAAAAGGCTTGGGCAGGTAGTCATCCGCGCCGGCATTAAATCCGGTGATGCGGTCATCCTTTTCCGCTTTGGCGGTCAGCATCATAATGGGTGTCTTGATGCCCTCGGCCCGGAGCTTCTGCAGCACCTCCACACCATTCATCTTGGGCATCATCACATCCAGGATGATGGCATCATATTCCCCGCTGCTGCCGTATTCATAGGCATCAAAGCCATTGTGGACGGAATCCACGGCAAACTGGTTTTTTTCAAAAAAGGCCGTCAGCGCTTCCGCCAGGTCTACCTCGTCCTCCGCTATGAGCAGTCGCATCTCCATCCCCTCTTTCTATCACAGCTATCTCACTTTTGGTTATATTATAATCTAAGGCTAAAGTCAACCTAAAGGCCGCAAAAGAGCGGCAAACAGGGTAAAAATAACCATCGGTTTAGAATAGCTGCTGTCCCTTTATTGAAATGATGCGTCCCCCTGCTCCAAAAGAAAAAGG
>ENA-ORLY01003229-ORLY01003229.1-human-gut-metagenome-genome-assembly--contig:-NODE-3229-length-13556-cov-3.265302_pt1 | contig 13556 bp, 10 predicted proteins | sample MGYA00243071_ERZ508832 | MGnify/ENA primary metagenome ERZ508832 (study PRJEB26277, sample SAMN04329777) | human gut metagenome | biome: human-associated habitat | host: Homo sapiens | place: USA...
GGTAATCGAATTCCTCTATAAGCTCATCTGCAACAAAACCGAATTTCTCATACAATGTTCTTGGTGCAATTCCTTTTACATCATCAGCCCGAAATGTAGAAACCGATATTTCTTTTGCCCTGTCTAAATTGGCAAGCGCCTCAACCATAAGCATTGTAGCCACACCGCGGCGACGGTATCGGGGTGCAACTGCGAGACAGCAGATCATGTTGTGTTCCCTCGAAAACAATATAACTCCTGCAATTTCGGCTTCTTCTTTTACACAAACAGCCTGTCGTTTATCCATAAATTTCAGGACGCTGGTTTTATGCTCATTTAGCTTTTCCTGTGTTTCAAGCCCCGGAAAATTCCATCGAACCTCTGTTATTAAGTCCATCCATTTTTCAATATCTTCAGGTACGCCATAAAGAAGCTGCACAGTATTTCACCCCCGTTCATTGTGTGCTTTAGCTGCAAAAAAGGTTGTTTTACTTATAGATTTTTGATTTCTATCTGCCTGCGTATCGGGTGTTCGGTTGTGTGAGAGTTCAAAAACCTTATATAAAGGGAAAACGACCGATTTATATCTACAAAAACGGTCGCTGAAATTTTGCCGTATAAAACGGTGAAAACCCCGATAAAATCAGGGTTTTCACGGGCTATATCTTTTTTATAGCCTCTTGATGGCGCAGACGGTGAGATTCGAACTCACGTGCGGTTGCCCGCAAACTGATTTCGAGTCAGCCCCGTTATGACCACTTCGATACGTCTGCATATATCCTGTGACGTCTTCCGACATCACAACGATAATATTATACACCAAAAAAAGAGCTTTGTCAATCATTTTTTATCTTTTCCTGTTCCGAAAGCCCTTTTGAATATGCTCAGAAGCACAAATATCATAATTACATCAAGTGCGCCGAGCAGTATGCTTACAGCAGGCATATCCTGCACACATTTTACCGTAACGATAGTCAGTATCGCAATTATCACGGCAAAAGCAAGCAATGCCGGCACACAGCAGATTATCCTTAACGGTTTCGGCAGTATGGGGCTTGTGCCGGCCACTGTTCCTGCATCGAAAAGTATATCACATAACAATCTATAATGAGATTCGAATTACTTTCCTCCTGCGATTTCCGACAGCTTAAGTGTAGCGTCAACGCTTATCTCACGGCTTTTGTAAATGCCCTTGTCGGCAAGCTCAAGCGCCTGCTTTGCGTATTTTATTGCCGCCGCTTTATCTCCGCTGTTCATGGCTTTTTCCGATAAAGCTATACAACAGCGTGCCGTTATCGCTTGCCCCTCGTCCTCAAACTCACTTCCGGTGAGCTTTTCCGCCGCCTTTATGCAGGCAGAATAATCGCTTTCCCTATACAGCCGCTTTACCGTTATAAGCTGTTGTGCGTTTTTGTCGGGATCTTCCTCGCCCTGCACCTCGTCTGATATAAGACTTCCTGCAGGCAGGTCAAGCCGTCCTGCCAGATATTCAAGCGTTTTCACGGACGGGCAGGCGTTTCCGCTTTCGATACGGCTGAGCATATTTCTTGTAATGAACGTTCCGACAAGCTCGGATTGAGTCATCTTCTTGGCAAGTCGTGCTTCTTTAATTCTTTTTCCCAGTTCTTCAGAATTCATGTTTTCACTCCTTCCGCATTGATAAAGTATTTATCGTTCAGACGGTTACGGATAATTACCTTTAAACACCCTTTGTAAATTTAATTTACCTTTTATATTGATAGTTTAGCAGATAGCCGTAAAAAAATCAAGTACATTTGCCGAAATTTTTTGAACTCAGGCGCAAATAATGTCGCTTTTCTGTGTATTGCACAAAAAACATAGGTTTATATTGTGCAAACTGCTTATTTTTTACAATTGCAAAGTTTGATATTGACATTTCGTTCAAATGTGCTATAATTAAGGTAAATTAAATTTACATAGCAAGGTCTGCTATAGGCAGAAAGGATATTGAAATTGAAATTTTCATATAGATTAAAGAAAACGTTATTAAGGGTGGCGGCTCTTTTCTGTGCGGTTTCGACAGCGGTTGCGATGACCGCCTGTTCTGATAAGGGAGAAACCTCCACAGTACAGCTTTCTCCGAAGGAAACCGTTGAAAAGATATTCACGCTTGCAAAAAGCAAGGATTATGACAGCCTTGCGGAGTATTGCCGCAGCTTCTCCAAAATGAGTATGGAGCTTTATTTTACCGATACAGGCACAGATTATGACGCAAAATGGCTCTCACGATATTCCGCTACCTTAGCGTCTATATTCGATAATTATGTTACCTATGATAATCTGACCGAAAAGGCTGACAAGGAAACAAGAACAGGCAGTGTCACAGGAACCTTTACCGCTCTTGATATGGAGAAGTTCAACGAAAAGACCGATTCAAAGATAAATTCGGAATTCAAGAATGACTACAATGCACAGATGGATTATATAGACAGCGTTATCGGCGACAAGGAGTTCAAATCGAAAGAATTCGAGTATACTATCGAGTTCAAATATGTAAATGAGCAATGGACGCTGACCGACAAGAATTTTCTTATACTTCTCACGTTGGGCTATTACAACAAGTGACAGACCAGACATTCACGGATAGACCGTGAAAAACGTTTTGTCAGCAGTATTATATGAAAAGAAAGGGTGGAAGATATGTTTGAATGGTGGAATTCGCTCGGTATTACAATGCAGGTATTTTACTGCATAGCCATACCCGCAACGCTTATTATAGTGATACAGACTATCCTGCTTATGATAGGTATAGGTCACGGAGGAGAAGGCGTTGAGTTCAGCGACACGAGCGGAATAGACGGTCTAGGAGATGTTCCCGATATGACTGCCGATGTTCCTGCGGACATACCGACGGATATGACAGCTCACGCAATAGAAGGTTGCGACCATATGACGACCGGCGATGGTTCGAATCCGGCGGACTTCGGCACAATGCAGCTTTTCACATTGCAGGGAATTATGACATTCCTGTGCGTATTCGGCTGGACGGGTATTATATGTACCTCGCTCGGACTTCACGTTGCGATAGCTATAATAATTGCGCTTGTGCTGGGATTCCTTGCAATGCTCGGAGTTGCAAAGGTGCTTCAGCTTACAAGAAGGCTCACTCAGGACGGAAGCCTTGACGTGCGCAGACTGCTCGGTGAAAAGGGCAGGGTATATATCCCTATTCCCGCAAACGAAAGCGGAGAGGGAAAGGTGACAATAGCGGCAGGAGAGCGTTTCATAGAGCTTTCGGCTGTCACCGATGAACAGGAAGCAATCCCCACGGGAACGCAGGTGCGGATAATAGACGTGCGTGGCGATGTCGTGGCGGTTGAAAAGGATAAATAAGCAATAAAGCAATTTCTAAGTTACAGGAGGAAATATTCATGCAGCCCGAAATTTTAATTGCAATATGCGTTGCGGTAGTTATCGTATTCGCATTATTGATGGGTATCTTATCAAGATACCGTAAGTGTCCCTCAGATAAGATACTTGTTATCTACGGTAAAGTCGGAAGCGACAAGAACGGTCAGGCAAGAAGTGCAAAGTGCGTACACGGCGGTGCGGCATTCATTATGCCCATCATCCAGTCATATCAGTTTATGGACTTAACGCCCATATCTATCAATGTAGACTTGAAGAACGCACTTTCAAAGCAGAATATCCGTGTTGATGTACCCTCAAGATTCACAGTAGGTATTTCGACAGAGCCGGGTATAATGCAGAATGCCGCTGAACGTCTGCTCGGTCTGAGAATGAACGAGATACAGGAGCTTGCTAAGGATATCATATTCGGTCAGTTGCGTCTTGTAGTTGCTACTATGGAGATTGAGGAGATAAACAACGACCGTGACAAGTTCCTTGTTGCCGTATCTAACAACGTTGAGATTGAGCTTAAGAAGATAGGCTTACGTCTTATCAACGTTAACGTAACAGATATTAACGATGAGTCGGGATATATCGAAGCGCTCGGTAAGGAAGCTGCCGCAAAGGCTATCAACGATGCGAAGAAATCCGTTGCCGAAAAGGATCGTGACGGTGAGATCGGTCAGGCTAACGCACAGCGTGACCAGCGTATACAGGTCGCTGCCGCAAACGCTCTTGCTATCAAGGGTGAGAACGAGTCCAAGATTGAGGTCGCTCAGTCTGAGGCTTTAAGACGTGAAAAGGAAGCGGAATCAATGCGTCTTGCTACTGCCGCAGAAGCTGTTCAGGCAGCTAAGGCGAAGGAAGAAGCCTACATAGCACAGCAGCAGGCAGAACAGACCCGTGCCGCCCTCGAAACCGCAACCCAGCAGGCGGATATAATCGTTAAGGCTAAGATTGCCAAGGAGCAGGCTGAGATTGAGGCAGAGGCAAAGGCAGAGGTTGCACGCCGTACCGCAAAGGGTGAGGCTGACGCTCTGTTTGCAAAGATGGAAGCACAGGCACGAGGCGCTCAGGAGATACTCGTAAAGCAGGCTGACGGTATGAGAGAGCTTGTAAATGCCGCAGGCGGAAACGCAGACAGCGCTATCAAGCTGATTCTTGCAAACAACATGGAAGAGCTGATGAAGATACAGGTAGAAGCTATCAAGAACATCAAGATAGACAAGGTAACCGTTTGGGACGGCGGCTCAAAGGGCGAAAACGGCAAGACCGCAACAGCCGACTTTATCAGTGGTATAATGAAAGCTGTTCCGCCTATGGGTGAAATGTTCAACCAGGCAGGTATGGAGCTTCCCAAGTTCTTAGGCGAAAAAATAGACGACCCCAAAATCCTCGACAGCTAAGTGGCGAGTCGCCACGGACAATTCCGCCTGCGGCTGTGAGCCGCTTCAAATTCCGACCTTTTTAAAGGTTGGTGCGTTATTGAGGTTAGCGAACGGTCGGGAATAAACAAAGCGTTAATTAATAAAAGCGGTCACGGCGGCAAGCTGTGACCGCTTTAAATATCATTGTTATTGTAAACTATCCCTCGCCTCGCACTAAACTTGCCTCCCCTCGAAAAAGGGGAGGTGGCACGGCTGGTAAAAGTTAGGCTTTTATCTATACAAAGCTTAGAAAATCTGTCCTTAATATCTCTCAAACAAATCCGAGCCGTGACGGTGGGGATTGTTAATGCCTTAGAAGCTTTTATGATAGCACTTCTATCAATTTCAATATCTTACGCTCCGTCCAGCCTTTCCAAAACCACACTATCCCTTGCTTTGCACCATCACCCTTGCCTCCCTTGTCAAAGGGAGGTGGATTGACGGCACGACACAAGCTTTGATATTATTGCTTTCTGCTTGCGATATGCCAACCATTTTTATGTTGCAAACTTTTTTGCCGTCAAGACGGAGGGATTGCTTTACACCCACCAACCTCTCCATAGCAATGATGACATTCTGTTTGGATAAATAAAGAAACGGCAGGTCATATTATTAACCCGGCGGCTTCTGAATTGTTTTGCTATGATTCCGATAATCACGGTAAAGCACTTATTGACGGATACCACTGGAAACTGACTTTTATGCAAAACGAAAGAATCATTGATATAATCGAGGGAACAAACGGAGAGGATAACCGGAGATATAATCAAATAAAGTCGGTAATAGAATTTGCGGAACGGTTTATTCCATATGACTTAGGTTCAGCTTATATGTGTATAAATTAAAAGCACTTTAGACTTCATAATATATCAACAAAGTTCGGTAAGCATCCGGCAATCACTCTCACTATAGTTGAATTCTTCTCAACAAACGAGCTATAGACAAATCTGCTGAAATCGAATATTATTATAGCAGGAGCTCCAAATGAACAGTACGGAGGAAAACACTATGCTAAATCTAGGGCTTAAACTTGGCGAAAACCTAAAGAAATTCCGATTACAGCGTGAGCTTACACAGGAACAGCTTGCTGATGTTCTAGGTGTGTCGGCACAGGCAGTGAGCCGCTGGGAGAACGGAACGACTTATCCCGATATAACGCTATTGCCGACTATTGCGAGCTACTTTGAAATTACTCTTGACGAGCTTATGGGAATGGAGAATTGGAGGAGCGAGGAACAGCTAAAAGAATTGCTCGGACAGCTTGAAGAGAATGGCTCAAAGGGCTTGATCTATGAGAATATTCTGCTACTGCGTGATGCGGTAAAAATCTATCCTACAAATTATGAGCTTCAATTCAGGCTTGTCAATCAACTGGCATTCTGTGAATACAAAGACGGTCGGGGATTGTCCGAAGAAGAAAAAATCAGCTTCAATCGTGAGGCTGCCGAAATAGGAAATCGTATTTTATCGCATTGCACAGACGGTGCGATTATTAACCAAACAACTCAGCAGCTTTGCTATATCTATTCAAGTCTCGGAGAAAAGGAAAAGGCGATTGAATACGCTGAGAAGCTTCCCAATATAGGATGTACCGATACAGTAGTTCTCGGGGATTTATATGAGGGAGAACAGCAGAAAACACATCTGAAACGTGCAATAAAGTGGTATACAAGTATATTTTGGTGTGCGTTAATAAATCTGGCTGACCTCGGATACAGGAATGAAACTATGTCCGATGCGGAAAGAATAGAAATAATGAAAAAGGCGCTTGCGATTCTTGAACTTGTATTTGATGACGGCGATTATCTTAATTACAGCGGTACAGTGTCAATTACGCATAGGTATATTGCTGATCTGGCTATGTCTGAGGGCGATTATGAGCTCGCGTTATCAAGTCTTGAAAAAGCGGCTCAATTTGCTGTAATGTCAGATACGCTACCCGAAAATGCACGGCACACATCTCTGCTTGTAAATAATCTCGAATATGGTCCGTTCAATACTATCAAGAATTACGATTTCACGGACTGCAAGGAATTGTACGATAAAATGCAGGCGGACAGATATAACGCTATCCGTGATGACAAGCGGTTTATTGCCGTTCTTGAGAAAATCGGCAGATATTGTTGACAGTCCGAACAAAGAAGTAAAATATAACGGGTATCGGTAAAATGCCGATACCCGTTTTCTATGCCTATTGCCTGTCAATCCTCACATCATACCGCCTGAGCCAGTATTCTATCTGCAAGAGATATGCGAAAATCTGCGGCGAGGTCATAAGCTGACCGTACCAGTTGCCCTCAAACAGTGTCGGATCGTCGCACAGCCGTATCAGCTTTTCACGGCTGACGATCTCGGTAAGGCGGCAATCCTTGTCGGCAAGCACTGCCCTCATCCTGCGGATAACCTCGGCGAGATAGGTCGGGTTGTGGGTCTTTGGATACGGCGATTTCTTGCGCCAAAGCACATCGTCGGGCAGTATACCTTTCATAGCACGGCGGACAATGCCTTTCTCCCTGCCGCCTGCCGCCTTTATCTCCCACGGAATATTGAAAGCGTAACGTGCAATCCTATGGTCGCAGAACGGCACCCTGACCTCAAGCCCGTGAGCCATGCTCATTCTGTCCTTGCGGTCAAGCAGACATTGCATAAACCAATAGAAATTCAGCATGAACATCTCACGCATACGTCTGTCCTTGCGGCTGTCGGTGTCGAGATATTCGGTGTTCTTCAGCGTTTCGTTACAGCAGAAGTTGACATAATCATTCGGGTCGATGTCGCCCAGTATCCCGTCACAGAGCAGATCCGCACGGGATGCGGTCGAGCAAGCCCACGGAAATCCCGGTTTGTAGAGAATTTCCTCGTTGTGATACCACGGATAGCCGCCGAAGATTTCATCGGCGCACTCTCCGCTGAGAGCGACGGTGAAGTTGCCCTTGATAGCCTTGCAGAACAGGTACAGAGAGCTGTCCACGTCTGCCATTCCCGGCAGGTCACGGGCATAGGTTGACAGCTCCAGAGCGTCGGTCAGAGCGGGTGTATCGACCTCGACATTTATGTGCTTAGAGCCGATAAACGCTGACATTTTCCGTATCCACGGTGCATCCATATCGGGCTGGAATTTACTGCTGTGGAAGTTCTTTTCGTTGTCCTTGTAGTCGATTGAATAGGTGGTGAGCTGTCTGCCGCTCTGCTCAAACTCACGGGCGGCAACGGCGCTTATGATACTGCTGTCAAGACCGCCCGAAAGCATTGTACAAAGCGGAACATCGCTGACAAGCTGGCGCTTTATGGCATCGGTCAGGAGGTAGGCTATGTGCTGCTCGGTTTCCTCGGCGGTTTCCTTATGGGGAAGGGCGTGGAGTGACCAGTAGGTGCGCTTTCTGAGGCCGCATCGGCAGTACATTGCACACTCGGCGGGGCTAAGCTCCCTGATCCCTTTGAAGATGCCGCTTCCCGGCTTTCTCGCAGGACCTAAGAGCATTATCTGGGCGATGCCGTCACGGTCGATCACCGGCTCTATCATAGGGTGGGCAAGGAGCGTTTTTATCTCGGACGCAAAGATAAGACCACCTGCGTATTCGTAGTAAAACAGCGGCTTCACGCCGATTCTGTCACGGGCGAGGAAGAGCTGTTTTTCCTTTTCCTGCCACACGGCAAAGGCGTATATCCCGTTGAGCTTGTCGAGGCAGGCCTCGCCCCAGGTGATGTATGCCCAGAGCAGTACCTCCGTGTCGCCGGAGGAGGTGAACGAAATGCCCGTAGATTCAAGCTCAGAGCGGATTTCGGCGGTGTTGTAAAGCTCGCCGTTATAGACGATAGTATAGCTGTCGAGGGCGGTTTTACGGGTCATCGGCTGGGCACTTCGGGCGGGGTCTATGACGCTAAGGCGGCGGTGGGCGAGGGCGCAGTTATCATCGGTGTAGAAGCCACCACTGTCGGGCCCTCTCGGAACCATTGTCTGAGCCATTCTACGCATTATTGCAGTGCTGTCGCACAGCCTGCGGCAATCTATCCAACCTGCTATTCCACACATTAAAAATCACCTCATTATGTAAATTTATGGTATATTATGGTTGATACAAGAGTAGTATATGCTTTGATAATAATTCCCGTGAATGGAAATATCAAGGTGATGATTCGATTACGATAAAAAAACGCGTTTTTCCGCATTACCAATGGGTTTTGGCAGAACAGACAGAATATGCGCAGGTTGATGAATTGTGATGAATGTGAGAATTGAGGGTAAGGCGGGGGGATTTTTTGAAGTCAGATTACGATTACTTATATATTATGAATAAACAATATAATACCTGATAGTGTATTCAAAAACTTTGAAAAATCAGATATAATTAATCCGATACTTGACAGATATTGTTCACGGTGATATACTTAAACAAAATCAATAAAAACATTTATAGTGAATATTTGCGGAGAAAAATATGTGCAAGGTGATAAATTACAATTTATGTAAACGGGGGGGGGCTTTCTGAAAGCACCTCTGTAAGTAATGCACAAAATTTCTCAGTAAAATCAAATATGGTAATGAAGGCACAGTCTGCATAGGGTGGATTGTGCCTTTTTTGTATATAATTTCAAAATGTTATTTGCAGAGTGACGATAAATATGTTTTTGAAAGGATAATTTTATGAACAAGTTTTATGATGCAGTAATTGATGTTTTAAAAGAAGATGAAAGGTTTTTCAGTGAAAGTGGAGATTTATTGAGAAATGCTGTTGTTGAAGCGTCAAACAAAATGGACGCAAAGTTGATTAAAGAACTGTATAAGAATGCGGTTACACGAGAAAAATTTTTTACAGATGCTGACGGTATAGCCGTGTTTGATAAAACGGGTTTCGGTTGGGTAATAAATAACCGTGAATTTTTGCCGGATTCCTATACTCGCTATAAAAACAAAATCGGGCTTGTCAATAATAAAGGTGAGTATATTTCCAATTCTAATGATGTGGAGCTTGTTTTTCCTTACAAAGATTGTATTCTTGAGGGTGGACAGACAAAAGAAGAACAGAAAAGAAATGAGATTTTCTACAATGAAACACTTGCTCCGGATGAAGTAGACAGACTGCTATATCCTAAAGTTTTTACAAATGTAAAAAGATACACTGCTGATGGTTTTGAGGATGCCTTGAAATTTCGTGATAATGACAACTTAATCATCCGTGGCAACAATCTGCTTGCATTAAGTTCTCTGCTGAAAGTGTTTGAAGGAAAGGTGAAATGTATCTATATAGATCCTCCCTACTATTTCAATGTGAAGAAAGATGAGGATACTTTCGCATATAACTCCAACTTCAAGCTGTCCTCTTGGCTTGTGTTTATGAAGAACCGTCTGGAAATTGCACGGAGACTGTTATCCAACGACGGTGCTTTGTTCGTTCAGGTTAGTGACGATGGTGTAGGAGAACTTCATTGCCTTCTCAAAGATATATTCGGCGTTGAAAACTTCATCAATAAGATAACTGTGAAAACAAAATCTCCGTCAGGGTTTGCATCGGTAAACCCAGGTGTCTTTGAAACCGCTGAGTATATTTTAGGCTTTGCTAAGAGTAAACGAGCATGGAAATACAATCCTCAATATGTCGAAAGTGGATATGACATGAACTACAAGTCTGTTGTAGTGAATAAGAACGCTCCTGCAAGCGAGTGGATAATCAGGAATATTGTCGATGTGCTGGCAGAGGAACATGGTTATAATGATGCAAAAGCAATGCGGAACGAACTTGGTAAACCAGTTGTAGATGAGATGGTTGCACAATTTGCATTTGAACACGCAGATTGTGCATTCCGATTTGTAGCAATAGGAAATAATGCTGGGCAAGCAGTAGTGGAAGCCCGTGATCAGTCTAAAAAGCAACCCGAAAGTATACTCACAGTTGAGCGTGAAGGACAATACACGGTTTATGTTCATAAAGGTTGTGAGATTGCCTTTTATTCAAAAAAACTGCATGAGGTGGATGGGGAACTCGTCCCTTCAATGCAGGTTTCTAATATCTGGACAGACACCCCATACGAGGGTATCGCAAGAGAAGGCGGCGTAACATTAAAAGGCGGGAAGAAACCAGAAAAGCTCATACGCCGCATCATTGAGATGGCGTCCAACCCCGGGGATATTATCCTTGATTATCATCTTGGTAGTGGTACAACCTGCGCAGTCGCACATAAAATAGGTCGTAGGTATATAGGAGTTGAACAGCTTGAATATGGAGATAATGACTCAACCGTTCGTCTTGAATCTGTCATTAAAGGGGATAGCACCGGAATTTCAAAGGCTGTAAATTGGCAAGGTGGTGGTTCCTTTGTTTACTGTGAGCTTACAAAATTAAATCGAAATTATGTTGATGCTATCGAAAAAGCGGCAACGGACGAAGAATTGTCTATGCTTTATTCCGATATACTTGAAACCGGATTTATAAGTTACAAGGTAAACCCAAAAGATATTGATACAAAATCTGAGGATTTCATCGAATTATCTATTGAAGATAAGAAGAAGTTGCTTATGGAATTGCTTGATAAAAATCAACTTTACGTTAATTATTGCGATATTGACGACGAAACATACGGAATATCAGAAGAAGACAAAGCTTTTACAAAAAGCTTTTATGAGGGGGTATAAACGATGCCGTTCCTTTATGAAAAGATAGATACATTGCGCGAAGTCGGCGTGCAGAAAGAATTGCCGCAATATATGCAGGAGAATCTTAACCGGAATTTTGAACTGCGTCCTTATCAGATAAAAGCGTTTGAGAATTTTATAACATATTTTGAAAGCGATAAATTATGTCAAAAACCGACACAAACACTTTTTCACATGGCGACAGGCTCAGGAAAAACATTGATTATGGCAGGTTTAATACTGTACCTATATAAGCAAGGATACAGAAATTTTCTGTTTTTCGTAAATCTTTCAAATATCGTCCGCAAGACGAAAGACAATTTTCTGAAGAGCACTTCAAGTAAGTATCTTTTTGCTGAGGAAATCGCTATTGATGGTGAAAAAGTGCCGATTAAAGAAGTCACAAATTTTCAATATTGCGATGATAAGGCGGTCAATATTTGCTTTACAACAACGCAGGGACTTCATTCTGATATGTGGGGAGTAAAAGAAAATGCACTTTCTGTAGATGACTTTGCCAATAAGAAAGTAGTACTTATTTCCGATGAAGCACACCATTTGAATGCTGATACAAAAAAGATGAGCAAGGATGAGGAGGTTAGTTATAAAAGCTGGGAATATACCGTCCATCGTATTTTTTGTGCTAATCGTGATAATGTACTGCTTGAATTTACAGCGACGTGCGACATTAAAAATCCATTGATAAAAGCTGAATACGAAAATAAAATAATCTTTGATTATCCGCTTTATAAATTCCGCGCTGACAGATATTCAAAAGAAATTAAAACCCTGCGTTCCGATCTGAACATTGAACAACGTGCACTGCAAGCTTTAATATTAAGTCAGTACAGATATAAGGTTTTTCAGGATTGCCGTCAGAATGTAAAGCCGGTTGTGTTTTTTCAATCAAGATTAGTAAAAGAAAATACAGAAAATATGTATATCATAATAAATATGGTGAAAAATCTTCCGGGAGAAAAGATCAGAAATTTGTTAGAACAGTCAACAAGCACAATTATCAGAGATGCTCACAAATATTTCGTTGAAAACGGCATTTCCTATGATGAATTAGCGGCTGAATTAAAAGACGATTTTTCGGAAGAACACTGTATTTCTGCAAATGATAATCAAGATGTAGAAAACAAGCAGATAATACTTAATTCACTTGAAGATAAAAGCAATCCGTACAGAGCTGTTTTTGCAGTGGATAAGCTTAACGAGGGATGGGATGTCCTTAACTTATTTGATATTGTACGACTGTATGAAACCCGTGACGGTAAAAACGGTGTTCCGGGAAAAACTACAATGAAGGAAGCGCAACTTATAGGACGTGGTGCACGCTACTGCCCTTTCAAGATTAACGAAGAACAGGAAAAATATCAGCGGAAGTACGACAATGATATAGATAATCCGCTCAGAGTATGCGAGGAACTTTATTATCATTGCTGGAATGAACCACGATACATAAGCGAATTACATACTGCGTTGCGTGAAATCGGTATAGATCTTGATAAGACTGTAACGAGAAAATATGAACTGAAAGAAGAATTCAAACATGATGAGATCTATCAAAACGGATATGTCTTTGTAAATGAACGCCGATTAAAAAAACGAGATGGTGTTGACGCACTGTTGCCGTCGGTCAGAAATCAATTGTTCGATATTTCAATAGAAACGGGGAGCACGGGCGAAGATGTTATCATGGAAGATGACACAAAGCAGGAAAATAATCCGGTAATTTTCACGCATGAAATGACAATCGGTCAAATAGCAGAAACAAATTATGCAATAGTATATAAAGCTTTATGCAAATACAATGTATTTAAGTTCAATTTGCTTAAATCAAAATTTCCTAATTTAACGTCAACAAGGGAGTTTATTTTAAATAAAAACTATCTTGGTGAAATTGAAATCAATATCAAAACACAATATGAAAAACTCACTCCGCAAATAATGCATAATGCTTGTGTTCGTGTTTTGGGAAAAATAGCTGAATCGGTCACAGGAATTGTCGAAACTTACGAGGGTAGCAGTGAATTCTCGGCAAAGTATATACACGACATATTTAAAGATAAACGTTGTAATTATACGCAACTGCATAAAGGCGGTATTGGTTATTCACAAAATGATGAAAGCTGTAATGATGC
>ENA-ORLY01003231-ORLY01003231.1-human-gut-metagenome-genome-assembly--contig:-NODE-3231-length-13553-cov-10.832369_pt1 | contig 13553 bp, 10 predicted proteins | sample MGYA00243071_ERZ508832 | MGnify/ENA primary metagenome ERZ508832 (study PRJEB26277, sample SAMN04329777) | human gut metagenome | biome: human-associated habitat | host: Homo sapiens | place: USA...
TAAGTCCGTTCGACTTGCATGTGTTAGGCACGCCGCCAGCGTTCATCCTGAGCCAGGATCAAACTCTCATGTTAAAATGGTGTTTGTGTCCTGCCAGTTTTATCTGGCATTGTTTACTGTTAATTCGGGTAGCTTGTCAATCTTTCGATCAACTTGCTTGTTCTTGAATTTCTCTGAAAATCTTGGAATTTTCAGGGTTGCATTACTGTTTATTTGTCAAAGATCATAGCCTCTTGCTTCGCAAGAGCTCGTTTGTTCGTTGCTGTTGTTCTCAGCGGCAACTCTGATATCTTATCATAACCGCTTTCGTTTGTCAACAACTTTTTTTGAAACCTTTTTCGTCTTGGAAAACTTTGTTTTCCGTGACAGGTATTTATGTTAACATATCTGTCAGACTTTGTCAACAACTTTTTTGAAATCTTTTCAAGTTTCTTTCGAGCTGTTGTGTTGTCTCGGCGTTGCCTCAACAACGAATCTGAGTATATCATCCCCTAGTGTACTTGTCAACACTATTTTTTGAATTTTTTACACAAATTATCCCCTGCCGCATCAATTCCGCATAAACAGGGGATTTTAACCATGTTTCAATTATGTTTATTGCTATTTTACAAAGATAGGAAGCTTTTGTCCGAGCTGTTCCACCAGATATGCCAGATAGTTATTTTCATACAAACATGTAAGTATTCTGCTGTCTCTGGTATAATCTACGATCACCTGGCCCAGGGTTCCCAGGTCTCTGAAGATATTAAATGCGTATATTGTCCAAACAATTAGAACAGTTTCTAAGATTCCAACCACAATACCTAGTAATTTGTCCAGGCTATGTACTATAGGTAGTTTCACGATCATCTTTGCCGAGAAAAATACGATATTAAGAAGATGATGCACCAGACCGATCGCCGCCAGCAACAGTATTGTCAGGATCACATTGAATATCTTTCCATCAAAGTAACTGCTCAGACCATTCCCGATCAGGAACAGCACCACACAGGTAATCAGCAGGGAGATCAGAGAGATCAGGGATTTTACCATTCCCTTCTTGTAGCCGTCCATCACCATGCAGATCAATACTACTGCCATGATGACCAGTAATAAATTCAGATTCATTGGTATACTCCTTTATTTTAACTGTATCGTATCTATTGTACTATCTGTCACCAGATAATATTTGTAGGAACCTCCTGCAGGAAGCAGAAGCCGGGCACTCTTACCGAAGCTGCCATGGTATTTTTCCACACCGTCCGTTGTAAAGATCTGGCACTCCGATTCGTTGTAGATCACCATGTCATCATCCCCGAAGAAAATATCCGTATAATCCACATCAAAATAGTAGCTGCCCACCTTTGCTGCCGAAGTATTGTACACATCCATGCGGTACTTGGTCTCCGCCTGGTCCGAAAGGAATACCAGTCCTACATATTTATCACTGTAGAAAATCGACTGGATCTCGTCGTCATATAGGTATTCTCCCGCCGTCACAGGCTTCTGGGTACCCGAGTAGATCATAAGACGGCTGTCTCCTACCGCAAACGCTGTATCATTATTCATAAACTGCACTTTCGGCACGACCAGGTCGGAATAAGAATATGCGCTGACCATATAATCGCTCTGATTCTCGCCCACCGGTCCGAAATTGTAGAATGTCACATTACTTTTTACCACACCTGCATCCACATACAGGTAACTGATCGCCAGAAGCTCTCCGTCCGGTGACAGGCTGATGGATACCGGATACCCTCCGTCCGTCATATGTGCCTGTCCCGTATAGCTGTTGGTCCCGTCCGCTTCGTAAGTCATGATCCAGGCTACATCCGTGTCTGCCAGCACCGCTGTCACTCTTCCCGTTTCCGCTACTGTGATATTTCGGATCGGCATGGTCGTTGTAATAGTTCCCAGTTGCTTGTCCGTATTCTGCACGTAGATCTCACGGCCGTTATAACTGCCGATAGCTGCCACATCGCCACAAGTAGCGATCTTCACATCCTGGATCACATAAGTCTGATTCCACTTTACATTTCCCTTGGCATCCGTACAGTGAGCGCCGTCTTTACTATATGTAAGAATACTGTTTTTCAACCGTATGTCTGTGGCATCCGATGAGACCTCCCGGCTAATGGAAGATACGGTGTCATATCCCGTATAGATATGTCTCTTTGCCTGTACCACCACAAGAGCAAGTGCCGCTCCCAAAGCCGCCACCACCAACAGCACCCGGTACACGATTTTCAGCCGGTGTTTACGGATCTTTTTCTTATAATCATCCTGACTCTTTTGCCGCTTTTCTTTTTCCTTCAGATAATTCTTGATATCTGCTGCCATGTATCTGTTTCCTTATGTATTATCGTAACTATTAAGAATCGCATTCGCAAAATTACTGCGGCGCAGTCTGCTTTTTGCTCATGTAGTTACAGTATAACACACTTCCCCTTTTTGAAAATAAGTTTTTTACGGGAGAAGGATTTCCTGACCGATCTTGATATCATCCGGGTCAGTGATACCATTCAGGGAACAGATCTCAGATACCTTACTGTTGCTGCCGTAGTTCCGCAGAGAAATACCGATCAGTGTGTCCCCTCTCTGGATAGTATAATGTGTGGGTTGAGCAACCGCCTCCACTGTAGGAGTCTCTGCCACTGCAGGTTCTGCCGTCTGTGTCACATCCTGTATTGTTTCCTGTGTCGTGTTCTGTTCTGTTGCCTCCGTCACATCTGTCGTATTTTTTGTGACATTGCTGTCCGCAGAGGTTCCATCCGCTACACTGCCCGTATTTTCTCCCGTCGGATCTACAGCACTGTTTCCCGTTCCATCCATTGATGCATTTTCCGTGCCTTCCGGCATCGCTGTCTCTGCTGCAGCCCCAGTAGTATTTCCCGCCGCAGCATTTTCCTGTCGCAGAGCATCCTCCAGCTTGTCCTCCGCCACCAGCGTGCTGATCTGGCTCTGTTCCTCCACCGCATCCGGCAGTTTCTGCTCCATCAGGTTGCTCATGGCCTGCCTGGCTGTCTCCCCCAGGGATTCTCCGGTGCTTTCCTGCCGCATCAATGCCAATGCCATCACGCAGAGCAGAACAAAGACACCGGCAGCCGCCATTTTCATCCGACGCAGTCCGGTCGTTGGCATGGGTATAATATTATCCGGTTCCCTGCGTCTGTTCTCTACCGCTCTGCGATATTCCACAGGCGCATCCTCCGTATGTCCGGCGGCACGGAAGGCATTTCCGCTCTCCTGTCTCTGTCTGCGTTCCTCCTGCCGTTTCTTCACCACTTCGTATTTTTCCTGATCCACCTTCTCCGGTGCCGCCTCTTCGCCCCGGTTCTCCAGCATATATGCCAGCATACTGTCATTCTTCTCATAGAACTGCGCATACCCCGACACATAACGGCAGATCTCCTGTTCGCAGATCTGGAAGCCTTCCACCATCTCGCCATTCAGTATCTGGTAGCCTAAAAAGGTCATTTCCGAAAAATACTTTCTCCGCAGCTTCTCAATCTCCTGTTCCTGCGCCTGGGACAGGTGCCGCACCGGCTTCTGCAGGAAATTCAGCTTTGCGGAGCCATAGGCGAATAGATATGCCACACCGTCCTCTGCTGTCTTCCTGCCGTATAATGCTATGGCAATATCCTTGTTCTGTGCCATTCCATTCATTTGTTTTATGTAAGATACCACATAATCTTCCACATAGATTCTGCAGTGCTTGTCCGCCTCTCCGATCTGCGTTATGTTCTTCGGTAATTCCATACAAAAAACACCTCCCATGCCGTTTCTATCAGTTATCACTAACTATAGCATCCGCACAGGAGGTATTTTAGCGTTCTTTGTCGCACCTCTTCAAAAACAGTTCGACAAAGTTTGCACCATATTCTATGTATTCTTAGCTATGCTTCAAACTTATATACGGTAACAGAATCGTATTCTCTGCCGTTCTCCCCGCCAAATACATAGGAGGGGAAATTCTCATGATGAATGGTATCCGGGAAATACTGGGTCTCCAATGCAAAACCGCAGCGGTTGCCGTAGGTCACCCCATCTTTTCCGGGCTGTACATCAATAAAATTGCCTGCATAAAACTGCACTCCTGGCAGGGTGGTGTATGCCTTCATTACTCTGCCGCTCTTCGGGCCTTTTACTGTGGCAATATGCCGTAATGTACCGTCATCGTTCCATCCATCGATCACGAAATTATGGTCATAGCCTCCGGTCAGGAGTAACTGCTCATAATCTTCCCGGATGTCTCTGCCGATCTTCTTGGGCTGTGTAAAATCCATGGGTGTGCCTGCTACCGCACGAATCTCACCGGTAGGGATCGATCCTGCTGCCACCGGAGTAAAGTGAGAGGCTCTCAGCCACAGTTCATGCTCTTCAATGCTGCCTGCACCGTGACCGTCCAGATTGAAATAGGAATGGTTGGTCAGGTTGATAATGGTCTTCTTGTCACTGGAAGCATGGTAATGCAGAGTCAGCTCATTCTCTTCACTCAGAGAGTAGGTTACGGATACCTTCTTATTGCCGGGGAATCCCAGATGTCCATCCTCATCCTCCAGAGAAAATGTCACGCTGTTCTCTCCTATCTCCGCATCCCAGAGTCTCTTATGGAATCCCAGTTGCTTATGGGTATGTAAATTGTTGGCACCGTCATTTTTGTCCAGCTGATAAGTAACGCCATCCAGCGTATACTCTGCACCGCCGGTACGGTTCGCACAGGGGCCGATCACCGTGCCGAAAAAGCTGTCGTTGCCGTAATAGCTCTCACCATTGTCAAATCCCAGCACCAGGTCGTCCGCCTTGCCCGTGGCATCCGGTACCAGTACGCGCACCAGAGTAGCGCCCAGATCCGTTATCTCTGCTTTCATCCCTTGATCATTACTCAGGGTATACAGAGATATCTCTTTCCCTTCCGCACTTTTCCCAAATAAACTTTTTATTACTGCCATTGTCTTGTCCTCCCTCTTTTAACTATAATTCCACTCTGCCCTCTAAGGCACGGAGTAATGTTACCTCATCAATATATTCCAGATCTCCTCCTACAGGGACACCACTGGCAATTCTGGTCACCTTGATTCCTGTGGGCTTGATAAGCTTGCTGATATACATTGCCGTGGTCTCACCTTCCAGGCTGGAATTGGTTGCGATAATGACCTCCTCCACATCACCCTGCAGACGTTCCATCAGTTCCTTCAGCTTGATGTCACCGGGTCCCACACCCAGCATCGGGGAAATGGCACCATGCAGTACATGGTACACGCCCTCATATTTGCCGGTCTTCTCATAAGCCGCCAGATCTCTGGTGTTCTCCACCACCATAATGGTACGATGATCCCGTCTGGGATTCGCACACACCGGGCAGAGTTCCTTATCCGTCAGAGTATAGCATTCCTTGCAATAGCGGACATTGGCTCTGGCTTCGATCATGACGTTTGCCAGCCTGTCCACGCGTTCCTTCGGCATATTGATCAGGTGAAAAGCCAGTCGTTGTGCGGACTTACTGCCAATCCCCGGAAGGGCTGCCAGTTCTTCTATTAATTTATTGATCTGTCCGCTGTAGAGTTCCATTAGAAAGGAAATCCTCCTAATCCTCCGGTCATTTTGCCCATAAGTTCTGCATTGGCTTCATCCGCCTTGCGCAGTGCTTCATTGGCTGCTGCCACGATAGCATCCTGCAGAGTCTCGATATCCTCGGGATCCACAATCTCCTCTGCCAGCTTGATGGATGTGATCTCTTTTTTACCGTTGATGGTCACTTCCACAGCTCCTCCACCTGCGGATGCGGAGAACTCCTTTGTCTCCAGTTCCTTCTGTCCTTCTTCCATCTGACGCTGCATTCTCTGTGCCTGCTTCATCAGATTATTCATATTACCGGGCATTGCGCCTCCGGGAAATCCACCTCTTTTTGCCATGTTGCTGTTTCCTCCATATTATTTATAATTGATTTCTCCGTGCTGCGCACTTTCGAAATCATAACATATATTCGCATTTCGGACTATTGTCCTACGTGCTCATATATGGTTGAGTTATTATTCTATCTTACCTTATCTGCAAGTCTGCCGCAATCCCAAATTCACGCAGGATCACTCTTCCTCATCGATCTCCATGTTGATGACCTTACTGAGATCCACATAGTTGTCTTCGAATTCTCTGCTGCTTTCCACCGTCTGGATCGTCACTTCAATCTCTTTGCTGGAAAAATCGGACAACAGCATTTCCAGCTGCTGCTTGTTCTGTTCGTGGGCTTCCCCCTTGAAATAATCGGAAGCCAGTCCGTCCTCCAACACCACCATGAGCTTGTTGTCTCCACCCAGACTTAATCGGGCGTTTTTCAGATACATCTTCATGGGATTCTCGGCATTTCCAACGATGGCCGGCCATTTCCGTACGATCTCCTGGATATCCTCGGGGACCGCCTTCGGCAACTGTGGCTTCGGCTTTGCCACACCGGCCTGCGGCACTCCCTGTGCTCCGGGAGCTCCGGCAGGCATCTGGGCCGCCGTGACTACAATACCGTTCTCGACCTTTTCCTCCACCTGGCGGATTCTATCCAGGACCGCCTCCTGATCCGTCTCCATCTCCGGCTTGCACAGCTTGATCAGCGCGATCTCTACCAGAATACGTTTCTGTGCCGCATAGCGGATCTGGCCGGACAGTTCGGAGAAAATATGAATATAGCGGATGATCTGGTCCATGGACAGCATGGAAGCTTCTTCCTTCAGATTCGCCAGATTGTCCGTAGACATGTCTATGACATCCTCCAGATTATCCGCTGTCTGTACCAACATCAGATTCCGCAGATACCAGGTAAAGTCCGTGACAAACTGTACCAGCTCCCTGCCCTGCATGACGATCTCTTCCAACAGTTCAATGCAGCCTAACACATTCCGGTCCATAACGAAGCGCAGCAATCTGCTGAACACTTCTGTATCCACTGCCCCCAGCACATCCAGGGTCATATCGTAGGTCAGTTCTTTGCCCAGATGGAAGGCAATACACTGATCCAACAGGCTCAAGGCATCTCGCATAGAACCGTCCGCTACTTTTGCAATGTAGCGCAGAGCTCTGTCCTCCACCTGTACCTGCTCGGTGTCCATCAGTTCCTTCATACGATCCGTGATGGTATCAATGGAGATTCGTTTAAAATCATATCTCTGGCAGCGGGACAGGATCGTAATGGGGATCTTGTGCACCTCTGTGGTCGCCAGAATAAAAATAACATAAGATGGCGGCTCTTCCAGAGTTTTTAACAATGCGTTGAAAGCTCCGGGGGAGAGCATATGCACCTCGTCGATGATGTAGACCTTGTATTTTCCCTCCGCCGGGGAATAGGATACCTCGTCGATGATCTCACGGATATTGTCCACACCGTTGTTGGAAGCCGCATCGATCTCGATGACATTCATGCTGGCTCCTGCTGCGATTGCCTTACAAATACGGCATTCCCCACAGGGGCCGTCCTCTGTGGGGTGTTCGCAGTTCACTGTTTTCGCAAAAATCTTGGCCACCGTGGTCTTACCGGTACCTCTTGTTCCGGTAAACAGGTACGCATGGCCGATCCGGTTCGCCCGCAGCTGATTCTTCAATGTCGTCACGATATGATCCTGACCCTTGACATCGGAAAAAGCGTCCGGGCGGAATTTCCGGTATAGTGCTGTATATGACATGTTTTTTCTCTCTTCCTTGTAACTATTCAGAGCCATCAAATATTAGCAGATGCTTGGCGAAAATAGTTACTCATTCATTTTCTGTCTTAATCGCCGAAGCAGATGCCCAGCAGCTTCGCTTCCTGTACGATGGTAGCATCGGGATCCACGGTCTTTAACTTGCCCGCTACATCCTCTAACGGAACTCTTACGATCTCACGGTTCTTGTAACCTACCATGAATCCATACTGATTATCCAGGATCAGCTTGCCTGCCTCGGAGCCCAGACGGCTGGCGAATACTCTGTCATAAGGGCAGGGGCTTCCGCCTCTCTGCATATGGCCGGGTACGGTGACACGTACTTCTCTGCCGGTCTTCTCCTGGATCTGTGCAGCCACCTCGTAGGATACGGAAGGGAACGGATATTTTTCCATCTTTTTCTTGTAATCTTTTTTGGTCAGGGCAGCATCTTCCTTGGAAATCGCACCCTCAGCCACAGCGATAATGGTAAAACGGCAGCCCTTTTTGTCCCTGTCTTCGATCTTCTCGATCACCTTATCGATATCATAAGGGATCTCCGGGAGCAGGATGATGTCCGCACCGCCTGCCATTCCGGCATTCAGGGTCAGCCACCCTACTTTATGTCCCATAACTTCCACGATAAATACTCTGCCGTGAGAAGCTGCTGTGGTATGGATGCAGTCGATGGCATCCGTAGCAATATCTACTGCGCTCTGGAAACCGAAGGTCATATCAGTACCCCACAGGTCATTGTCGATGGTCTTGGGCAGGGTCACGATATTCAGTCCTTCCTTGCGCAGCAGGTTCGCAGTCTTGTGGGTGCCGTTACCACCGAGAATTACAAGGCAGTCCAGCTGCAGCTTGTAATAGTTCTGCTTCATGGCTTCCACTTTGTTCAGCCCGTTGGGATCCGGATCCTGGATCGTCTTGAACGGGGTCCGGGAGGTTCCCAGGATCGTGCCGCCCTTGGTAAGGATGCCGGAGAAATCCTTGTCTGTCAGCATGCGGAAATTACCGTAAATCAATCCTCTGTAACCGTCCAGAAAACCATAGATTTCAACCTCTTCCTTGCCGTTCGCCAGGGTCTTCACCACGCCTCTCATGGCTGCGTTCAATGCCTGACAGTCACCACCGCTCGTTAACATTCCGATTCTCTTCATCGTAGGATCCTCCGTTTCTATATTTCATTATTTTCTCTTGCGTTTGCTGTAACTATGCAAAACTGTCTTCGTTCTGCCAATACTTATTTCTATTTTAATACATTTATTTTCATCTGAAAATAGTTTGTTGTAATTTCCGGCAGATTTCTCCCCTATGGCAAAACAAACCTCAGAAGCACCGGGCCTCTGAGGTTCGCTTATCATCTTATCATACGTTATTTGAATTTAAACTTTCCTTTGATCATGGTCACGTAGACAGCTGCGCCGCCACCGCCGACCACTACGGCTCCGGCTGCTGCCGCTGCCGCCACGCGGCCTGCGTTCGTTCCCTTACCGGAGGTCTCCGTTATCTGCTCTGTGCCGGATTCCTGAGAGCCGGAAGTCTGGGCGGTCATGGAATCTATCCGCTCCTCCTGCGGTGCTTCTCCACTCGATTCCTGCGTGTCCTGTGCCTCCCCGGAGGGCTTTGCCGCATCTTCCTTACGGTTTTCGTCCGCAGCAGGTGTTGTCGGGGGCACGGGAATTACAGAAGGCTTTACCACACCGGGTGTGGCGGGCGTTGTCGTGGCTGCGGGAGGTGTTGCCGCGTCCGTGGCCTTCTGGTCCGTATTGGACGCCTGACTGCTGTCATCGTCGTCATCATCGTCATCGTCGTTACTGGCAGCAGGCTTCTTCGGTGCGATCTCATAACCGCAGATCGTACAGATCTCCGCCCGTTCTGTGGTGGCCGCGCCACCGGATGCATGCTTTTCCGTATTGCTGGTGATTCCACAGACACCACACTTATGCCAGTGTCCGGTCATATCGGACAGATATCCTTCTGCCCAGCTATGATCCGTCTTCGGAAGAACGATCTCTGTCGCTGTTATGCTCTTGCTTCCGTCTGCGGATGCAAAATACAGTCCGCAGACGTCGCAGGTCCAGTATTCGATGCTGCCCTCTGCCTGACAGGTGGGTTCCACCCGGTCGTGGCGGTTCAGCGGGCCGTGACCGGAGTTCCATGTCTTCGATACGGCGGGGCTTGCGTTATAATCATCGGTTTCCGCATAGCGGATCTGTGCAGTCACCTTCCCGTTGTGACCGACTCCGGTGGATTTGGTCTGCCCCCAGTCCGTTCCATCAAATCTGAACTCCACGTCAGTGCGATCTGTGGTGATCTGCGCCGCCAGATCGTTGCCGCTGACGGTAAAGGTCATGTCAAAGGCATCCGGATCCGGGGTATCCTCGCGGTCTGCTTTTTCGGTGCGACGGATGTGCACATCAACATAGAAATCCTTATAATTCTGTGACTGTAATTTAACCGATAATGTGGCAGTCTTGTCGATATCTTCCTCAGTATTTTCTCCCAGGGTAAATATCAGCTTTCCTTCCGAATATTCAACCTTGGAATCTGCTGCCAAAATGTTAGCATCATCTGACTTTACCATACTGATTAATTCTGTCGTTCCCCTGTCTTCCGGCAGTCCCGGTATCTGTACTTCCTTCTCTCCTTTGGCTGCCCAACTGTAATATAAATTCTGCATTAGAATTTCCGAAACTTCCGCCTTTTCAATTGCCAGCTTCACCGGTGCGGTCAACGTCTGATAGTATTCCGGATGTTCCGGAACAAATGTCGCCGTATAGGTCTCGCTGTCACCGACATAAGGAATCTCATCTCCGTCGATCTTCCAGCTTCCGTCAATAACATTATTCCCCAGCTTCGCTGTCAATCCGTTCACTGTGAGTTTACTCAGCTTATTGCCATAGGTTCCACGGGCAATGCCCTCACCTACTACAGTAAGTGGAGCCGGATTGATATTCACGGTCAGATTCTTCGTCGTCTGCTCCGGGAAGAAAGAAGAGTTTGTCCCGGTGTAAACGAGGGTGAAAGTGGTCTCGCCCACGGTCTGCGCCTTGTAAGTTGCGGTGCCGTTTTGGATCTGCGCTGCGCTTACCACCGTGGTATCCCCGATCCGGATCTCAAAGCTGCCCTCCGTATCTTCCGCAGGGATGGGCTGTCCGTTTGTCACAAAGTTTACCAGTGCCTTTACTTTAAAAGTAATATTCTCTCCATAGGTGGGAGTGTTGGTATCTGCTCTCTCGAACGACAGACCTGTGGTGTACTTCACACCAACTGCATTATTCTCCCCAAGAGAAGGGTAGTAGGCGGTTCCGGTCTCTTTGTCGTTGGCTTTCTTCGTCCAGATGGCCGAATCAAAGCCATTGTCTTTGAGTTCTTTGAAAAAGCCGGAAGAGGTCAGTTGCAGGGTCGTACGCCCCAAATTGTGTTCATCATCTGCTTTACATATATCGTTATTGAAATAGCAATTCGTTGTACCGTAATCTCCACTGTTCACTATTCCTGCACAATCTTTACCACTTGTAACAGCAGCTATACTAATGCAATGATCAATAACTTGAGATGGACTCTTGCCACAGATTCCTGCCGCAGAATCCTTTCCCTGCACGTCTCCTGCAAAAAAGCACTGGGAAATCTTAGTATATTGTCCGGCATTGCCGCTGATTCCGCCTGCCTCAGCCCCTTTTACCGTTCCAGTAAAGGAGCAGCCATAAATTTCACCCACAAACAAATTTCCGCAAATTCCTCCTGCCTCGGCATTCGAAGCAATCACTCCGTTGGCAGCCAACAGCATTACCTTACCGCTTTCGCTGAGCTGGTTTTGCGTGTAGCCAATCTGGGCAAACAAACCAGAACTATAAACATCATTTTCTTTTGTCATATCCACATGGCTTATCGTATGTCCGTCTCCACTGAATTTTCCTATGTATGGAGTTCCGGGATCTCCAATAGATCTGAGTTCCACTCGGCTCACATCAATATTGTTTTTTAATACATAGTTTTCGTTACAGTTTGCCGTATCCTGTCCGATGGCTGCGAATTCCTCCGCCGTGGTGATCAGGGTATAGATATCCCAGTCGTCGCCATTCGTTGTAACATAGTTGTATACCGGTACGGAAGCAGTCTTCGTCTCTCCGATCTCTGCCACCTTTGTCAGATTGATGTAAGTCCCTGTGGCTGTACCAAATCTACTTCCTGTATCTGTAGCCTTTGCAGTGCTGGTATCGACACTGCCCTCTTTCCAGATTGTAGAATCCAAGCCCTCCGGAAGTGCACCGCAAAGCTGCCCTGCCGTTAGTGCTGTTCCAGCGTCAAAGCCTCCGGTAATTGCATCCATATTGTAATAACAATTTGAAATATGCCCCGTACTTTTAGAATCAGTGCTACCTACAATTCCGCCAAAAGATTCTCCCCCACTGACTTTCCCCAGATTTACACATGCAGTAATACTCGCAGACGCAGTGGTATCATCAAAGATGCCAAATATTCCACCACCGGCACTTTTATGAGCTTTATTTATAATCATTATCTCACCGGTATTCAGGCAATTCTCAGCAATACCACCCATCCCGGCAATACCACCAACTCTCCCTCGCCCTGTTACCTTACTACTATTGTAACATTGCGAGACTTTACCAACCGAATATCCTCCAATCTTACCGCAAATACCGCCAACATCTGTTTTACCGTTTATTGTATTTCCAATACTCCGACAGTTCTCAATATTTATTTCTTTTGCGTATCCCACGATAGCCCCAACAATGTTTTCTCCACAAATAACAGAATCTTTAACCGTAATATTTTTTATGGCACTATTAACATTAAATTTTGTACATTCTCCAAACAAACCGACATAATCCGCCGAGGAATTACTTATCCGCATTCCCGTCACAGTATGATTCCTGCCGTCAAAGTTCCCTCGAAAAGAATTACTATGGTTTCCTATTGGTGTCCATTCCTGATTATTAAGATTAATATTATTTTTCAGTATAATATATTCTCCATCGTACCATTTTCCGTCATTCACACTTTTTGCAAAATACGCAAGTTCCGCCGCAGTATTGATCTGATAGGGATCATTTTCCATACCGGTGCCTACGGCAAACCCACTTGCAATCGTACCGTCCCACACATTTGTCTCCGCTCTCGCACTCACCGGCACAGCGATCCACGCCAGTGCCGCCAGTACCAGCAAGGCCAGTCTCATCTTCATGCTCCATGCTTTTGTACTTTTCTTCATAACCCTCATGCCTTTCTATATCCTGCAAAATTTCACATATTTCCCAACCCTTTGCAGATGTAAAATCCAATTTTGTTTTTATACTATCCGTATCATTTATTATACCAAAAAAGCAAAGGCACCGTCAATATTTTCCATACGATTCGTCTCATATTTTTATAAAATTTTGTTAAACAAGTGCGCCCACCGCAAAATCGAGCAGGCTGGCTCATCGTAAACACAAAAAAGGAGCCACCGGATCTCTCCGGTCACTCCTCGCTGCCTTCTCTGAAAAATATATCCAGTTTTCCCAGACATTTGATCAATGTCTTCATTTCTTCCTCGTCCAGATCCCGAATGATCGTATGGATCATTTTCCTGTGGAAATCTCTGTGATGGAAAAAAGCTTTTCTCCCCTTCTCTGTCAGGGTCACCAGCACTACACGTTTATCTCTGGTGCTGCGGTTGCGGGTGAGATATCCTTTTCTCTCCAGACTGTTCATATTCGTGGTCAGGGTACCCACGGTAACGTGGAGTTCCCCAGCGATACGGGACATACTCTTTGGTTCCTCGATGCCGATAGCCTCCAGAATGTGTATGTCATTATTTGTAATATCCTTGAATTCTTCTGTTATGACCGCCTTTGCCTCTGCATCCATCACGTTATGGAACAGGTTCACCAACAG
>ENA-ORLY01003248-ORLY01003248.1-human-gut-metagenome-genome-assembly--contig:-NODE-3248-length-13497-cov-4.672131_pt1 | contig 13497 bp, 8 predicted proteins | sample MGYA00243071_ERZ508832 | MGnify/ENA primary metagenome ERZ508832 (study PRJEB26277, sample SAMN04329777) | human gut metagenome | biome: human-associated habitat | host: Homo sapiens | place: USA...
ACGAGGGAACCACCGGCACGACATTCCAGATTACATCACGTTCGATCGGAGAGGTAACTGTAGAAAAAATTGGTAAAAGTGCTGTATTTTTCGGGGTGGATGGGTACAACATTTTGTGTGAAAAATAGAATAATAAAATTGTTCCCGAAATTTATTGACTTTGAGAAAAAAATTTGATATATCAGAATCGAACAAAAGAGAAAGGAAATAGCAAACTATGCCGACAAAGAAAAATATGATGAAAAAGAACTTGGAAAATTTGCGTCTGAAGGAAAGGATAAACTATGGCTACAGAAAAGTCATTATTATGATGTTAGTCTCAGGTCTGTTTTCTATTGTGGTTATAGGTATGCTATTTGCCAATACGATGCATTATGTACAAAATGTTACTGTTGCAGACCGGGCGGTGAAAATCTGCAGGATAAATGTTAACTCATCAGCGAGAAATATCAGGGAAATGGCATTAAATAATGATACATCCTCTTATGACGATTATGAGCAGACGGTAGAAAGACTGCTTGCAGAAGTTAATACCCAACTGAAAAATTTAAAGAACTCCGGAGTTATTCCGGATGCGGATTGTGAAGAATACGCATCTGCCCTTACAGACTGGGGAAACATTGGTTATTCCATCATGAAAGAAATCAAAAGCGGTGACAAGGATAAGGCAGTTGATTCAATTCTGAATGATTGTACCCCGGCATTAAATAAAGCCGTAAAAATTGCAACAAGATTAGATGAAATGACCGATGAGGTAAGCAGCCAGGCAGTCAGAATTACGGTTATTTCTGCAGTGGCAGGAATTGTGTGTATTATTATTTGTCTGGTTTTGGCATGGAAACTGGCAATAAAAACAGGCAAAAAAGTACTTGAGTCAATTTTAGTACCATTACGTGAAGTGGAAGCCGTTGCACAGGAATTAACAGATGGAAACCTGCACAGCACGCTGGACTACCATTCAGATGATGAGATTGGAATACTGGCACACAATATGCGCAAATCCATCCGCATTCTGGGAAGCTATGTAGATGATATTGGACGTTCAATGAAGATGTTTGCAGAAGGAAATTTTGATGTGCAGCCGGAAGTAGAGTGGAAAGGGGATTTCGTTGGAATTCTAAACTCCTTTATGTTGTTTGAAGAAAGCATGGCAGAGACAATAAAGGGAATCCAACATGTTTCAGATGAAGTTTCGGGTGCCGCAGATCAGGTAGCATCAAGTTCCAATGACCTTGCGGATGGAGCAACAAATCAGGCAGCAGTTGTAGAAGAACTGACCGCAACAGTCGCAGGTGTTTCTGAACAGGTAGGAAAAAATTCACAATCCGCAAAAGAAATCAGTGGAAGAGTAGACGAACTTGGAAATGCCATTCTGGAAAGCAATGGTAAAATGAGGGATATGGTTGATTCCATGAATGAGATCAACGGGGCATCAAAAGAGATTGACAAGATCATTGCAACAATCAATGAAATTGCGTCCCAGACGAATCTGCTTGCATTGAATGCTTCCATTGAGGCTGCAAGAGCAGGGGAGGCAGGAAAGGGATTTGCAGTGGTAGCGAATCAGGTAAATGTGCTGGCAGACCAGAGTGCCCAGGCAGCAAAGGAATCCGCAACATTGATTGAAACCTCTGTGAAAGCCGTGGAAAAAGGTATGGTGATTGCAGGGCAGACGGCATCACAATTGCAGGAGGTCGCTGAGAATTCCCAGATCATTACAAAAGAAGTCACAAATATTGCAGAAACGTTAGAGACACAGACAACAGAAATCCAACAGATTAATGATGGAATTGAACAGATCAATGATGTCGTACAGACGAATTCGGCAACATCTGAAGAATGTGCAGCAGCCAGTCAGGAGATGAGCAGTGAAGCGGAAAATCTGCGTGAAATGATCCAGAAATTTAAAGTTGCAGAAAATAAAAATTAAAAACGGTGCAAAAAATTATTGATGTTGAATTTACATATAAAGTTGTCGCAGGTAGGAACTATAATTTGACTTGTGACATATATAAATGCGGGAAAAGGATGCAATGAGGAAATGTGCGTTATTGGTTTTAAACTGATAACGCACATTTTAAATTATATGAATAGTAATATCATCGCAAAAAAGCATAAAGGTAGAAAAAGTTAAAAATATCGTGGATATAGTGCTAGAATTGTTGAAAAAAGTAAGTTAAAATACAGGAAAACAACAAGTGTAAAGGGGAAATTTTATGGAATATTCAGCAATTTTTCATGATATGGATAAAAGGTTTAGCTATGCGGTTGATAAGGATTTATTCGTGATACGCGTGCAGGTAAAAAAGGATGATATGAAGGAGGTAATCCTTCACTATGAGGACAAGTATATACCTATGGAGCGTAAGGATACCAGAAAGACAGTTCCGATGAAGAAGGTTGCTGTCTCACAGTTTCATGATTATTATGAAGCACAGATAAAGATGCATTTGATCTGTCTGCGTTACTTTTTCGAATTTACGGACACGCAGGGAGAAAAGGTATATTATGGAAATTATGAGTTTGATAAGGAATGCATTACAAACAGGGACAGAATGTTTGACTGTCCGCAGAACCTTCGGGAGGAAGAGATGTTTGAGGTGCCGGAGTGGGCAGCAAACAAGGTCGTGTATCAGATTTTCCCATCCCGTTTTGCAGCAACGGAGCCGGTAGACAAAGAACTGTGGTATAAAGCACCGATTACGCCTATGGATGATCTGCATGGAAATCTCAGGGGAATCATCGAACATATGGATGATATTCAGAATCTGGGAATCGATGTGCTGTATATGACACCTATCTTTCAATCAAATTCGTGCCATAAGTATGATACCACGGATTACTACCAGATAGACCCGTCCTTTGGAACAACAGAGGATCTCAAAGAGCTGGTACAAAAAGCGCATGAGCGTGGTATGAAGGTAGTCCTGGATGCGGTATACAATCATACGGGAAGAGAATTTTTTGCGTTTGCGGATATTCTGGAAAATGGTGAAAAATCCAAATACCGGGACTGGTATTTTATTGATGGATTCCCACTTAAAAGCGAATGGGGAGAGATCCCAAACTTCAAATGTTTTGGTTATTATGGCGGAATGCCAAAGTTAAACCTGAAAAATCCTGAAGTTGAAAAATACATTACGGATGTTGCATGCTACTGGATTAAGGAATGCGATATTGACGGATGGAGACTGGATGTAGGAGACGAAATCAGTCATTTCTTCTGGAAGAATTTCAGAAAGGCAGTAAAGGCTGTGAAGAAAGATATGCTGATCATTGGGGAAATCTGGCATTATGCAGGAGATTTCCTTGAGGGGGATGAATGGGATACAGTCATGAATTATCCATTTTACCTGAACCTGATCGATCTGCTTGCAGACGAAAAGATTACGGTCAGCCAGTTCGTACAAAATCTTGGATATTTGAAGGGACGCTTACACAAAAACTGCTATCCCCTTATGTGGAATCTGATCGACAGCCATGATACCGCAAGATTCTTACATCTGTGTAACGACAATAAGAAAAAGCAGCATCTGGCAGCCGCTTTTCAGTTGTTACTGCCGGGAATGCCGATGATTTATTATGGAGATGAGTATGCGATGCCGGGAGCAAACGATCCGGACTGCAGACGGGGCATGTATTGGGATGAAGAATACCAGGACAAAGAGATGTATGAATGGTACAAGCGGCTGATTCAGGTCCGGAAAAGCCATGCATGCATTGTAGAAGGCGAACTGGCTGGGAGCGTCACAGAAGATGAGGAAGGGACAGTTGTCCTGATCAGAAAAAATGGCGAGGAGACCATTGCCATGATTTTTAACTGCAGCAGCAGTGCAAAAAAATTTAATGAGTATACGCAGAAGTACAATCTGCTTACCGAAAACACCTTTGATGGAAATGTAGAGGGGTTTGATGCTGCGGTAATCGTGCTTTAAGAAGCCTTACGGCAGATGGTTTCCCGGGAGTTTGTCTGTGGGAAGAAGAGGGAAAGCACCAGTATTTCTGGTAATGTAAAGTACGGAGGATGATATGACGAATGTAAAAAAGAAGGATGGAAAACGGTTTGGGGCAATCGTACTTAGCCTGATATTATTGCTTTCCCTGGTGTTTCCATATCCTGTGATGGCAGACCAGACGGCGGCAGACCAGACAACGGCAGCTTCCGTTTATGCCATTCACAAGACAGGTGATGATAAGGAAAATTTCGTGATTGTTATCATGGGTGAGGGCTATACCCAGGAACAACAGGAACAATTTTTGAAGGATGCAACGGCAAAAGCACAGGGGCTGCTAAAGTGGTCCCCTTATAAAGAGTATTCCGACAGGATCAATATTTATGCAGTACAGACGGTGTCCAATGAAACTGGTGTGGGCGTGATGTATGGGGAGTCGAACCCGGACACATATTTTCATGTGCAGGCATTCGGAAAATCCTGCTATTTTGCAAAGGACGGGGAAGATAAAGCCAGGGCACTGAGGGCAGAGCTGGAGAGCAGATATCTGGATACCGGCGCAGCCGTTGGAACCATCCATATCATTTGTAATACAACTGCGAATATTGGTTCTTCTTCCAATGCACTCTTTTCTTTTTCGGCAAATTCGGGTGAGAATGAGCAGGGGGATGTCATGACCCATGAAATTTCCCACAGCATCGGAAGATTAGGCGATGAATACGATAAAAAGATGCAGGGAGAAAATATTTCCGATACATCGGATCCGGATAAGATTAAATGGCATAAGATGCTTGGGTTCCGTGGAATCGGAATAACGGCAGCAGGAACAGAAACGGTATTTGCGCCGAGCCGCGTCTGTATGATGCGGGATCTTGGGAATCCTTTCTGTGAAGTGTGTAAAATGGAACTGGCGCGGAGATTAAATAACCGTGATTATGTCAGCAGGCAGGCATCTGTTTATGTGTGCGATCCTGAAATTACAATTCCGCATAGCAGGACAGGAACACTTGACAGGGATAGTGACCAATACCGGATCGATGAGACAAATATCACAAAAGCAAATGGAAAGGATCTGGAATTCCGTACAGTCGTACAAAATATAGTGGATGCCAAACAGCATTTGAAGATTACTTTCCGCATTATTGGAGCAGACAATACAGTCAAATATGAAAAAGAAGAAACATATACCGTTCCGCCACTCAGTAACTGGTATGATCCGGATGCTGCCAGAGAGTCCCTTTCTGTCACACTTCCTGCGGTAACTGGTCTGGTTTCCGGGGACAGACTGGAAGGAAAGATCATAGATGAGGACACGGGGAAAATTCTGGCTGACAATCAGACGGCAGGACAGGCGTGGAGTACCGTAACGATTCGTTATATGCTGCAAAACGAAGACGGAACCGAAACAACAGTGCCTGATACGGCACCCGCGACAGTATATGTACCAAAGAATTCTGCGTATACGTTAAGAAGTCCGGATTTATATGGATATACATGTGTAGGAAACAGTGCAAATCAGGGAGAAATAAACATCACAGAGGATCGCCAGGAGATCACTTATTATTACCGGAAAAACAGTGAGATGTTGGAAATACAAACCGTACCTGTCCGCGCAACTTATGATGGAAAACCCCATACATTTGATATCAAACAGGAAGATGGTGTACAAATCAGTTACAGTTTGACAGAAAACGGATCGTATACACAAACGGAGATGCCGTTTTACACAGAAGCAGGCCGGTATAAGATTTATTTTAAAGCAGAAAAGGCATCTTTTATTCCAACATACGGGGAGGCTGTCCTGGAAATCGAAAAGGCTTCCACCAGCATGCAGCTGACTGCAAAAACCGATACGGTCAAAGGTGCGGGGACAGTAGAATTACAGCTTTGCAGACAGGGGATTCCGGAAGATGCCGGGATAAAAGTAACCTGTGATGTTTCCGGGATCACATTAGAAGAAAAGGGAACGGATCACTGGATGGCAACGCTTCCGAATGAAACGAAAACATATACGTTCACCGCATGTTATAATGGGAATGGCAACTATACAGGAAGTAAGGCAGATTGTCAGGTCCGTGTAACGGCAGATCATTCCCAGACCGGGGGCGGTTCTGGTGGAAGTTCCGGCGGAATATCCGGAGGCGGTTCAAGTGGAGGTTCTGGCGGAAGTTCTGGTGGAAGTTCCGGAGGCAGTTCCGGCGGAGGTTCCGGTGAAAATGCCGGTGGAAGCACGGACGGATCATCTGGCAATGTTTCACCGGATTCCGGCACATTACCGGCACCGGATCATGCAAAAGAAGAACCGGGGAATGTGACACCGCCACCCGCAGCAGATACGTCCGTTTCTGTTAAGGATATTAATGTCAAAGCAAAATCTGCAGTTAAAAATAATACGGTCAAAGTGAAGAATATTGCAGCAGTTTTGAAAAAAGAAATTACAAAGGCAGAAAAAGAACAGGGTGGCAGGATAAAAGACCTGTCTGTTGAAATAACTTTTGATACGGCAAAAGCCGGAAACTGGAAGAATCTGCATCTTGAAATGGACGGGCAGACGGTAAATTTACTTGTCAAAAAGAATGTAAAAGAATTGAAGGTCAATGGTGGCAATGTAAATCTTACCTTTGATTCGAAGGCATTAAAAGAATTAAAGAAAGAGATGAATACAGCTGTGGTTATCAAAATGAAACAGGCTGACAAGAAAAATCTTTCTGCCAGGGCAGGGAAAATTATTGGAAAACGTCCGGTTTATGATTTTTCCGTCACAGGAATCAAGAAAAAGCAGTCGTCTGTCCTGAAAAAGGGACGGATCAGGGTCGCTGTTTCCTATAATGCTTCGAAAAAGGAAAAAGACAAAAAGATTTTTGCATATAAAATTGATAAATACAGTGCAGCAGTTAAGATACCGGGATCTTATTATGATTCCGATACAAAGACCGTTAACTTTGTAAGCCGTGGGTTTTTCACAGTTGCAGTAGGCTGTGAAAAATGATGAAACATAAAAAATCATCGTTCACGTTAAAAAAACTGTAATTCATGTCGAAAAAGACAAAAACCGGTTTTCATTTGGTATAATGATAGAGCTCATTTTAGTAAAAATGAGTTCATACCGTGAATGATGGAGGGGATAACAATCATCGTTTTAGAAGAAATATTAATGGCAAACGGCTTGACCGTGTTAATGATGTGGTTCCTTTTGTTTTGCAGACGAAAGAACAGAGAGAGCCTTCATGTGGGAGATAAAATATATGATGGAATAGCGATCGTAAATTTAGTGGGGGCATTGTCTGAAACCATTGCTTTTCTCGTAGATGGAAAACAGTTTACTGGCAGCCGGCAGATTAATTATATCTCTAACAGCATATGCTTTATAGGGACAGTCAGTATGGGTATGCTTTGGTGTATGTACGTGGAATTGCGTATCTATCGAAATTATAAAAGAATGGTTCAAAAAGCAGGAGTGGAGATATTTCCCTGGCTGGTAGAAGTAATTATGGTTTTATGTAATCTGTTTGGAACAGGGATTATGTTTAAAATATCCGGGGAGAATGTATACCAGAGAGCTGCCGGTGCGCTGGTGGGATATATTTCGCTTGTCATATATTTTGCTTACAGTATCTATCTGGTGTATCATTCCAAAAAACAAGGGGTTAACCTGAATTTTTTCCCGGTGATCTATTTCGTTGGTCCTTGTTTTGCAGGTGTAGTTCTCCAGTTCCTTTTTTATGGAATTACATCATCATGGGTGCTGGTTGCGGTCGCATTGATATTTGTGCAGATGCAGTCATACGCAGAGAGTTTGTATATGGATGAGCTTTCCGGATTATATAACCGGAGATATTTTAATGCGGTGCTTGCGGAAAAGAAAATTACAAGCCATAAATCCTTATATGGAATCATGATGGATGTAAACGATTTCAAGTGTATTAATGACAATTTAGGTCATAGTATGGGTGATAAGGCTATTTGTACGTTGGGAAATATACTCATCAGATGCATACCGGATGATGGTATGGCATTCCGGTATGCGGGAGATGAGTTTATTGTGCTGCTGTCAGGTGTTGATACGGAGCGTGTCTTAGCGACAATGGAGGAGATTAACCATAATCTGTCCCGGTTTAATGAATCCGGAATAGAATCGTTTCATTTAAGTGTTTCTATGGGATACACGGAATTTGGGACAGAAGATGATGCAGAAACTTTTTTAATGCATATGGATGAGAAAATGTATGAGGAAAAACGGAAATATCATATGCGAAAGAAATCAGCCGGTTTGGAAAATAAAGTATAGCATTACGTTCCTGCCATTTGTCCGATAACTGGTTGCAATGGCACAAGAAAAGAAAATATTATAATCATCAAACGAGTAGCAGACTGGTGTAAATCCGGTTTTGCTGCTCGTTTTTATATTTATGGTTATAGGCAGGGATGCTCCACATTTCAAGATAGTAAATAACCGTGTTATGGTTGATGGAGAGGCATTTTTTGTTTTATGAGAAAACCAGTTACCCATATAGATAACTGGTTTTTAAGGGATAATGTTAATGAGTATGTGCGATAGTGGAGTTATCAAGAAGTGTTCGTAAGGCATCCTGAAGGACTTGTGAGCAGTTGATTCCGCGCTTGTCAGCAAGACGGACCATCCAACTTGGAAGAGAAACATTTTTTCGAACGGCGCGAGTATCTGTCTGGGCACGATATTCAATGGTATCTGCGGAAATCAGGGAACAGATTGTGCCGGCATCAACACTTAATTTTTCCTGTGGTGATGGAGGAGCAATCGGTTCGCCTTCATCCTCTGCAACAACAAGCCATGCGCTCATTGCATCGGTAATTTGGTCAATTGCATCAGAAAGACTATTGCCAGTAGTGATGCATCCAGGAAGATCAGGGACTTTTGCGTAGTATCCAGATCCGTCCTCGATAGGTGTAAACAAAGCTGTATAAATATATTTCATAGTAACCCTCCTATTTGGAAGCAGGAAACATATTTAATGCATCCTGCTAATATTGGCTTCCTTGAAGATGTACTTCATGTCGTTTTCATTGAAATCGTGTCGTTTGACAGGTACGGTGCTGTGTGTCTGCGGATTGTAGTAAATGTCGTGATTAGCACCGTGGCGTTTCAATTCATAACCGGAAGCACTGAGTTGTTTAATCGTTTGTTGCCTTGGATTCATTATGTACCTCCTTTAATTATATCATACACAATATTACACAAAAGTCAACTAAAATACACAAAAATACACAAAAATACACAAGAAATAAAGCGAATGTGCACTACGGAATTTTCCAAATCAGCCGGAATTGTTTTTACCGGAGGCGGTGAATTTGATTGTTGCTATTATCAATCTGATCGTAATGATCTTTTCTAACCATAAAAAATAACCGCCCCTACCAAAGACCAGCTGGACTACTACCCATACTGGATCGACAAAATGGGAACCACGGATAAAGGGAAAACAATCTACAAATACAGCAACAACCTGCATCATGCGATTACATCCAACATCCTTACTGGGTTTCCACACAGCCGGAAGAGACCCCGGATGTCAAATTTAACCTTACCATTCTATTGAAAAATAATTATTTTGTATGGAATATCTGCATGGCCCCATAAGTATGCGGCAAATGCGGAGCCGTGACCTTTCTCGACGGGCAGGAAAAATTCCGGCAGGTTGCGCACGTATTACACAATTGCTTGAGATTGGCGTGTGTTGTTGTATCCAGATGCAGGATCAGCGTTGCTGTCTTAAGCGGCCGGAGCATCTGCCCCTCGGTAAGCTGGATGCCATCCGGGGCAAGCCGCCCATAAATCTGTGGGAGCAGGTCAAGGGAATAGGTATCTCCGAGAAAAGATAATTCTGCAAGATACAGGCGGCTCTGACGTTCTACCACATGTGCAAACTCTTCATAAGCCTTTGACAAAAGCATCAGGCTGATGCAGTCCACAATGTAAGCCTCCTGGATCTGTTCATGGTTCAGATATAATTCCGACAGTTCATCCACTCCGTTTCCAAGCGTCACAAACCCATAGGCATAGTGAGGCAGGGAAACCCCGTCTAAATCCTGATCCAGAGAGTAATACGCATAGGATTCAACCAGGGGAAGAAGTGCCGTATAAATTGCCTGAATATGGGGCAGGTCATCCGGAGGGAAATGGAAACGGCTGCAAAATTCGTTCCAGTCACCGGAGGATAATCCGGGAGTAAGTTTACATTTCATGGGATGCATCCTCCTTATCGGAAGCAGCCATAACGGCTGCAATTTCCTGAAAGCGGCCCGTGACCTTATCATAGTTCTTTCGGTGATGGGGAAAGCCACAGTTTATGCAGGATTTGATACCATTTTTTAAATATTCACAGTTTCCACCACAGGATTTCCCGAGTGTATAGAGGGGACAATAACAAAACAGACAGTTAAAGTCCTCCTCCGGAATTCCTTTATGGCATGGAAAATATTCACATTTTTTATTTTGAAAAAACTTATAATATTCGCTCAAAATGGTTTCCTCCAATCAAAGCACAATCATAGCATAATTATATCGGAACAACAAGCGGATCGCAAGAAATGCGAATGACATAAAAATTGCATTTCAGTGGGAAATGATACCTTTTGCCCCTTTTATCATTACATTATTTACATCTTTTTAAGAGCGAAGGTATAGTGGCTCAGGCAATTGAGGGTTTGAAGCAAAAAGTTGAAAATTAAATAAAAAATACTTGACTTAAAGTTAACTTTAAGTGGTATATTATGATAGATAAAATCGGAAGGAGAATTTATTATATGTATATCGAAAAGATTAACGGACCGGAAGATGTGAAGAAATTGAATATAGAAGAGATGACAGCTCTCGCAGAAGAAATGCGTCATGCATTATTAAAGAGGGCAAGTATTCACGGCGGGCATTTTGGCCCGAATTTTGGCATGGTAGAGGCAATCATTGCACTGCATTATGTTTTTGAGTCCCCAAAGGACAAAATGGTATTTGATGTTTCCCATCAGACCTATCCGCACAAGATGCTGACCGGTCGAAAAGATGCCTATTTATATGAAGAACATTACGATGACGTGACGGGATACAGCTGTCCGCAGGAAAGTGAACATGACCATTTTACGGTCGGACATACCTCTACATCCGTCAGTCTGGCATGCGGTCTGGCAAAGGCAAGGGATCTTCGTGGGGAAAGTGCAAATGTGATTGCAATTATCGGAGACGGTTCTTTAAGCGGAGGAGAAGCCTTAGAAGGAATGGATTTTGCAGCAGAATTAGACAGCAACATGATCATTGTAGTAAATGACAATGATATGTCAATTGCAGAAAACCATGGAGGACTTTATTCAAATCTGAAATTACTCCGCGAGACAAACGGACAGGCAGAGTGCAATTTATTTAAAGCCATGGGACTAGATTATGTCTATGTGGATCATGGAAATGACTTAAGGGAGCTGATCGGGGCTTTCAAACAGGTAAAAGACAGTAAGAAACCGGTTGTTGTCCACATTAATACATTAAAGGGAAAAGGTTATAAACCGGCAGAAGAGCATAAGGAAGAATGGCACTGGCATCTTCCGTTTGATATTGAGACTGGAAAATCCCATTTTCCGGAAGTGGAAGATTATTCTTCGGTGACCTGTGAATATCTGATCGAAAAGATGAAACAGGATCCGACAGTTGTTGCAATTACATCCGGAACCCCGACGATTCTCGGATTTACGCAGGAGAAAAGGAAACAGGCCGGCCGGCAGTTTGTAGATGTGGGAATCGCGGAGGAGACAGCGGTAGCACTTGCTTCCGGAATTGCCAAAGGTGGCGGAAAGCCGGTATATGGTGTGTATTCCAGCTTTATCCAGAGGACGTATGACCAGATTTCACAGGATCTGTGTATTGACGGGAATCCGGCAACGATTGTTGTGTATACGGGATCGGTATTTGGCATGACGGATGTTACCCATCTGGGACTGCAGGATATTCCGATGCTTTCCAATATTCCGGGACTGGTTTATCTGGCACCGACAACAAAGGAAGAATATCTGTCAATGCTTGATTGGAGTGTGGAGCAGAAGGAAATGCCGGTTGCGATCAAACTTCCGGGCGGAGATATGATTTCGGATGGCAGAGAAGTCAAAAAAGACTGGAGTCAGCTCAACACCTATGAGGTAACGGAAAAGGGAAGCAAAATTGCACTGATCGGACTCGGAACATTTTATTTCCTGGCACTGCAGACCGCAGAAATGCTGGAGAAAAAAGGTATTCATGCAACGGTAATCAACCCGTATTATATTACCGGACTGGATGAAGGACTGCTGGAGAAGCTGAAGGCAGACCATGACACGGTAGTTACACTGGAAGATGGCATCCTGAATGGTGGTTTCGGAGAAAAAATCGCAAGATTTTATGGAAGCAGTGATATGAAAGTCTATAATTACGGATTGAAAAAAGAATTCCTTGACCGGTATGATGTAAATGAGGTATTAAAAGAGAATCATCTGACAGCAGAGCAGATTGTAAATGACGTATTATAGAAGGCAGAAATAAACAACAAACCTTGTGAGAATCGACACAATATGGTAAAATATAACATACTAGAGCTTATTTTGCATAGTGGTTAGAATAGCGGGCTCATGGAAGGAGCGGTATCATATGAAGAATAAAGATTCGAAAGCAAGGATGCAGATGATTTTCGGGATACTTTTGTTTGCGTTTATTTTTATGGCAGAGTTGTATGCCATAGTCAATTTCCCGAAGATGTTTATTGTTCTGGTTGTTTTGGCAGCAGCAGATCTGATATGCCTGTATGTTGCAATCAGAGGCGTGATTTCAGTATATGAGACAAAATATGCCCGGAGAGAGGAACAGTATGAGAGTATTTTCAAGTCGGAAAAGGCATCATACCTCATGCTGAAAAAATATTTTGAGGAAATATCGGTGAAGCTTGCATATATGGAAGAGGCATCTAAGATTCCGACAGAGGAAATTGTCAATGCACAGAAGGGAATAGCGAAAGTAATTATCAAGCGGTCCCATGAGAATACCGATGCATTGATGAATTCATACGAACAGCTGCTGGACCGGTTTGATACGTTCCAGAAAGGAATGGATGGGTTCGGTACAGTTGCGGGTGCTTATAAGGACGAGATTCTTTCAGCCTGTAAGGATGAAATTTCTTCGGTGCAGAAGGATGGAAAAGAACAGGAACATTCACAGGATAAAGAGATAGCCGCAAAGCTGCAGGAAATCATTATTGCAATGAAAGATATGGAACTGCGCCTGAATCAGACCATTATGAACAGTCAGAAAGTGGTTGTTTCCCAGCCGCAGGTTTCTGTACCTGTGGCAACACCTGTAGAGCCACAGCCGGCACCGCAGAATCATGTGGAAGAAACACCGGCAGAGCCGGAGATTTCACCAGAGCCGGAAGAAAGTATGGAGCCGGAGCCTGAGATTACGCCGGATCTGGAAGAAAGTATGGAGCAGGAGCCTGAGATAGCACCTCCGCGCGAAGCAACTAATGAGAATAACCCGCAGAAACCGCCAGATACCAAT
>ENA-ORLY01003253-ORLY01003253.1-human-gut-metagenome-genome-assembly--contig:-NODE-3253-length-13490-cov-4.330277_pt1 | contig 13490 bp, 15 predicted proteins | sample MGYA00243071_ERZ508832 | MGnify/ENA primary metagenome ERZ508832 (study PRJEB26277, sample SAMN04329777) | human gut metagenome | biome: human-associated habitat | host: Homo sapiens | place: USA...
AACTGGATTTGAACCGGTGACACTTCGGGTATGAACCGAATGCTCTAGCCAACTGAGCTATACCGCCATATTTATTTTGTGCACTTGAACAGTGCTTTATTATTATATCCAATCGACCGCGATTTGTCAACAATTATTTCGCAAAAATTCAAAAATTTCTGAAATATCTCCTTCCATGGCGCAAAAAAGACGCTGTAACAGAAAAAAGTTACAGCGTCTTGCGTAAATCATTCCCGATATTTCTCCATCATTTCCTTGAACAGCACAGCCGGAGAGGGCGGCGTGTAGGTAATGGCGTTGGCACCCGCCGCAATGGTGGCGGAAATGCTCTCGCCGGTCTTGCCGCCGCTGGCGATGATGGGCACATCCGGGAACTGCTCCCGGATCTTTGCCACCACCCGGGGCGTGTCGGTGCTGCAGGCCACATTCAGGATGGATGCCCCGGAATCAATGCGGCTCTGGATGTTGGTGTTCTCTTTTGTCACCGTGATGATGACCGGGATGTCCACTACCCGCGAGACCGCCAGCAGGTTCAGGTCAGAGATGGGGGAATTGAGCACCACGCCCATGGCACCCTGGCTCTCCACGTCGCGGGCAAGGTTCAGGGTGCGCACGCCATGGGTGGTGCCGCCGCCCACACCGCAGAACACCGGGATGTAGGATGCCTTGATGATGGCATCGCTGATGGCCTGCTGGGGTGTGAAAGGATAGACCGCGAACACCGCGTCCGCGTCGCAGTTGCGGATGATGGCAAGGTCGGTGGTGAATACAAAGCTTTTCAGCCGCCGCCCGTTGATGACGATGCCGCTGGCGGCATACACCTCCTGGGGCATTTTCAGGATGTTGTGGCGCAGGCGGCTCTCTACGTTGGGGGAAGTTTTCTTTTCAGCTGCCATGGGCAAGTCCTCCGTTTCTCAATTGTTTCAAATAGGAACTATATTATAGGAAAACAGGGAAGTTTATGCAAGAAACATCCTGTGAACAGTCTGCAAATAAAAATCGACCCTCTCCGTCCGTGCTTCACAGCACCGGAGAGGGTCGTTCCTTTAATGTGTTCTAACGTATTCTAAAATATCCTCAGGCACGCTGGCCAGTGCATCGGCTCCGGCAGCAGTCAGCTCTGCGTGGCCCCGGAAGCCCCACAGCGCCCCCATGGCAGGCAGACCGGCATTGTGCCCGGTCAGGATATCTACATCGCTGTCGCCCACAAACAGGGTGCTGGCAGGGTCTGCGTGCAGGTCCTGCATCAGGCTGTAAACACCGGTGGGGTCGGGCTTGGTGGGCACGCCCGGGCGGCTGCCCCGCACCAGAACAAACCGACCTGCCCCGAAATAATGCTCGATGATCTTGCCGCACAGCGGGTCAGCCTTGTTGGAGAACACCGCGCACTGCACGCCCGCGGTGTTCAGCGCGTCAATGAGGGCAGCAATGCCCGGGTAAGGCGCGGTCTTGTCCTCCTTGTGGGCATCGTACCGGGCGGTAAACTCCGCCAGCGTAGCGGCCAGCTGCTCCGGTGTGCGGGCATCGGCGGGTGAAAACCGCTCCACGAGCTTCGGGATGCCGTTGCCCACCATGTGCTTGAACTGCTCCACCGTAAACTCCGGCCACCCATGCTGTGCGCACACCCAGTTGCCTGCATCGGCCAGGTCGTCGATGGTGTTCAGCAAAGTGCCGTCCAAATCAAATAATACCGTATGAATCATAACAATTTTACTTCCCCTAAAAACAATAACTTTATCTTTACGCCAAGGGCTCCCCTTATTGGGGGAGCTGTCGCCGATCGGCGGCTGAGAGATTTAATTCGTTTCCATAAATCTGAAAAATTTCTCCGCATCCCGCAGCGGCACGCTCCTCACCTTGAGTTTTACCCAGCCGGGAAAGGTCAGGGTCAGGTTGGTGCGGCCCACACTGGCAGCCCAGGGGCTTTGTGTTGCGGTCAGGCAGACATCCGGGTGAAACACACAGATGCAGTGCAGGTAGAGCCCCTGCTGCCGCCGCAGGGTCATGCGGCCCTCCCGCAGCCAGAGGCCCTCCCGCCGGTAGCCGGCCGCGGCTCCGGCCAGCAATGCCCCAAAGAAGAAGGTGGGGATGAGCAGGGTCACGGTCAGCTGGGGCAGCACTGTGGCCGAGACCAGCGTCAGCAGGAGGCAGAGGGCAAAGGGAATGCCTGCCGGTGCAAAAAAGATGAGACTGCGCTGCTCGGTGCGGGCCAGCAGGTCGGGCGGCATCCGGAACTCCGGCAGCAGCTCCCGGAACAATGCTTCCTCGCCGCTGCGGTAGACGAACAGCGGCAGCTCGGGGGAGCAGCCGCTCGCCGTTACAAAGACCGGCCAGCGCTTCATCAGCCGGGCGGCGGGGGAGATGCGGACATCTGCAAAGCTGATCTCGCTTGTCCGCACCCGGCACTCGAAGTGCCCCAGCCAGCCGCCCCGGCTGCCGATCTGGTCGGCTGTGTGCCAGACAGTGTAGTGCACGGTCTGGGCAAAGCTGCGCATCAGGCTGGCCCCCAGCAGAAAGCCTGCGGCCGCCAGCAGCCAAGCCGCGCCTGCAGGGAGCCACCGCGCCGCGAATCGGGCCAGAAAGCTCACCTGGATCTGGGCAAAAACGGCAGGGTTCCAGTTCGGAACATCCCGGGTCTGGCGCACGGCCAGCACGAACAGGGCCAGCGTGGAGAGGCCGTTGGCCCCCAGAAAACCCAGCGCCGCCCGCTCCCCCCCGGCGGGCCGGTGCAGGGTAGGATTTACCAGAGGCATCAGCTGGTCTGCCACCGCCTCTGCATCGGCTTTGGGCAGGCAGACCGAAAGGGTGTGCTTTTGCGCCGCGCCCACCGGGTAAAGGGTCAGGCGGCTTGCCCCGGCCATCCGGTAGAGCAGGGGCCGGTCGATGGTCAATGCAGCCAGCATCTCGCCCCGCAGGGCACGATCCAGCCGGATGCCCAGCCGCCAGTGCAGATGAAAGGCTCCGGTGTTGTCCAGGCTCCAGCTGCTCACATGCAGGATGCCCCAGCTCACGGCGCAGAGTAAAAGGAACAGCAGCGCATCCTGCCGCAGAGCCGTGTGCAGGGCTGTCCAGTTCCGCTCAAACAGCACCTGAACCAGCGGCAGCAGATAGACCACCAGCGTCTTGCGCAGAAACCGCAGAACGGTAAAGGGGTGCAGGCGGCGTTCGTTCATCGAATCTCCTCCGCAAGGACATGGGTGAGGGCAGAGGCCTGCTCTGCCGGGACCGCCGGTAAAATAAGCCGCGTGCCCGGTGCCGTGATGACGACCACAGATCCCCCTGCCAGCCGGAGCAACGGCGTGCGCAGCTGGAACAGCCCTGTTACGGCCCTGCGTCGGATCGCCCGCCGCAGCGGGAAGACGATGCCGGAGTACACCGTCAGGGTCTCCGCGCCCAGCGCAGCGGCATAGCTGCAGGCGCGCTGGTACACCACCGCCACCAGTGCGGCCCAGAGCAGGCAGAACACCACCCCGGCGGGCATGCTCTGCCAGAACACAAAGGGAGCCGCCAACAGGCCCGGGATGGCGGCCCAGCAGCAGAGCACAGCCCGGCCCCGGGGCGGGATGATGAGCGCCGTGCGGCGCAGCTCCCGCTCCGTCACTTGCTGTTCAGCTCCCAGGCATCGGTCAGCAGGTGCAGGGTATCGTCCTGCGTCAGCACCAGGATGCGGTCCCAGGGCAGCAGAACGGTGTTGCCGTGGGGGATGATGAACTCGGTGTCGCGGGTGATGCTGACCAGAATGGCATCGCCGGGAATGGGCACATCCATGATGGCCTTGCCCGCAAACTTGAAGTTCTCAGGCAGCAGGATCTCGTTCAAGCTGGCTGTGCCGCCGCCCAGGCTGAGCAGCTGGCGGATGGTATCCGTCTCGATCTCTCGCTCCAGAATGTGGCTCAGGTTGTCGGTGCCGCAGACCACGGTGTCCACGCCTAAGGTGTGCAGCAGCTCCCGGTTCTTGGGGTTAGAGGCCCGGGCCACGGTGCGGTCCACGCCGAACTCCCGCTTGGCAATCTGGCAGGCCACGAGGTTGTCCTCGTCCGAGCCGGTCACGGCCACAAAAGCGTTGCAGCTGCCAACATCGGCGGTGCGCAGGGTGTCCACGCTGATGGAATCGCCGCAGATCACGGGGATGTCCAGCGAATCTGCCAGCATCCGGCACTGGGCCTCGATGGGTTCAATGATGACCACCGAATGGTGGTTCGTCAGCAGGCTCTGGGCCAGATACCGCCCAACACGCCCGCCGCCTGCAATACAAACTTTCATATTGATACCTCACATTACTTTGGGTAAAACTAATTTGGGATAAAACCTCACTTCGCCAGCGCACGGAACACGGCCTGTTCTGTCAGGATGGTGGGGCAGATCGTGTCCAGCTCGTAGGTCTTGTGGTAGAGCACCTGCAAATGCGGGTCAGAGACGCGGCAGATGACCTTTTCGCGCCGGAAGATGTTCTTTGCGATCTGTGCAGCCATCAGGTTCACGGAGTCATCCTCGCACACAGCGGCCACCGCGTCGCAGTTCTCCACGCCGCCCTGCTTGAGGATGTCGGGATCGGTGGGGTCGCCCACAAGGGCTGTGCCGCCAAAGGAATAATCATCAAAGCTGTCCAGCCGCTTGAGCTGCTCGGGGTCCTTTTCGATCAGGGAAATATCATGGCCGATGCGTTCCAGATCCCGCACCAGTGCCGCGCCCACCTGGTCGCAGCCGATCACCAGAATATTCATGGATGTCACCTCATTGTTCAAAATCTGTTTTTATCTGGCCCGGCATTCCGCGTCAGAAGGAAACACAGGGAAAAGCGTTGTGTCCAGTATAGCATATTTCCCGCGGCAGATAAATACAGAAAAAGCAGACAGTGCTCCTGTATAAAATTTGTGATTTTTCGTGCGCAGGCTCTCAGAATATGATATACTGGAAAGCGAACCCAATCTGAATGTGTGCAGAGCGCCTGTGCCGCTTTGCAGGGAGGAGAACCCATGTTTCTTGAAATACTGAAAGCCATCCTGATGGGCATTGTGGAGGGCATCACCGAGTGGCTGCCCATCTCGTCCACCGGCCATATGATCCTGGTGGAGCAGGTGGTCAAGTTCAACGCCAGCGAGGAGTTTATGTCCATGTTCCGCGTGGTCATCCAGCTGGGTGCCATTCTGGCCGTGGTGGTGCTGTTCTGGAATAAGCTCTGGCCCTTCGGCCTGCGCCATGGCCGCGTCTGCTCCAAACCTGCCGTCTGGCAGCTCTGGTTCAAGGTGGTGGCCGCCACCATCCCGGTGCTCATCATCAGCCCGCTGGACGACTGGTTTGAGACCCGCTTTTACAATTACATCACGGTCGCCGCCATGCTGATCCTGTACGGTGTCCTCTTCATCCTTGTGGAGAACCGCCGCACCGCCCCGCATGTCACCCGGCTGGAACAGATCACCTACCGCGAAGCCTTCATCGTCGGCGTGTGGCAGATGCTGGCCATCATCCCCGGCACCTCCCGCTCTGGTGCCACCATCGTGGGCGGCCTGCTGCTGGGTCTGTCCCGTGCCTGTGTGGCCGAGTTTACCTTCTTCCTCGCCATTCCGGTTATGGCGGGCGCGTCCCTGCTCAAGGTGGTCAAGTTTGTTCTCTCCGGCGCTGCGATGACCGGCACCGAGATCGCTGTCCTCGTGGTGGGCTGTGTGGTCGCCTTTGTGGTCAGCCTTGCCGCCATCCGCTTCCTGATGGATTACGTCAAGCGCCATAACTTCAAGTTCTTCGGCCTCTACCGCATCGTGCTGGGTCTGATCGTCCTGGCTGTGGCCGCCATCACCGCCATTGCGTAAATCCCTCCCGAACCCCCCAGCCGCCCGCCCGGGCGGCTTTTTTGCGCCATTGTTGAAAAAATGCACATGAACGAGTATAATAATATTGTCAGTTCGGAAGGGGATTCGGAGGAGAGGCGCTTATGGCAAGATTTGTTCCGTTTATTGTAGATGCCGGTGATAACCAGAAAATTGGCGTACAAATCACGCGGATGAAAAAAACGGATGCGGCACAAACGGAAAAAGAGCCACACTGGCAGACAAGCTGGATGTCGGAGTATATTCAGAGTAATTCCTTTGAAAAATATGCGCTGAAAACCGCAGATGGGGAGCTGGTTGCTCTGGCTGCGTATGAAATATTGGAAAATGATGTAATGGTTCACATCACTTATATTGAGAGCCAGCCGCAGAGCAATCCGACAATTGTTGGACAGGCCAGAAAATACCATGGAATAGGGCGGGTTCTGATTGCCTACGGTATCAAGCTGTCTATTGACCATGCGTGCGGTGGAACGGTTACCTTTGAAGCAAAGGTTCCGGAGCTGGCAGAGCACTATGTGCAGAATTATGGTGCAAGTCCTCTTCCAAGTTTTGGCGGAGCTCCGCGCTATGAGCTTTCCGGTGAAGCTGCAATGAAAGTGTTTGTTATGTACTTGAAGTGAGGTGTTTGTAAGATGACAGCACATGAATATTTTGAGAGAGATCCGGAACGGGAGGAGTTTTACCGAACCTTTTACAAAATATGCCGACAATTCAATGTTACGTGGTCTTCTGCATCCCCTGAGGTCAAAGCGTTTGTGGAAGAAGCCACCCGAGTGGCCTACGAGCAGGGGAAGGCCCGCCGCAATGGTGAGAACCTGAATACAGTAAAGCCGTTCTTTGGGGATGAAGCCTGTTGATCTCGACCCCCTAGCCGCCCGCCCGGGCGGCTTTTTCGCGCCCTGGGGCAATTGCACCGGCCCCGGCCTTGTGCTATACTGGAGCCATAAAGAGAGAACCCGGCAGCGGGAAAGTGCCGCGCCTGAAATTGTCAAAAACGGAGGAGATTCCTATGGAAGCATCGACTGTATATTACACCGACTTCCGGTGTCCTGTGGGCACCAGCCTGACCGAAAAACTGCGCCGCCTGTGCATTGCGGCGGGCATCAAGAGCATTGATATGGACGGCAAGTTCGTGGCCATCAAGATGCACTTTGGTGAGCTGGGCAACCTGGCTTTCCTGCGCCCGAACTACGCCAAGGTAGTGGCAGACCTGTGCAAGGAGCAGGGGGGCCAGCCCTTCCTGACCGACTGCAACACGCTGTACCCGGGCAGCCGCAAGAATGCGCTGGAGCACCTGAGCTGCGCGCAGGAAAACGGCTTCTGGCCCATGACCACCGGCTGCCAGATCATCATTGGCGACGGCCTGCGCGGCACCGATGAGCTTGAGGTGCCCGTGCCCAACGGCGAATACTGCAAGACCGCCAAGATCGGCCGCGCCATTATGGATGCCGACATCTTCATCAGCCTGACCCACTTCAAAGGCCACGAAGCGACTGGCTTCGGCGGAGCCATCAAGAACATCGGAATGGGCTGCGGTTCCCGCGCGGGCAAGATGGAGCAGCACTCCTCCGGTAAGCCCGCCGTGCAGGAGGAGCTCTGCCGCGGCTGCCACCGCTGCGCCAAGGAGTGCGGCTCCGATGCCATCCGCTACAATGAGAACAACAAGGCGGTCATTGATTACGAAAAGTGCAAGGGCTGCGGCCGCTGCATCGGTGCCTGCAACTTCGATGCCATCTATTCCATCGACAGCAGCGCCAACGAGGAGCTGGACCGCAAGATGGCAGAGTACGCCGCCGCCGTCTGTGCAGACCGCCCCTGCTTCCACATCAGCCTGGTGCAGGATATCAGCCCCAACTGTGACTGCCACGGCGAGAACGATGCCCCCATCCTGCCGGATATCGGCATGTTTGCCTCCTTTGACCCCGTGGCGCTGGATCAGGCCTGTGCCGATGCCTGCCTGAACGCACAGCCCCTGCCCAACAGCCAGCTAGGCCAGAACCTTGCAAAGCCCGGCTGGAACTGCCACCACGACAACTTCAAGGATTCCAACCCCAATGTCGAGTGGAAGGCAACGCTGGAGCAGGCCGAAAAGATCGGCATGGGCACCCGCCAGTACACCCTGAAGAAGATATGAACATAAAAATAAGCCCGACAACGTCGGGCTTATTTTTATGTCTCTTGCATTCAGGGGCAGACGGAACGCTCAATACTCGCTGGAAGCCGGGACCAGTACGTCAATGACATCGGCCAGGGCTTTCCAGTTTTCCTCGGAACAGCCGGGCAGCTCTTTGGCATCCAGACCGGCATCCTCGATGCGGCCGGTCATGCTGTTCTTGTCGGTCAGCAGGGTCTCGGCATCGGCCTTGATGAGCGGCCAGGCATCGGCAAAGCTCTGCTGGTCATCGGCGCTCAGGCTGTCGAACCACTGGGTATAGGCATCTTTGATGTCGCTGACCGGCTGGATGCTCATGTTGCAGCCATCGGCCCATTTCAGCAGGGAAGCCGCCGCGATGACGGATTTCAGCGAGCAGCCGGACACGCCGGGGCCCCAGCCGAGGCAGGGGGCAAAGGCATCGTCCGGGTCAGAGAGGGAGAACAGGGAGTTCTCGCCTGCATCCAGCGGGCCCACCTTGCCGGTGTCGGCGGTCACAGTGGAAGAGGGGATGCTCTCGCTTGCAGAAGCGGAAGAGCTGGAAGCGGCAGTGCTGCCGGAAGAGGTGCTGCAGCCTGCCAGCACGCCGCACAGCAGGGCGGCGCAGACCAGCAGGGAAAGAATACGCTTGCGAATCATAGGAAAGCCTCCTTTTATCGTGTTCCGGCCCATCTGCCGGAGAAACTGCTCTGGTACATTTCTAGTATACTGTTCTGCCGGGCTGTTGTCAATCGGCGTGCGCAGGACGATTTTTCACCCCGGCTGTGCAAACTATACAAACTTTTGTCGTTTTTTTCTCAGTCGGGCGGGATTGACATTTTTTGCGCTGGCGCGTATAATCCGGCCATGGTCAAACTGGGAGAAACGGGTGAAGAACCGGAAAAAGGGGGAGAAACGGATGCAGAAATTTCTGCGGCGGCTGGAACGCTTTTCACAGTCGCTGCTGTCGCCGCTGTCTTATCTTTCGGCGGCGGGCCTGCTGTTGGTGCTGGGAGCGCTGCTCACCAGCAAGCCCCTGTGTCAGGCGCTGCCGGTGCTGCAGTGGGCTCCGCTGCAGCTGGTGGGTCAGCTGCTCTACAACGGGATGATGGTGCTCATCAACAACCTCAGCGTCATTCTCTGCGTGGGGGTGGCAGCCGTGCACGCCAAAACCGAAAAGCAGGATGCCGCCCTGCTGGCGCTGATGGCCTACCTGGTGTTCCTCACAGCCAACCACACCGCGCTGGAAGCGCTGGGACTGCTTGCCCAGCCGAACGGGATGACCGGCCTTGCGGGCACGGGCCAGACCACCATTCTGGGCATTCAGGTGGTGGACACCGGCGTGGCAAGCGGCATCGTGCTGGGCTTTGCGGCGGCGTGGCTCTTCAACCGCACCTGCGAAAAGCAGTTTTATGGCATGATCACCCAGCTTTATTCGGGTCTGCGGTGGTCGTTTTTGTGGCTGTCGGCGCTGGCGGTGGCACTGGGGCTGGGGTTCTGCTTCGTCTGCCCGCCGCTGCAGCGGGCGGTCAGCGCCCTCACGGGCTGGATCGCGGCTTCAGGGAACGCGGGTGTGTTCCTTTACGGCTTTCTGGAACGGCTGCTCATCCCCACCGGCCTGCATCACCTCATCTATATGCCCTTCCAGTTCTCCTCGCTGGGCGGCAGCCTGACTGTGGGCTCTGTGACCTACACAGGTGCTTACGCCGTCTGCATGACCGAGTACACCATGGGTCTGCCCCTCTCAGACGGCATCGTCTGGATGTACACCGGCTTCACCAAGACCTTTGGCTATCTGGGCATTGCAGCGGCCTTCATCTTCACGGCCCGCAGGGAGAACCGTGCCCGTACCGCCGCCGCTATGATCCCGCTGGCGGTCACGGCCTCGGTGGCCTCCATCACCGAGCCCATTGATTTTCTGTTCTGCTTCGTTTCGCCCCTGCTCTGGGTGGCTCATGCGGTCATTACGGGCGGCTTTATGGTGCTGCTCCATGTCCTGCACGTCCGGGCCTTTACCTCCAACCTGCTGGGGTCGCTGGTGTTCAACCTGAGCGCCGGGGAGCAGCTGCAGAACATGCCGCTGCTCTATCTGCTGGGCCTTGCGGAGACCCTGACCTACTTTGCCGTGTTCAGCGTCCTCATCAAGGCAAAGAATCTGCCCACCCCGGGCCGGGAAGCAACCCTTTCCGCAGACCAGTCCCCGTACGCCGACCCGCAGGAGGTGTGCCGGTTCATCGCCGCGCTGGGTGGGCCGGAGAACATCGCCCAGCTGGGAAACTGCTTCACCCGCCTCCGGCTCACGGTGCGGGATGCCTCGCTGCTGGATATGGGGGCTCTGCTCTCCCTGCCCCATAAAGGTCTTGTGGTGCAGGGCACCCGGGTCCAGCTGGTCTGCGGCCTGCACGCCGCCCAGCTCCGCCATGCGCTTGAACAGCAGCTTGCCGAGATGGCCCCGGTGTGATTGCTTTTTGATAAGAGAAACGGTATAATTGTGGCGAAACCTCTCAGTCGCCTGCGGCGACAGCTCCTCTAACAGGGGAGCCAAGAAAGGCCCCTGCCTCTCCTATTAGGCAACAACAACAACCGCCGCCAGTGGCGGATGAAGGGAGTTGTTGTTGGGGCAGCGGCCAACAAGGCACAAGTGCAATACTTTGCACGAAGTGAATGTTGGGAGCCGCAACCCGGACAAGTGGCATTGCGAAGCAATGACGGAGAGGTTTAGCAGCGGATCACCTGAAAATAAAGGAGAACATAAAATGCAGAATAACACTTTTTCCGTCGAAGGTCTCTTCGATTTTCTGAACGCCGGTGTCAGCGCCTTCCACTCCACGGCTGCGGCTGTGAAGATCCTGGAGAAGAACGGCTACCAGAACTGCCCCGAGAGCGCAGCCTGGGAGCTGGTGCCCGGCGGCAGATATTACACCACCCGCAACGGCTCTGCCGTGCTGGCATGGCGGATGCCCAAGGGCGAGCTGACCGGCTGGCATGTCACCGCCAGCCACAGCGATTCTCCCACCTGGCGCATCAAGCAGCTGGACGGCGGCAAGGACGCAGTCTTTGCCAAGGCGGAGACCGAGGGCTACGGCGGCATGATCATGCCCACCTGGCTGGACCGTCCCCTGAGCGTGGCGGGCCGCATTCTGGTCCGCACGGAGAACGGCATCCGGAGCCTGCTGGTCCACCCCGACCGGGCGCTGGCTGTCATCCCCAACCTCTGCATCCACTTCAACCATGACCTGAACAACGGCATGAAGTACAACCCTCAGGTGGATCTGCAGCCTATCTTTGGTGAGGCAGGCTCCACCCTGCGGGACGCTCTGGCTGAGGAGGCCGGGGTCAAGGCTGAGGACATCGTGGACGCTGACCTGGTGCTCTGCACCCGTGAAAAGGCCGAGCGCGTGGGCCTGAAGGGCGAATATTTCATGTCCGGCCGCATCGATGACCTGGAATGCGCCTACACCACCCTGTGGGGCTTCCTGCAGGGCCGCGGCGAGGAGGAAGGCCGGGGCGATATGTGGGTCATGTTCGACAACGAGGAGGTGGGCTCCTCCAGCCGGCAGGGCGCACAGGGCACCCTGATGGCCAATGTGCTGGCCCGCATTGAGGAAAAGCTGGGCGTGACCCGGGAGCAGAGCATCCGTGCCTGCACCAACAGCCTGCTTCTGAGCGCCGACAATGGCCACGCCACCCACCCCAACCACCCCGAAAAGAGCGATCCCGCCAATGTGGCGGTCATGGGCGGCGGTGTGCTGCTGAAGTACAATGCCCGCCAGACCTACACCACCAGCGGCTTTACCGGCGCTGCCTTTGCCGAGATCTGCAAAAAGGCCGGTGTGCCGGTGCAGGTGGCCGCAAACCGCGCGGATGTTCCCGGCGGCTCCACGCTGGGCAACCTGCTGGGCCACCAGATCCTGATCCCCATGGTGGATATCGGTCTGGCACAGCTGGCCATGCATTCCGCAATGGAGACCGCCAGCTGCAAGGATGCCGAGTACATGGCAAAGGCCGTGGCCGAGTTCTATAACACGCCCATCTCCCAGCCGAAGGATGGCGAGTGGAAGCTGGGCCTGTGAGCGCCGTCGTTGGGCGGTTTGCCCCCAGCCCCAGCGGGCGGCTGCATCTGGGCAATCTCGCGTGCAGTCTGCTGGCGTGGCTGAGCGCCAAGCATGAGGGCGGGCGCATCGTCCTCCGCATCGAGGACCTTGACGCCGAGCGCTGCCCCCGCAAGTATGCCGACCAGCTGGAAGAGGATATTGCGTGGCTGGGCCTTTAATGGGACGAGGGCGGCAGCCACGGCGGCTCCCACGGCCCCTATTACCAGAGCGAATGCGCGGATATCTACACCGCCAGCTACGAAAAGCTGGCTGCACAGGGCCTCGTTTACCCCTGCTTTTGCTCCCGCGCCCAGCTCCATGCGGCCAGTGCGCCCCACACCTCGGATGGCAACGTCATCTACCCCGGCACCTGCCGGAGCCTGACCCCCGCCGAGGTCGCGGAAAAGCGGAAGACAAAAGCCCCCGCCTACCGCCTGAAGGTGCCCGACGAGGTCGTTTCCTTCACGGACGGCTGCATGGGCCCCCACAGCGAGAACCTGCTGCGGGACTGCGGTGACTTCTACCTTCGCCGCGCCGACGGCGTATTCGCTTACCAATTGGCCGTCGTTGTGGACGATGCCCGGATGGGCGTCACCGAGGTCGTGCGGGGAGCAGACCTGCTCTCCTCTACAGCCCGGCAGCTCTACCTTTATCGGCTGCTGGGATTAAAAGCCCCCCGCTTTGCCCACTGCCCGTTGCTGCTGGCCCCGGACGGGCGGCGGCTCTCCAAGCGGGACGGCGACCAGAGCCTTGAGAACCTCCGCGGCCGCTATACGGCGGCGGAGATCGTCGGCAAGCTGGCCTACACCTACGGCTTGCAGGAGGAACCGGCCCCCCGCACGCCGGAAAGCCTCACCGCCGATTTTTCGTGGAAAAAAGTCCCCAAACACGATATCTGTCTGCCGGAAGATCTGTTTTAGGCAAAAAAATCCCTCTGCCGCTTTGCTGCGGCAGAGGGATTTTTGCATTTCAGGAACGCTGGGGCAGACGGTATTCGCTGCGCTCCAGCGAGGAAGCGGCGCTGTCCAGCACCAGTGCCAGCAGGATGCCCAGCACGACGTCAATGCAGCTGTGCTGCTTGAGCAGTACGGTGGAGGCGATGATGGATACGCAGAGCACGGCGGCGGCCGGGCGCATCCAGCGGCGGCGGGGCTCGTCAAAGATGCGGCTGCGGTAGTAAGCCATCATCAGCGTCACCGAGTTGAAGACGTGGATGGAAGGGCAGACGTTGGTGGCCGTGTCGGTGGCGTAGAGCTGGCGCACCGTCCGGGCGAAGAAGTCCGAGCCGTACACGCGGTAAGGGCGGAGATCCAGCCCATTGGGGACGACGACATACACTGCCAGCGCGATGGTCATGCCCGCGAACAGGGGGAGGCAGAGTCGCCAGAAGTCGGCGCGGGGCGCTTTCCACAGCAGATAGAACAGGGTGAACGGGAT
>ENA-ORLY01003256-ORLY01003256.1-human-gut-metagenome-genome-assembly--contig:-NODE-3256-length-13479-cov-2.786002_pt1 | contig 13479 bp, 5 predicted proteins | sample MGYA00243071_ERZ508832 | MGnify/ENA primary metagenome ERZ508832 (study PRJEB26277, sample SAMN04329777) | human gut metagenome | biome: human-associated habitat | host: Homo sapiens | place: USA...
ACAAAGATACCCCATCTCATCGCAATGCAAAGAATTACAAAATGCACCTGTAAACTGGCACATTTCATTCAATACAAAGGCCTCAAATTCCGGAACTCCTTCTGTTCCATCCTTTTTTCCACATTTATCAACAACCGCTTTCATATCTTCGAATGTATTTTTCCTGTGAAAAATCACACGTTTCAATCTCATTTTTGCCAATGAAGCCACCATCTGGCTGTTAATTTCTCCACATTCTCCACTGAGATGGATTTCGCAGTTTATGCCATTTTCACGTAAATATACCATCAACGCCGGGTCTGCAATAATATAACTGTGAAAACCGATTTTCATACACTGGCTTATAATCCCGGCAATTTCTGGATATTGGGATATAATACAGGGAATTGAAGGTAAGATGGACTGGTTTTTCGTACTTTTTCATCATCCCAGACAGGATTTCCAGCTCACTGAATGCACCAAGCTGTACGTTATAACAAAGTACTTCCCTGCGGTTTAAGGGCAGTACCGTTCCGTATTTTTGGGACCAGGAATAAGGAACATAACCACAGAAAAATTCATCTGCACCAGCCTCCGCGAACTTTATATATTCATCTATTGAGCCTAATCCTGCTACTATTTTCATCACTTATCTCCATAAATTCCAGCCTTGAGCAGCCATGTACTTCATCCTGAATAAAATATCGCTTCTGCCTCAACACGGGTATGTCACCTGCCGGCGGCATTACCATGCTCTTATTACAACCCGGTCCACACCGTTTTGGATATAATTCTTCAGTATTTCTTCCTCTTTCAATATCCTCATATCAATCCCAAACAACGAATTATACCGCCCTATCATATGCAAATGTTCCGGATACAAAAGTGCATATTCCGTACAATATCCCGGGCATTTTTTTGCAAGCTTTTGTCGTCCTCTCTCGCCTGTTTCACATACTGCACCAAGAGGACAATACTGTGATGTATTGGTCTGATAGAACGGAATATGCAAGCTGTTTTTTCCAGGTGGAATCTGCTGTTCGTAACCGCAGGATTCCCATTCAAAGCGTTGGATTCCATATTCTCTTTCCAGAAAATCACGGTAAAATCCAGCATTCAGGCTGTTCCTCTCAAACCATTTCTGTTCTCCTTTTTTGAACGAAATCCGAGGGTCTTTTCTGCGTTTATTTAACAAAATTCCAAGGCTGGGAATCAGATTCCTTCTGCCTTTTTTTACTAAAGAGGCCATTCCCCAGTCATTTACAACAATCTCTACAGCCTGCCCTTTTTCTTCACACCACCAGTTAATTTCATCAAGCAATTCTGTTATATAATCCAGCATATATTCCCGGATATAAGAAAAAACAAGTGTGATTTTCACCTGTTCTGCCGCTGCTTTTTCTATTATTTCAAACAACAATTTACGTTCCGGAAACAGAAGATGACAGAACTGATTTCCAATATAAAGGTGATCCGGTACTCTATGTTCCAGAATAATGCTGCCGCAGATACCGATACATTTTCCGGCATACTTTTTGGAAAATTCTGTCAGGGAACTATTCAAATATTCCTGATACAATTCCGGGCGATCTATCTCCAGCGCCAGCTCCGTAACACCTGATTCAGGCGGTACCTGGCACTTATACCCAGGCTCAAAGCCAGTTCCGTACTGAGAACAATTATCAGTTAAATCTATACGTTTCCCATTATAAGCGGACTCCAATCCATCTGGCGTAAGCTCTCTCCGCCATATTCCCACCTGCTCTTCCAGACTGTCACACTTGACCTCATCCAGTTCCCCCGGATACCCTGTCAGGCTTTTCGCCAACGCGCTGTCGTCCTCTTCCAGCTTCAGATGAATGTAGTGATTATACTGATAAAGAAGCCTCTGAACCGCCTCCGCATACGCTTTCTGCTTCACCGTCACCTTATATTTCACATAAAATCCGGAGAGTTCTGCGTCCACCATATCAAACCTTTGTATATCGTATTCTGGAATTTCCAATTCACGATAACACCCATTCTTTATGTCATAAAAGCACACCTTCAAAGCTTCTGAATCAGAGATATTTTCTTCTATTGTCCGAAAACAAAATCCACTCTCATCAATTTCTGTAATCCGAACCTCCCGTCCCCCCACAACCCCGGCAAGAAGCCCGAAAGGAATCATTGAAACCATTGCAATCACACCCTGTTCCGTCTACGAATACTGCAAGTATATCTCAGAACATATAAAAAAACAATCTTTCCGGTTTATAAACTTTTTCGCCTTTTTTCTTCACAAAAGAATGATAAAATTAACTTAACGGCTATGAAAACATAATCATTGATTTTTCAAACACGCTCCAGTTCTATCTGGTATGCTTCATATTCGCTCACCGCAGCAGGAAGCAGTATTCCAGCCTCCATAAGTGCAGCTCCCGGATATACTTTTCCGGTAGTTTTTTCCCGATAAAAAGCATCCTCTTCCATTCCTTTTAAGGTAACGTATGCTGCCGGCGGATTGGCTTCTGCTGTAAGTCTTATCACACTTACCAGTGCCTTGGATCTGTCATCTGATACCACCATCCAGGCCGCAAAATTATCCTGGAAAGGATTGGAAAGACGGTAATAATCTCCTTCACGGATCAATTCCTGATACTCCCTGTATTGGGCAAGCTGGGCACGGATTTCTGCTTTTTCCTTTGCATTTAAAAGTGCGGGATTCAGTTCATAGCCAAAGGTTCCAGACATAGCTGCAACGCCTCTTGTATGCATACTGGTCACTCTTCCGGTCTGATGGTTTGGCACTGCTGACACATGTGAACCCATTGCTGCTACCGGATAAAAGAAGGAGGTTCCATATTGAATCCGTGTACGATTAATAGCATCTGTGTTGTCACTGCACCAGATCTGAGGGGTATAATACAGCATTCCGGCATCAAATCTTCCGCCGCCTCCGCTGCAGCCTTCAATAAGAATATCCGGATAACGGTTCGTAAGTTTTTCCAGGAAATCGTACACCCCAAGAACATAATCATAGGTCACGTTTGGTGCATAAATATCTGCCAGGCTGCGGTTCATATCCCATTTAATGTACTCCACATTCCCCTGATCCAGAACTGCGCAAATGCGTTTAAATATCTCATCACGTACTTCTTTTCTGGAAAAATCAAGAACCAGCTGGTTTCTGGAACGGACAGGCTTGCGGCCTGGAATTGTGATTGCCCAGTCCGGATGTTCCCTGTAAAGATCACTGTCCTCGCTAACCATTTCCGGCTCAATCCAGATACCGAATTTCACGCCTTCTGCGTTTACTCTTTCGATTAATTTTGTCAGAGTTCCGCCTAATTTTTCCTCGTTCACATACCAGTCGCCGAGAGAAGAATTATCGTCATTTCGCTTTCCGAACCATCCATCATCCATAACCACCATATCGATTCCAAGCGCTTTTGCCTCCTTCGCAAGCTCTACGATGGTGTCTCCGGTGAAATCAAAATATGCGGCTTCCCAGCTGTTGATCAGGACAGGACGATTTGCATGGACGTATTTTCCCTGGCAGATATGATTCATAATGCAGTGATGGTACTGCTGGGAAAGCCTGGAAAGACCTTTGTTTGTGTAGGATAAAATAACCTCTGGCGCGGTAAATTCAGCTCCGGCTTCCAGGGGATATGCAAACAGTTCATCAGTCAGACCCATCTGGATTCTGGTCTGATCATACTGGTCCTTTTCTGCTTCTACAAGGAAGTTTCCACTGTATACAAACAGCATTCCGTAGCAGCTTCCGCTGTCTTCATTTGTGTTTTTTCCTGCAAGGATTACCCCTGGATTATACTGGTGGCTGGAGGTTCCACGGCGGCTGCCAATTCGGGTGCTTTCATGGGAAACCGGCATTCTTTCCATGTTTCTTTCCATAGCATGTCTGCCATAAAATTTGATCAGATCATAGTCTCCGTGAAGGAAATCCAGGCATGCAGACTGGGCTTTTTTTACTGTTACAGGGGCTTTTCCAGCATTCTTAATTATCACACTTCTGGTGATAATATCTTCTTTTTCCAGTACTCCGTAGAGCAGATGAAGCTCTACTTTTGTAACAGGATCTTCCAGTATAATCTTCAAAGTTTCCGCTTCATTTTCTTCTGCACGGACGAATGGAAGACCTTTCAGAGTGTATTTTCCAGCCGCAATTTCATGCGTTATGTAAACCGGATTGCAGCACTGGGAACCATCTGCATTCTCTATATTTAACGCATAATTTCGGAAATCTCCTGTGCCAAGTGATGGATATTCCTGTGGCAATGCATCCAGAGAATAGGTTCTGTCGCTGCCTGCTGAATTCGGATTTCCAGAAAAGCCACGGTCTCCATAATTCAGAAGATAGTCCATTTCTCCTGCAGTTCTGGCACCATAATACAGGTGCAAAAGGTACCCTTGAGCATCCGCCTGCATCTGATAGGTAGTGTGGGCAGTGGTGAGGGTAAAGATCCGGGTTGTTTCGTTGAAGGTGATTGCCATGAGTGGGGCCTCCTTTTTCTATGATGTGTTAAGTATAGCATACCAAAATCAACACTTAAATAGCTTAATTTTTCTTATTTTATGCCTTTATGATGGTTTTTTATGGTATAATGAAATATATTATCGCATTATGATATATTGTCAGCAAATGTAACAGGAGGATTCCGGATATGGATAACAACTTTCACATTTTTCCGAGCGAAACTTTCATTGATCTATGCCTTTACCAATATGGACATGAGAAGTGTACTCCCGGACATTTATTTGGTCCGGCAACGCGGAATCACTATCTTTTTCACTATGTTCTTTCCGGAACAGGCACCCTGATGGCCACGAATTCCAAGGGGCAGAATGTAAATTATCAGGTTCGGAGCGGACAGGGATTTATGATTTTTCCAGGACAGATCACCACTTATGTGGCAGATATTCAGGTGCCATGGGAATACGTCTGGGTGGAGTTTGACGGGCTGCGTACCACAGAAATCCTCAACGTTTGTGGCTTTTCCAAGGATGCGCCAGTCTATATGGCCCACTCCAGGGAGGCACGAAAAAAGATGGCGGATGAACTGATTTACATTTCTCAGAATTCAGAGCAATCTCCTTTTCATCTGATGGGACATTTCTATCTTTTTGCGGATCTGCTTGCGCAATCTGTTGCCAGACCGCAGCCTGCCGCCACCAGTAAAATGAGTGATTATTATATAAAAGAGGCGATAAATTTTATCGAACAGAACTTCCAGAATGATATTTCTATTGAGGATGTGGCAGCTGTATGCGGTATTAACAGAAGCTATCTGGGACGAATTTTCCGCACCAGCACAGGACGCTCTCCACAGGAATTTCTCATTCATTACCGCATGACAAAAGCGGCGGAATTGCTGAAGCTGACCACATTATCTATAGGAGATATCGGCTCTGCCGTAGGCTACGAAAACGCCCTCCACTTCTCCCGGGCTTTTAAAAATGTGTATGGGGTTTCACCGCGGGCGTGGCGGGAGCAGCATAGATGAATTTCTGATTATGCAAAAAGGACCTTCCGATTTCTCAGAAAGTCCTGTATCTGCTTGCGGTTATTGAATTTTAGAAGTTAAATCCTACGGATTTCAGTGTTCCGTCTGCGGACTGTGCGGTTACGTCCTGGGCAACTACGCCAGCTTCTGTCTCCTGGATGTGGAGGGCGCTCTGGGTTTCGTTTTCCTCTGATGCAACATTTTTGAATTCCATATTAATTACGACTGCTTCGTCTGGAACTTCGATCTCAACACCATCTGCGATGAAGGTTACGTCGTAGAAAGTGTACTCGTCGTCTTCTGTTGTTCCAAGGTCTCTGATGGAAGCCTGTTTTGCTTCTTCATATTTCTCACTGCCAGCTTCAAGCTTTACAGCGTTCATTTCAGCGTTTTCTGGAAGAGCTGTCTCATCAAACACTTTTGCAGTGATAATGACTTCTTCGTTCTCGAAACGGAAATCGAAATCTACGGTAGTTTCTACTGCATCTCCAACCTCGCCGGTTCCATCGGTAAACTCAGCTGGATCAGATTCTGCAGAGCTATCTGTGAATCCATCAACAAAAGCGGCTTCTTCAGCAGATTCTCCAGTCTGGAACTCATCCTGAGATTCTTCTGCCTGAGGCTCTTCTACCTGAACCTCCTCGGTCTGTGCAACCTCCGGCTGAACCTCTGTCTGAGTCTGCTCTGGCTGAACCTCCTCAGTCTGTGCAGCTTCCGGCTGAACTTCTTCCACATATACAGCTTCATCACCTGTGGTAAAAGCATCCATCTCTGCAAGTGCCTCCGCATCTGTAAATCCTTCTGCGGAAACTACTGTATATCCTGTCACCAGCATTGTCGCTGAAATCATAACTGCCATTGCTTTTTTTAATGTATTCTTTCTCATAATGGAAACCTCCTGAAATCTATAAAGTCATTCCCAAATGTAATATCCTTTAATTTGACTTCATTATACCAGTAGGGCTGTTTCGTCAACTCTTTCTTCGGGATGTTTTTCCACTTTTCAAAAAAGTTTTTTTACTTTTTTTGCAAAACCAGAACCACAGGACTATTCTGTAGTTTCCTTAATTGCGCAGGAAGCTAAGGGGCACCTGCAAAAAGGCGATCCGCTTTGTGTGCGGACCGCCTTCATTTGTACTTGCTTTGTTATGGTTCCGATCTGGTCAGAAACCTTGTTTTGCTTTACTGTCTTTTGTTTCTTCTGCGGCGTCTTTCAGTCTCGGCTGCAAGCATTGCAGCTGCAAGAAGAAGCATCAGATAAGTTCCGATCGGGGTATCATCTCCGGTCTTCGGTGATTTGCCTCCGCCGTAGCCGCCGGAATGATCTTCGGAGCCACCGCTATTTCCACCATCGGAAGAAGGAGTAGGTGTTGGTGTTGGTGTTTCTGTTACTGTGCTTTCTTCCTGGTTGGTGATGACAACTTCTGCTGTCATATTCGTTTCATCAAATGTAACAGAATCTGCACTTACGGTAACTTTATATCCAAAGCCTTCGGAGCCTGCAATTGGTTTTCCGTTGGAATCAGTTTCCGTTACATACAGGGTTACCTTTGCTCCTGACTGGGCAAGACCAACATTGATGATCTCACTTACTTCATAGCCACCGTCCATATCAAGCTTGATAATGTTCTGCTCAACCTGCTGGGAAAGCTGTGTATGAGCTGCATCATCAAAGATACCTGCATAGAATACCTCGTTGCTGTTTCTGGTGCCTCCATCTGCACCAAGAACCTTCTTGGTAATTGTCAGCTGACCCTGTTTGTAGAATCCATCTGGCGGGAAGCTGCTGAACACGTTTTCAAAGGAAACGGTTGTTGTTCCATCGGCTTCGGTTACTGTTGTGGAGTTACCATTGCCAAATACAGCTTCATAAACAGTTCCATCTGCAAGAGCGCCGATCGTCTGAGAAGTTCCATCCTGTGTACACTCTGCAATGTAGTATGTCTTGCCTGCCTTAATATTCTCTGAGAATACTACGGTGGAAGCATCTGCATTCTTGAATACAAGAGCTTTCACATCAGAAACTCTCTGTGTGCATTCTTTATCAGAATACAGGGCTACATAGAAGGTCTGATTTCTTGCTGCCAGACCTTCACCAATATAGGTAAGTTTCTTTGTCACTGCAATAGATGCTGAGGTTGCCAGTTTATCCTGTACAAGTAAAACACCATCCTTGGAAACAGCTGTTGTTTTTTCTGCATCTACTGTTCCGTCTTCTTTCAGAACAAACGTAGTGTCGCTTGTAAGTAAATATCCGTCTGGAGCTACAGTCTCACGAAGAGTGTAAATCTTACCGGTTTTCAGTTTCTCGGTAACATGAGCTTCCTTGGTGGAATCCCACTCGTCTACTACGTTTCCATCCTGGTCAATGATCTGGATGTGAGCACCTTCCAGCTCTTTCCCATCGGAAATATCTACTTTGCTTACTTTTACAGAAGTTCTGCTGTCTTCTACCAGAAGGGTTCCATCCGCTGAGATGGTTGTGCTGGTATTATCTTTGTCAAGAGTTCCATCCTCCTTCAAGCTAAAGACTGTGTCAGCTGTAATAGTATAGCCATCTGGCGCTACGGTCTCACGAAGGGTATATTTCTCACCGGTCTTAAGACCTGTTACTTCATGAGATTCCCAGGTGGAATCCCACTCGTCTACTACATTTCCATCTTTGTCAAGGATCTGGATATGAGCACCTGCCAGTTCTTTCTGGTCGGTAATATCCACTTTGCTGATCTTAACAGATGTGATTGTATTGGTAATGATAAATCCTTCTGTGGCATTTCCTGTTACTGTGGAAATATAGCCAGCTATTTTGCCAATTTCTTCTACTGTGTAGACAATATCCTTTCCAGCCTTCTTCTCATCAAGTTCGGACCAGGTGTAAGTCCACTTGTTCTCTGCGTTCAGGATAATTTCCTCGCATCTGTTTTCGCCATCGGCTTTCAGCTGTACCTTGATTTCCTTCGGTCTGTCACCGCCGCCGTCATCGTTATCAGCCCATGACTTGGTAACTGAGACGCTCGACTTTTCTGCTGCATAGCTGTTGGTGATATCGTAGCCGGTGATCTCAGTTGTGTAATCTGCAACTGCATCCTCAGTTACCGTGTATACAATTTCTTTTCCAGCCTCATATTTCGGCAGTTTTTCGAAGCTGTAGGTCCAGTTTCCTGCTTCGTCTGCTTTTACAGTCTGGCTTGCTACGATCTCTCCGTTTGCAAGAAGGTTGACGATAATGCTCTCTGGACGCTTGCCATCCTGATTGTCTGCGTCATCCCAGGTCTTGGTTACGGTGATGGAAGTTGTTTCTGGAGCGTAGGTGTTAGTCAGAGTAGTTACAGTTCCGTTCTTGCTGTTGTCGGTAAGTTCGTAACCTTCTGGGAGAGTTTCCTCTGTCCAGGTGTACTCGATTGCTTTTCCGTCTGCTTTTTCCGGAAGGTCAGATATAGTCTGTTTCCAATTGTTCTCGACGCTCAGGGTAACGGTCTTTCCGGTTTCTTTACCGTCTGCAAGAAGACTTACGGTAATGCTCTCCGGACGTTTTCCATCCTGATTTTCAGCGTCGTTCCAGATCTTGGTTACTGTTGCACTGGTCTTTCCTGGAGTGTAGCTGTTGGTGATGTTGCTGCCATCGTAGGTTGTAGTGTAATCAGTTACTTCCTCCTCAGCTACGGTGTAGGTGATTTCCTGGCCGTTTGCATATTTCGGCAGATCTTTGAAGGTGTAAGTCCAGTTTCCTACTTCGTCTGCAGTTACGGCCTGGCGAGTTTTCTCTGTGCCATTTGCAAGAAGGATTACAGTGATGCTTTCCGGACGCTTGCCATCCTGGTTGTTTGCATCGTTCCAGGTCTTGGTTCCGGTAATCTCGGTGGTCTCTGGCTGATGAGTGTTAATGAAATTATAGCCATCACTCTCGGTTGTGTAGCCATCGACTGCATCCTCAGTTACGGTGTAAGTGATTTCCTGTCCGTTTGCATATTTCGGAAGGTCTGTGAAGCTGTAGCTCCAGTTTCCGTCTGCATCAGCACTTACACTCTGGCTCTTAAGCTTAGTTCCGTCTGCAAAAAGGTTTACGGTAATGCTCTCTGGACGTTTTCCATCCTGATTATCTGCATCTTTCCAGGTCTTGGTTCCGGTGATGGAAGTAAGCTCTGGAGTATGAGTGTTGGTCAGAGTGGTTACCGTTTCGTTCTTGGAAGTTCCTGTCAAGCTGTAGCCTTCTGGAACATTAACCTCGGTCCAGGTGTAGGTGATATACTCTCCATCTGCTTTTTCCGGAAGACCAGTTATCGTCTGTGTCCAGTTGTTCGCAGCAGTAAGAGTAACAGTTTTGTTAGTTGGCGTTCCATTTGCAAGGAGAGCTACGGTAATGCTCTCTGGACGAATGCCATCCTGGTTGTCAGCATCATCCCAGATCTTGGTTACAGACGCGCTGGTCTCACCTGGGGTGTAGCTGTTGGTGATGTTGTAATTATCATCAATAGTCGTTGTATAACCAGGTACTGTAAGCTCGCTTACCGTGTAGGTAATTTCCTGACCGTTTGCATATTTCGGCAGATCGGTGAAGCTGTAGGTCCAGTTATCATCAGCTGTTACGGTCTTGGTGTCTGTGATTCTGCCATTTGCAAGAAGATTAACAGTGATGCTCTTTGAACGTTTGCCGTCCTGGTTGTTGGAATCGTTCCAGGTTTTGGTTCCGGTGATGTCGAGGGTTGCTGGTTTATGAGTGTTGGTGATGTTGTAGCCTTCTACCTTAGTCTCATAATCTGCAACTGCTTCCTCTCCTACTGTGTACTTGATTTCAGTTCCTGCTTCGTACTTCGGCAGGTCTGTGAAGCTATACGTCCAGTTGGTTGCTGCTGTTACATCAAGGCTCTTCACTACATTTCCATTTGCAAAAAGGCTGATCTTGATGCTGGTTGGACGTTTGCCATCTTGATTATTCGCGTCGTTCCAGGTCTTTGTTCCAGTGATGGAAACTTTTTCCGGAGCGTAGGTGTTAGTCAGGGTGGTTACAGTTCCGTTCTTTCTGGTGTCGGTCAGTTTGTAGCCTTCTGGCATGCTTCCCTCTGTCCAGGTGTACTCGATATCTTTTCCACCAGCCTTCTTTTCCAGATTCCCTACAGTTGCGCTCCAGTCATTCGCTTCTTTCAAAGTTACAGTATCCACTACTGCATTTCCATTCATCAGGTTTACGGTCAGTTCAACCGGGCGGGTTCCGTCCTGGTTGTTGCTATCATTCCATACCTTCTTGACCGTTGCTTCTGTCTTCTCAGTTTCATGGGTATTTGTGATCGTATACTCCGTCTTGTTTTCATTGGCTGTTACCGTCTTAGTATAGCCTCCCGGCACGCTTACTTCGTCTACACTGTACTCAATCTCGGTTCCGCTTGCCTTCTTCGCAAGACCATTCCAGGTATGGGTCCAGTTGTTTGCCTCATTCAGCTCTACCGGCTCTCCGCTCTCTTTACCGTCTGCTTTCAGCTGTACGGTGATGGAGTCTGGACGGATTCCGTCCTGGTTGTCACTGTCCGTCCATACTTTTCTTACGCTTACACTGGTCTCTTCCGGCGCATATTTATTAGTCAGCGTGGTTACGGTTCCGCTTGTCACACTTCCTTCAAGGCTGTAGCCTTCCGGCATGCTTCCCTCGCTCCAGCTGTAGCTGATGACCGTTCCGTTTTCCTTCTTTGGCAGGTTGGATACAGTTGCTTCCCAGCCGTTCTCTTCACTCAGGGTTACCGTAGACACTACTGTATTTCCATTCATCAGGTTTACGGTCAGTTTAGCCGGGCGTTTTCCGTCCTGGTCATTGCTGTCGTTCCATACCTTCTTGACCGTTGCTTCTGTTGTCTCGGTCACATGGGTATTGGTGATCACATATTCCGTCTTGGCTTCATTTGCGCTTACCGTCTTGGTATAACCTTCTGGTACGCTCACTTCGTCCACCGTATATTTAATGTCGGTCTTATTTGCTTTCTTCGCAAGTCCGCTCCAGGTGTGGCTCCAATTATTCGCCGCATTCAGGTCTACCGGGGCTCCGCTTGCTTTTCCGTCTGCATAAAGCTGTACGGTGACGGAATCCGGGCGGATTCCGTCCTGGTTGTTGCTGTCATTCCATACCTTCTTGACACTTACACTGGTCTCTTCTGGTGTATCTTTTCTATTAGAAATCTTTACAGTTCCAGATTTTTCCTGATCACCAGGGAAACTATTTTTGTGAATTTCGGCTCCGCCCTGATAAACGTTTTTAGCATAAATGGAACACATTCCATTATTATTCATATATGAGCCTTCTGGAACAAGGGCAAATCCGCCCATCTTCTTTCCAGTATCTTTCACATATCCCTTATATGGAGTTCCATCTTCATTTACGAAGTTCCAAATTGTTCTTTTTGCAATTTGTTGACCTTTACTATTCGGATCCAGTTCGCTTTCTTTTTTACCAGCAACATCAACTATTTCATTTCCAACATAAAGTACTTCTGTCGCAACATCAAGTTCATTCATGCCACTTGGAATCATAACATTGATCACAAGAGCTTGATTATCTCTAACTGCTGGAAGATTTAATCGGTGCTGTTTCAGATCACTTGGGGTTAAATAAACAACTTGTGCTGAATCTGTAGATTTCGCCTTAGCAAGTTTCTTTGATAATCCAGATACTGTTGTTAAAATATTAGTAATGTTAATCAGAGAATCGAATTCTGCTGCGGTAACCTTCTTAACAGCCCCCTTATCGGTCGTCACCTCTGACGTTGTTACAAATAAATTGTTTGAGCTATTTGCAGTTAAACTTGTAACCCCTTCAATCACTTTCGCAAATGAAGTTGTATCATAGTTCATTAAGCCTTTTAAACCTTCTGAATAATCATAAGAAACTGTATAGTCTCCTATTTTTCCTCCATCTTCAAGAATATTTCCTTTTTCATCTAATTCATATACTTCATATGCACTTTTTGCATCCTTAATTGTATACGAGGTAGAGCCAACTCCGTTAGCATCAGTTGTAATGGTTACATCTGCGACTTTATTCTTGTTTGCATCAACTATTCTAAAGTTAAAAGTTTTTGCAGCTGCTGGATTAACTGATTTTTCAATATTAATTGTAAGATTAATTTTCTTTTCAGTTCCCTGTGCTCCAACCGGGTTTCCATTTCCTTTAAATTTATCTACAGCAAAATTTCCCTCAAAATGCATGGATTGCTCGAAATAATTCGCAACAACCATAAATTGGCTTGCATCTTTCAAGCCATCTTTTATATCAGCATAAGAAATAGAATTATTTCCCATCTGAGTTGCATTAATAACAACTGTGTCATGTGAAGAGTCTACTGTGTATCTGTCATTAATTGCAATTGTAAACTGATAATCAAATGTCTGGCCATTATCGACTTCTGACAAAGCGTTATTTGTATCCCAATTATTTTGTTTCTGACCTTCTACGTTTGGATTTTGATCTGGACGAGCAATTGCAAGCACTGCTTTATATTCACCAGTTTCTATGCTCTTCTGTCGATTACCATTATTATCATACAGCGCATCAAATGTTGCCTCGCCAATTCCATTTTCTACAGTTATTTTTTTAAACTGATGTAATCCATCTTTTTCAATCTTCGCATAGTATGTACCATTCTGACTTGTTGCAACGTTTCCCTGCGAATCCACAAACTGTAATCTCAGCTTAAAACTACTCAGACCTTGATCTGCGATAATAAAAGTACTAAAACTATCCGTTGTTAATGTTACTTCCTTAATTTTTCCTTTTTTATTCAGTTCAACATTATCCGTTACATCTTCCAACTGATCCAGGTTTTCATCCAAATGTAATACCTGTACACTGTCTTCTGTTGTTTCATTTGATAATTTCTGAGCCTTTTTATAAGAAATGTTTACGGAAACCTGACTTTCTGCTGGCTCGATTTCGTTTCCGTTCTCATCTTCAAAATGCATATCATAAATCAGATAACTATCATACAGAACATTCTCTAACTCTTCATAT
>ENA-ORLY01003264-ORLY01003264.1-human-gut-metagenome-genome-assembly--contig:-NODE-3264-length-13444-cov-2.895788_pt1 | contig 13444 bp, 10 predicted proteins | sample MGYA00243071_ERZ508832 | MGnify/ENA primary metagenome ERZ508832 (study PRJEB26277, sample SAMN04329777) | human gut metagenome | biome: human-associated habitat | host: Homo sapiens | place: USA...
GCAGGTTCAGATGGCATCATTCTCAGGCTGCAAGCTTGTCGGTGTAAATCCACATTCAAAGAATGTAGGCTGGTCAATGCTTCTTGCAGAGTATCTTACATCAGAGGATACACAGGTTACAAGATTTAAGCAGAGAGGTCTTGGTCCTTCAAACATCAACGCTTCAGAGTCAGATGAAGTTAAGGCTGATCCAGCTATATCAGCTCTTGCAGCTCAGGCAGCATATGCAACACCACAGCGTGTAGGTGGTAACTACTGGACCCCAGCTGAGACACTTGGTTCAATTCTTGCTCAGGGCAATCCAGACGGAACAGATCTTCAGAAGCTTCTCGACAACGCTGTAGAAGGAATTGAGGCACCTGTATCACAGGAGTAATCTTAAATAAGAAGTACTTTGAATAATATTTATAAGTTATAATGAGAATGCCTCATATGTCATTCGTGGCATATGGGGCATTAAAAAAAGAGAGGAGCTTTTTCATGAAGAAAATATCAGAATTCTTTAAAGCTATAGGAAGATATTTCAAGAATTTTGGTGTTGCTTTTGCAAAAGGTGATATATGGGTTAAGCTCTCGACGGTTATCATGGGTGCAGGTTACTTCGCAAGAAAGCAGATCGTCAATGGCTTGATCATGCTCATCGTTGAGGCTGCATTTGTGTTGATGTGCGTAGGCTATGCGGCACCAAACCTTGCCAAATTTGGAACTCTTGGAACTGTAAAGTTTGAGCAGGTATTTGATCCACTCACCATGCAGACAACTACTAATAATTACGACAATTCATTCCAGATTCTTCTCAATTCGGTGGTTGCGTTGTTCATCATTCTTATATTCGTGCTTTTCTACATTCACAATATCAAGACAGTGTACAAGCTTCAGCAGATGAAGAAAAATGGAGAACATATAAATACATTCAAGGAAGATATGAAGGCACTCTTCAACGAGAAGTTCCACATAACACTTCTAACGCTTCCGACAATTGGTGTAGTCATAATGAATATTCTGCCGATACTTATTCTTATAGCGGTGGCATTTACCAATTATGACCAGCAGCATCTTCCGCCAAACTCACTGTTTACATGGGTGGGCTTCAAGAACTTCGCAAGCCTGTTCTCAAACAGCATGACAGTCACATTTGGATATTCATTCAGAAAGGTTCTTGGCTGGACACTTGTATGGGCGGTCATGGCTACATTTACCACATTCATAGGCGGTATCCTTCTTGCCAAGGCGATCAATTCCAAGACAACCAAGCTGCCAAAGATGTGGAGAACACTATTTATCATATCAATAGCAGTTCCACAGTTCGTAACACTGCTTTTGGTTAGAAACTTCTTTGCTGATTCAGGTATTGTGAACACTATCTGTTCAAATATCGGTATCACAGACATGCTTAAGCATGCAGGACTTGTCGGTGAACATCTTACATATATACCGTTCCTGACCGATCCTCACTGGGCAAAGGTCATGATCATTCTCATCAATATCTGGGTTGGTGTTCCATATCAGATGCTGATCGCAACAGGTGTTCTGATGAACATACCTACAGATCAGATTGAGAGTGCAAAGATCGATGGAGCAACAAATTTCCAGGTGTTCTGGAAGATCACTATGCCATATATCCTGTTCATCCAGGGTCCGGCACTTATAACAGACTTCGTAAAGAATATCAACAACTTCAACGTAATCTACCTGCTCACACAGGATGTATTCGTCACACAGAATCAGGCACTTGCCAATTCACATGCGAAGGAAGTCGACCTTCTTGTCACATGGTTGTTCAGACTTACAAATGAATACTACGACTACAAGATGGCATCTGTTATCGGCATTATAGTATTTATCATATGTGCAGCATTTACACTTATATCATTCTCAAGAATGATCTCAGGAGATAAAGAGGAGGAGTACCAGTAATGAAGAAAACTATAGGTTCGATCGTTAAACATATCGTATTACTTGTCCTCGCAGTTATCTGGCTGGTTCCAATCATCTGGCTGGTTGTCACCTCATTCAGCGGATATAAGGGAATCAACACAGCGCACTTCTTCCCAACTAGCTGGTCTATGGACAACTTTGTTCAGCTGCTCACAAGACCTGACTCGGTTGTGCAGTATGTGTCATGGTTCAAGAATACACTTATCATTGCAGTATTTACATGTATCATCTCTACTATATTTGTAATTATGGTCAGCTATGCGATGAGTTGTATGAGATTCAACGGCAGAAAACAGATCATGAGTGCGTCGCTGATACTCAATATGTTCCCTGGCCCACTTCTCATGATAGCAATTTACTTTATCCTGAAGATGCTGGGACTTACAAACAGTCATTTCGGTATGATCATAGTTTACTCAGCGGGATCAGGACTTGGATTCCTCATCATGAAGGGATTCATGGACACAATACCAATGTCACTTAAGGAGGCTGCCAGACTTGAGGGCGCTTCGGAGGCGAAGATATTTACTAAGGTAATTCTTCCTCTGTGTAAGCCAATAGTAGTGTATCAGGTAATCAGTTCTTTCCTTATACCTTGGGGAGATTTTGTATTCGCAAAGCTTATGCTCAACTCAGGAGTTTCGAAGGACTGGACAGTAGCTATAGGTCTTTACAATATGCTTGAGAAATCACTGGTCAACAAATACTTCTCAGTATTCTGCGCTGGCGGTATCGTGGTAGCTATCCCTATCTCAATACTGTTCGTCATCATGCAGAAATACTATGTAGAGGGCGTGACAGGCGGTTCTGTAAAGGGCTAAGGCGGCGGTCTGAGAGAAATGAGAAAATTTATTTTGAGCAGGTGTCTGCGTCGCCGGATGGACCACAGATGGATGGTGGTGTGGATGCCTGCTATAATTAGCCCTAAAATAGGGCTGACAGGATGAAAAATGAGGATATTGTCGCTTATTTGGGGACGATTATCTTTAGATCAAAAGGTTACAACATATATGAAATAGGAGATTTAAGATATGGAGAATACATTTATTGTAAACATTATCCATCGTCCTGAGATGGTTCCTGAGTATGCCGAGAAGGTTACAGGCCATGGCCAGGCAGAGGATATCGGAAGAAAAGCTCTCCTCACAGAGTCACTGGACATATTCAAGTTCCAGCAGGAGACAGCTCACAAGAACGGACTCAAGACTACTATTCAGATGACATATGCCAGCCTTTTTAACGAGGAGGCTGTATCACTCGCCAAGGAGCATCATGAGAAGTATGGAGATGAGATAGCGCTCTCACTTCTCGGACTTCCTTGCACAGAGTTCAGAGAGAAGTACAAGACCAAGGACTTCTGTATCTGGATGTTCTCAATGGAGGACAAGAAGAATATCGTCGATGACGTATTTGGAAAGTTCCATGATATATTTGGTTTCTATCCAGTGTCTACAGGTTCATACTATATGGATGCTGAGCTTACAAACTACATCAAGGAGAAGTATCCATCAGTCAAGTGTGCAGTTGCAACATGCTGGGAGGAGGGCCCTAAGGCTTACCATACATGTAACAACTCATGGTACACACTGTTCGATGGTGGTCCATGGAATCCGTGGATACCTTCAAAGCAGAACACACATGCACCTGCAGCAAATGAGGCTGAGGACAGCGGAATCGTTGCTATTCCTCATCTTTCAAGAGATCTGCTGGCATGCTACGATGGAAATGGTTCTAACTTCGGTACTCATCCACAGAACGTTCTCCGTGGAATGATCTATGACAGCAAGACATGGGAGTACCCATATCTGTACAACCTTATCGACCAGTATCGTCATCTGGCTAAGTTCAACAATGGATATTCATACAACATGATGTTCGTTGGACCGGGCTGGCTGAACAAGATGGGACGCTGGGAGGCTCCATATGAGCTGCTCAAGAAGAGCTACGAGGACGGAATGAAGTACTACGGTGATCTGAAGAAGGAAGGCAAATGCGTTGACATGACAATGGCTGAATTTGCTGATTTCTACAGAGAGAACAAGACATACGAGGAGCCTGAGTGTGCTCTTTGGAAGGATATACTGTACGGATCAGATAAGCAGATCTTCTGGTACTGCGATCCATACATGAGAGCTCAGATCAACATGGATCAGGGCGGTGCGATCGTTGACCTCAGACCATATGCAGCAAAGCTTAACTGGCCTGTAGGTATCGGAACTCCACACGTTCAGGATGCATCATATCCATTCCTGATCCAGGAGAAGTACAGAGCGGGATATTTCACACACTATGCCGGAGAAGGTACTGTGAGAAGTGCCAAGATCAGCTATAATGGTGAAGAGGTCGATCTCTGTCTGTGCAGAACAAAGGCAACATTCTCACAGGAGGGCAGCACAAGGATCCTTACACTTGACCCGGTTGACATCGAGTTCTACGATCTGACAGTTAAACTTCAGACAAAGATATATTTTGAGGAGGGGTCATCCAAGATAAGACATGAGAGAACTATCCTCGAGATGAGCAACCCTGATGCAGAGGTTGAGATCAATGAGTACATGGTGGCATGCTACGGTACAACAGAGTACCCAGAGGACATGACAGGAATCACTCTCACGGCAAAGAATGCTTCAGAGAGCAAGTCACTCATATATGAGTACAAGTGCAGAGAAGAGGATCTCGCAGGCGCCGAAGAGGTATCAGCAGTTATCCCTGCGATCGAGACAAAGGCTGCCATGGGAGCATCAGGCAGCGATGCAACAGGATATTTCAAAGAGGGATATGCGTTCTCGCCAATGTTCACTCTCGGGTTTACAAAGACACTTAAGGATAAGGAGGTATTTTCAACATGGCTCAGTCTGGAAAAGGCAAATTAAATTACAGATGTCCAATGTGTTTTATGAGAGATCTGGATATAGATATGTTCTATGATAAGGACAAGAAGGAATACTACTGTATCCGTTGTCAGTATGTTGGACCAGAGGAGGACGTTCTGGCAAAGAACGAGCTCATCAGAATAAAATATGGAAGAATGTATGACAGGATTACATTTGACGACTAGGTGACAGGTGTCATCTGGATAGACGGCCGCCGACAGATGAAGATGAACTGATACATCAGGAGTATGTTGTAAAAGACGTTGGAGTATGCAGAACATTTTTATTCGGCGGCTGTTCTTGGTTATAACAGGCAGTAAAATAAATGCAGGTGAATGTGTCAAGTTTTCTATGAAAACTTGACATGTAGCGCCAGCCATTTGCCGAGGAGATGCCCATGTGGCGAAGGCAAATTTTGCATGGCTGGTGTTCAAGGAGACAAAAATATGGCAGATTATATAAAGGGCGTGGATCTCTCCGCTGTTGTCGAGGTTGAAGAGCTGGGTGCGAAATATTATGACAATGGTGTGCAGGGAGATATATTTGACATACTTAAGAACTATGGTGTGAATTCTGTGAGACTTCGTCTGTGGAATGATCCGTACACGGAGGACGGCGTACCTTATGGCGCGGGCACAAATGACCTTGAGGTATACAAAAAACTCGCGAAGCGCGCTATGGATCATGGAATGAGCATTCTGCTTGATTATCACTACAGTGATTTTTGGGCTGACCCGGGCAAGCAGAGGGTGCCGAAGGCGTGGAGAGGCATGGATGCGGATCAGCTTGAGCAGGCTGTGTACGACTACACAAGGGAGACTCTTTTAGAGATGAAGGCTGCGGGCGTTCTCCCTCAGCTTGTTCAGGTTGGAAACGAGCTTACAAACGGACTGATGTGGCCGCTTGGGCAGAAACCAGAATATGACAATATCGCAAAGTTTGTAAGCGCCGGAATAAGGGCGGTCAGATCGGTTGACTCTGATATTCCGGTCATGATACATCTCGACAATGGCGGCAACAATCCTATGTATGTGGACTGGTTTGACCACTACATGGAAAGAGGAGAAGATTTTGATATAATCGGAATGTCGTATTATCCGTTCTGGCATGGAACCATGAAGGAGCTAGAGACAAATATGCGGGATATGGCGGATAGATATGGCAAAAAGATAGTTATCGCTGAGGTTTCCATGGGATTTACCATGGAGGACTACGCAGAATATGAGAAACTGGGACCTGACGATAGAAAGGGCTATGCCACAAAGCCTTCACTGGTGGAGAATCTTGACTACCCTATGACACCTGAGGGGCAGGCGGATTTCATGAACGACATAATGAAACTGATAGATGATGTTCCTGGTGGTGATGGCTTTTATTACTGGGAGGCAGGCTGGATACCGGTGCCGGGAAGCGGCTGGGCTACGGAAGGTGCCCTGTCATACATAGAGGAGTCTGGACCATGCGGAAATGAATGGGCAAATCAGGCACTTTTTGACTATGATGGACATGCTCTGCCGGCACTTAAGACTATACGTGATTACAAGCCGGCGCATGACGACTATCCACTTAAGTAAATTATGGGGGGACGGAGGTGCCTGTCCCCTCCGTCCCCGTGGTTTCTGATAGTAAAGTACATATTTTTGATACATTTGGATATGTTTTGGCTGGGCGGGTCTGTGTATAATATATACAGATGCGCCCTTTTAATATATTTGGCAAATTTACAGATGGGGGACAGGACGGGTTGTCCTGATTGATCAGGAGGTAAGGTATGAAAAAAGTAGCATTGTTCATGGATGGCTGGAAGAGGTATTTCACCTATGCCTGGCCGCTGGGATTTATGCAGAAGATAAAGGAAGCCAGGGCTGATGTGAATTTGTACATATTCAACAGCAACGGCAATTGGAACAGGGATGACGGTTACAGCTATGGAGAATATAATATATACAATCTTCCGGAGCTGACAGACTTTGATGGGATCATAATATCTGTCAACAATATCAAATATCCGGAAGTCACGGCGGAACTGCTGGACAGGATAAGGAAGAGCGGAGTTCCGGCTATAAGCCTCGAGACTGCTTTTGACGGTCTGCATTTTGTGGGTATAGACAATTATGATGCCATGTATGACATGACTCGGCATATGATAGAGAAACACGGTGCGAAGAAGGTGTGGTATCTTGCCGGACCGAAGGACAACTACGAGGCTCAGGAGAGATGCCGGGCATTCAGGGACTGTATGGATGAATATGGCCTGATTGTGGATGATGAGGATGTCCTGTTTGGAGATTTTGGTTTTAATGACGGTGTGATGGGCCTTGAGGAGCTGCTCAGAGCACATGGACATACGTGTATAAAACACGAGAAGGACGGACCGGATTACGGCGGCCCTGCGGAGGTGTACGGTGAGATAACCAGTGGCAGTTTTGCGGATTCTGCTCCGGATGCCGAGGCTTCGAATAATGAGGAGATGGATGATAGAAGGCTGGAAGAACGAGAGATAGTGAGGAAGATCCTTCCAGATGCAATAATCTGTGCAAATGACAACCTGGCTGTGGGTGTGTGCAACAGAGCAGAAGCACTTGGACTTTCGGTGCCAAATGATTTTAAGGTTACGGGATTTGACAACTTTGATAAGGCTGCGTACTATACGCCGCGTATAACAACGGTGAGCAGGATCCGTGAGAAGATCGGAGCTGCGGCTGCAGAGATCATGCTGAATATCTGGGCGGGAAACAATCCGGATACCAGCTCTTATATAGATTATAATTGTATATTCACGGAGAGCTGTGGCTGTGGCGCGGATGCTATGCTGAACGGCAGACAGTACCTGAAGAATTATATAATGGGAGTTGTGGAACGCGAGGAGATAGATGAGAGCACGCTGGATTTCACGCATTTGCTCAGCAAATGCAAGGATTACAGTGAACTGTATCCGTGCGTTCAGTCCTCATATTCACAGGCAGAGTGTAAGAAATGCGTTATGGTTGTCGACAGATCTCTTGTGGAGATGGGGGGAGCTGGCCCGACTCTCTCAGCAGCATACGATGAGGATGTATTTGCTGTGAAGGGCTATCCTCAGAGAATGCAGATCGTGTACAGGCAGGGCATAGCGGATGACGGTGACGATACATACCATAGTATGTTTCCTCTTCTGGATGATGAGGTAGGAGGCAATATATTTTTATTTGCACCATTTCATTTTGGAGAAAAGGCAGCTGGGTTCTGCTGTGTCGAAAATGGATATTACCTTATGGATAAGCAGCTTTGGTCAACTGTAATGAGTGAAGTGAATGTAGCCATGATAAATCTGTTCAACAAATGGAGACTCGAGCAGATCAATCAGGAGCTTACGGCAATATCCATAAAGGATCCTCTTACCCAGATATACAACAGGGAAGGCATGAGACAGATCGCCGCAAAGGCATTTGACAAGGCTGCGGGCCAGGGCAGGGCGCTTCTCATAATGTTTGCCGATATGGACAAGCTCAAATATATAAATGACACTTATGGTCACGAGTACGGAGACAAAGCTATAAGGAGTGCCGCAAGAGCCATAGCAGGCGGAGGCGGAATAAGCAGTATTCCGGTTAGATACGGCGGAGATGAATTTGTATCCATATCTATATACGATGAGGCGGAACCTCCTGAGGAAAGAAAGACGGCAATCCTTGAGAAAGCCAGGGAGATAGTGGCGCAGGAGAAGCTTCCATTTGCCCTGGAGTTTAGTATAGGTTATGTTATAACAGACCCGGATGGTGATAAAACCCTTGAGGAGTATGTGAGGGAGGCGGATCACAGCATGTATCAGGAGAAGATACAGAGAAGGGTAAACAGATAATAATAAAAAGTTATCAAAAAATGGAGAATCAGGTCTTATGTGCTGATTCTCTATTTTCATTTAGTATGTTATAATTAACTGTCATGATCCAATTCGCCGCTCGCCAATCATGCAAGCATGTTGGCTCACTTGCGCTCATTATATCATATCGCCTGTCGGCTCAATGAGGACATTCGCATTATGACGTCTTGCGCAAGCGCATCCGTCGCAATGCTCATTGTATCATGTGGACACAACGTGGATTATTTATATTAGATACTTAGGATCAAAAGGAGGATATACAATGCTTAAGAATGTAACAGACACAGTATTTTATGTAGGTGTGGATGACAAGGATATAGACCTGTTCGAGAATCAGTACATCGTGCCAAACGGTATAGCGTACAACTCATATGTCATCATGGACGAGAAGATTGCCATCATGGATATGGTAGATGCAAAGTGTGCAGACCAGTGGTTTGCAAATGTGGCAGAGGTGCTTGGAGACAGGCAGCCTGATTACCTCATCATATCCCATCTTGAGCCGGATCACTCAGCCAATCTTGGTGATGTGCTTGCAAAATATCCGGATATTAAGATCGTATCAAATGCGAAGGTTTTCGGAATGCTTCCAAACTTCTTCGAGGTTCCTGTGGCAGACAGAAGTGTGACTGTGGCAGAGGGACAGACACTCTCACTTGGAAGTCATACGCTTCAGTTCTTCATGGCTCCTATGGTCCACTGGCCTGAGGTTATGGTCACATACGAACAGAGTGAGAAGATACTCTTCTCAGCGGATGCATTTGGCAAGTTCGGCACTCTGGATACCGACGAGGACTGGGCATGCGAGGCAAGAAGATATTACTTCAATATAGTAGGAAAGTATGGAATGCCTGCACAGGCACTTCTGAAGAAGGCAGCAGGGCTGGACATCCAGAAGATATGTGCGCTTCATGGGCCTATACTCACAGATAACCTTGAGTATTACATAGGAAAGTATCAGCTGTGGTCAACCTACACACCTGAGGATGAGGGAATCTTCATCGCATACTGCAGTCTCCACGGCAACACGGAGAAGGCTGCAAAGAAGCTGGCGGAGATTCTTGAGGCAAAGGGTGCACCAAAGGTTGCTATATCAGACCTTTCCAGAGAGGATATGGCAGAGTGTGTAGAGGATGCCTTCAGATACGACAGACTTGTACTTGCAGCACCTACATATGATGGCGGTGTGATGCCTGTCATGGCGGATTTCATCAACCACTTGAAGATGAAGGCATACCAGAAGAGAAAGGTCGCTTTCATTGAAAATGGTTCATGGGCACCTATGGCGGCGAAACTCATGAAGGAGCAGATGTCAGCGATGAAGGATATAGAGATCGTGGACGAGCACGTGACCATAAGGTCCGCGTTCAAGCAGTCGGACGTGGCAGCGCTCGAGGCTTTGGCTGGAAAACTGTTATAAGAGATAAGGATAATAAACATAAAGTAAGTCTGAAACCGACTTACATACGTAGTTATTATTCATCTAACAGGTGAGTTGTCACAATAAAGTTGTTACACAGAGTTGCTATACATATCGTGAGCAGGGAATTTGAGCCCGCTGGTCCTTAGGTGGCGCTGTGAGGCGGCACCTTAGTACCGCTGCAGGGCGAAATAAGCGGAAGCGACCCAGCGAATGATATGTATAGCAGCTCTGTGTTCAAAGATAGAATTGGCAACTCACCGTCCTATCAATAATGTAAGGAAGGTGTAAGACATGGCTAAGTCCATGGTTTCCGGAAAACCGCTTAGTTTGATGATGCAGTTTGCCCTGCCACTTTTGCTCGGCAATCTGCTTCAGCAGACTTACAATATCATAGATGCTGCTATAGTGGGACAGATACTGGGTGACAAGGCTCTGGCGGGAGTTGGAGCCAGCAGCAGCATTCAGTTTCTTGTCCTTGGTTTCTGTATGGGATGTTGCGCAGGCTTTGGCGTTCCAGTTGCAAAATATTTCGGCGCAAATGATATTCACAAGATGAGAAAATATATATTTAATGGTGCGGTTCTGACTGGCATCATAGCACTTATTGTCACGTCGGTATGTGCTATATGCTGCAATCAGATACTGCACCTTCTGTCCGTTCCACAGGATATATTTGATAAGGCGTACTCATATCTTATAGTTATATTTCTGGGAATCCCATTTACACTTATGTATAACTATCTGTCGAGTGTGCTCAGATCACTTGGAGACAGCAGAACGCCATTCATGTTCCTTGCTTTCTCAGCGATACTCAACATATTCCTTGATCTGTTCTGCATACTTGTGCTTAAGTGGGGATGTGCCGGAGCGGCTATAGCGACGATAACTGCTCAGGCTGTGAGCGGAATATTATGTCTGGTTTACATTTTCAAGAAGGTTCAGGTGATGCACCTTGAGGCGCAGGACAGAAAGGTAGAAGGTTCTGCGGTGAAGGAACTCCTCATCATGGGAATACCTACAGGTCTGCAGTTCTCCATCACGGCGATAGGAAGTATGGTCATGCAGTCTGCAAATAACAAGCTGGGCAGTGTGTATGTATCAGGCTTCACAGCCGGTATGAGGATAAAGCAATTCACGATGTGTCCATTTGACGCATTTGCAACGGCAGCTTCGGTATTCTGCAGCCAGAACCTTGGAGCCGGACAGGCAAAGCGTATAAAGCAGGGCTTGTGGCAAGCGATTGCTGTTGCCGTGGGATATGGATTGATAGCAGGTCTTATCATGATATTCTTGGGAAGACCGCTCTCTATGATATTTGTCAAGAAGAGTGCAGTCGATGTGCTTGATGCATCTGCGAAATATCTCAGATGTATGGGATTCTTCTATTGGAGTCTCGGTATACTGAACGTGGCGCGTATGGTGACGCAGGGGCTTGGATATTCGGGAAGAGCCATATTCTCAGGTGTTACAGAGATGGCAGCCAGAATCATAGTGAGCCTGGGATTTGTCGGAGCATTTGGATATACTGCCATATGTTTCGCAGATCAGACGGCATGGGTTACGGCAACTATATATATATTGCCGACATGCCTCTACTGTGTGAAGAAGTCCACGGCGAAGCTTGCTGCGGCGACGTAGTTGTATATTGTTATGGATAATTGGAAGTAAGAAAAAACACCTCGGTTTGAGGTGTTTTTTTAAGTATTCTTAAAACTAATAAATATAAAGTTCAGTTGGTGACGATCGGTCACCAACTGGTAATATTTTGTAACCGTTTATTTGTGCCAGTGCAATGAGAAGGTTGATATCGAGATTACTATAATATACAACAATACATTAAATCATAAATTTGTTGACTTCATCATTTATCTCAAATTTAGTTTCTTTGTCTGAAAGTCCAATATCTATCATGCCACGGCCGTCAAGTTCATCGCCAGGAAATAATATCTCTAAGTGCTTACCTTGTAACAGGCATCCGAGATCCTCTTTTGAAATCGATATGTTGACGTATCTCTTGCTTTCCTTTGCAACTTCAACATTTGCCATGAAACTTCCGTCGTTTGAATTTTTTATATTATATTCAGGTTTGCTCATATTGATCGTCTCCTTGCTGTTATGTAATAACGCCATATTTAGGTATATCACTTCTTATTGTTATCATCAAGCAGTTTGGGAGCGTTTTACATATTGCTTTGAGTCAGAAACATCGGTCAAACCGTCAAATGCGTCAACTCTCAACAGGAACAGTGGAGAAAGTATTTCCACTTTGACATATCCATATATTCATTATAAAATTAACCTGATTTTAATCTTTCTCATATTTTAGATTAATCATCGGTTGGTATAGTAACAACAACAGTTGATGATATCAGCAACAAACGATTAGAAAGATGACAGATCATCGGAAGATGATGAAACTAAGATGAAGAGAAAGGGTGTAATGATTATGGATAAACTTGAAAAGGTAGAAAAGTTAAGAGCGAAAACAGGTGTAAGTTACGAGGATGCAAAGAATGCGCTTGAGGCGTGCGATTACGATCTGCTGGATGCAATTATTTATCTTGAGAAGCTTGATAAGGTGAAGGCTCCTGAAGTGGAGAGCTTTACCACAGGCGAGGAACAGAAGACATCAACAGAGTTTGAGCAGGCGCAGCAAACATATACAAATGATTGCAATAAAGTGACGTTTGGACAGATGATGGACAGATTTTTCAAATGGTGTGGCAGGATATTGAAGAAGAGTGTGGACAGCACATTCATAGTAGAGCGCAGAGGCCAGACCATGATAAACGTTCCGGTTCTGGTGCTTGTGATCGCACTCATACTTGCGTTCTGGGTAGTTCTTCCACTTCTTGTTGTAGGCCTCTTCTGTGAGTGCAGATACCATTTTGAGGGAATCGGCGACATCAACGTAAATCTCAATAGCGCATGCGACAAAATGGCAGACTCAGTAGACAACCTTAAGTCCGACGTCAATAACAAGTAAAAAATGAAAAACAGAATATCTTTTACCGATATTCTGTTAATTACCAGCTGATATCGTTTGTTGCGAAGAAGGTAATGTCTGTTGGACACATCCCTGCAATGGGTAGCCGTGGCGACTGAGCTTTGGTGCTTCTTGCCGAGGCAGAGACCGCAAACGTCCTTATCGCGGTCGGTGCCGAGCGCAGATAGAAGCAAGCCAAAGTGAAGGAAGATAGGCGTAATTGCAGAGGTATATTTCACAGGCTTACTTTAAAACCAAACTATATCAGCGTCCGTCATAAAAGAAAGGAAAAAGATATGGCACAGAAGATTCTCATTGTGGAGGATGAAGAGAAAATTGCGAGATTCGTGGAGCTGGAACTG
>ENA-ORLY01003269-ORLY01003269.1-human-gut-metagenome-genome-assembly--contig:-NODE-3269-length-13429-cov-15.392076_pt1 | contig 13429 bp, 12 predicted proteins | sample MGYA00243071_ERZ508832 | MGnify/ENA primary metagenome ERZ508832 (study PRJEB26277, sample SAMN04329777) | human gut metagenome | biome: human-associated habitat | host: Homo sapiens | place: USA...
TAAAGGCAAAGGGGCTGTTGTCGCAAATGCTGTCACTCCCCGAAGATTGGGACTACACCTTGAAAGGCTTATCCCTTATCAACCGGGAGAAGATAGACGCTATCCGCGAAGCCATTAAGGAGCTTGAACGCGCCGGGTATATCGTCCGTTCAAGGGAGCGCGACGAGAAAGGACGCTTGCGGGGCGCGGACTATGTGATATTCGAGCAGCCGCAGCCGCCTACGCCGGATTTACCTACATTGGAAAATCCAACATTGGATAATCCAACGCAGGAAAAACCAACATTGGAAAAACCTACGTTGGAAAATCCAACGCAATTAAATAAAGATATACAAAGAACTGACTTACCAAAAAAAGAAAAATCAAATACAGATTTATCAAGTACCCATTCCATTCCTATCCTTTCCCCTAACCCCTCTCCTTGCAGAGAAGCGGCTACGCCGCCGGAACGGAAAGGAACGGAAGCGGCAGCACAGAGCGCAGTTGATATATACCGGGAAATCATCAAGGACAATATCGACTACCACATTCTCAAACAGGACATGAAGTTTGACAGTGACAGGCTGGACGAGATTGTAGACCTCATGCTTGAAACCGTATGCACCGCCAGAAAGCGGGTACGGATTGCGGGGGACGACTACCCGGCAGAGCTTGTGAAGTCAAAGTTTATGAAACTAGACGGCGAGCATATCCGCTTTGTGCTTGACTGTATGCGGGAGAACACAACCAAAATCCGCAACATCAAGCAATATCTGAAAGCCGCCCTTTTCAACGCCCCGTCCACAATCGGCAACTACTACACTTCCCTTGTCGCCCATGACATGGCAAGCGGCGCACTGTCACCGAAAAAGCCGCAGTACGGCGACCCGGACTATTATTCATGCAATGAGGGCGAAAGCCTGTAACCACCCACAACCACAAAAGGAGGATTTTATTATGGCACAGAAAATGACAGGAGCATTGGTATTTGACGAGCGCACCGACCGTTACGACATCCGCTTTGACTTAAACAGCTACTACGGGGGCTTGCATTGCGGCGAGTGCTTTGACGTATTCGTGCGGGGCAAGTGGAAGCCGACCCGGATTGAGTACGGCGACAACTGGTATCTTGTGGGTATCAGAGCCGAGGACTTGAACGGGCTGCGGGTGCGTATCTGACCGCCGCCCCATAAAGAAACGCGAAAGGAGGACGCGACAAATTGCAGGACGAAGTAAACGAAAAGACCATAGCCCTTTACATCAAGACCGGGAAGCTGACCGCGCAGACGCTCCAAAAGGCAATGAAAGCCATACTGTCAAAGGGCAAAAAGCAGCTTGCAAAACCGCCACAGGGCAAGCAGAGCTTAAAGCAGCTTATGAAGCAGAACGCGGGCGTTTCCAACATTGAGATTACCGAGGGCAATATCAAAGCCTTTGAGAGTACGGCGAAAAAGTACGGTATCGACTTTGCGCTGAAAAAGGACGCGACGGAAAGCCCGCCCCGCTATCTGGTTTTCTTCAAGGGGCGGGACGCGGACGTACTGACCGCAGCCTTTAAGGAATTTTCCGCAAAAAAGCTGACACAGGAGAAAAAGCCCTCAATCCGAAAGCTGCTCTCTACCCTCAAAGAAGCTGCACAGGGCAGAAACGCGGAACGGGCAAAGGTCAAGAACAAGGACAGGGAGGTATCGCTATGAAGCCGGAAATCAAGAAGCTGCTTATCCTAAATCTCCCGTATCTGCTCTTTGTCTGGCTCTTTGATAAAGTGGGCGCGGCTGTCCGGCTCTCCCCCGGCGCGGACGCAAGCGCAAAGCTGCTACATCTTGGGGACGGTTTTACCGCCGCCTTTTCCAGTATCGCGCCGAGCTTCCACCCGGCAGACTTAGCTTTAGGCATTGCGGGGGCGGTCATTGTCCGGCTGATTATCTACACCAAAGGCAAGAACGCGAAGAAATACCGCCGCGGGACAGAATACGGTTCGGCGCGTTGGGGCGGGGCTGACGACATAAAGCCGTACACAGACCCGGTATTTGAGAACAATATCCCCTTAACGCAGACGGAACGGCTCACCATGAACAGCCGCCCGAAGCAGCCGAAATACGCAAGAAACAAAAATATCCTTGTAATCGGCGGTTCCGGCAGCGGCAAGACCCGGTTCTTTGTGAAACCGTCGCTCATGCAATGTACGTCAAAGGATTTTCCAACGTCGTATATCGTCACTGACCCGAAAGGAACACTGATTTTGGAAACCGGGAAAATGTTACAGCGGTACAAATACCGTATCAAAGTGCTAAATACGATTAACTTCAAAAAATCCATGAAATACAATCCCTTTGCCTATCTGCGGAGCGAAAAGGACATTTTGAAGTTAGTCAATACCATTATCGCCAACACCAAAGGCGACGGGGAAAAATCCGGCGAGGATTTCTGGGTGAAAGCGGAAAAGCTCTACTACACCGCGCTAATCGGCTACATCTGGTATGAAGCCCCGGAGGACGAGAAGAACTTCACGACGCTGCTTGAGATGATAAATGCGTCGGAAGCCCGCGAGGACGACGAGGATTTCCAGAACCCGGTTGACCTCATGTTTGAACGTCTGGAAGAAAAAGACCCGGAACATTTTGCAGTCAAGCAGTACAAAAAATACAAACTTGCGGCGGGCAAGACCGCAAAAAGCATACTTATCTCATGCGGCGCGAGGTTAGCCCCATTCGACAGTGCAGCGACACGTTGTCGCATATAAACTCTGAGTGGGATTCTCCTGCAAAGAGGTAAAAGTGACGGAAAGGCTACGGCTTTTCTAACTGATATTCCAAGAAGTGGAATGACGGGGTAACGCCCTGAAACGCTTCCCTTGATACTGCGTTGGAGGAAACGGGACGTATTTCCCGCAACTGACACAGCACGCTGAAGTCGGCTGTCTGCACCTGCGACTGTCCCCTTTGGGATAAAGCAAAACCGAGCCAGAGGTGGCCGGGGGTGTTAGGCCGGAGGTCTATAAAATACCTATGTCCAGAATGCGGCTGACTACCGCTGACAAAAGCCCGGATGTACAGGTCTATAACGGGATATGGCAGAAATGCCATAGCCGTGAAAACGGCGTATGTGGGGTAAAGTAAGATTTGTCGATATGAAATTCCCTATGGTGTTACAGGCATCATCAAGCATACAGGCCTAAAGGGCAGGGCTAAGGGTATATATGCACAGATAGGAATATCGGAACGTGGAAAGCCCCGGATGTGGAGTGGATACGCACAGTGAAGCAATGAGCGGGAAAATCGCGTCGCCCATATGGGAGGTGCGGTATAACCGTTCTTAATCCGGGGTGAAAGAGCAGCCATGCTACCTGTGAAGCCGTGAACAAAGTAAGCGGTGGAGGGACGGGCTGTAGTCAGGAACAAAAGTAAAGTCATAATCAATAAACAATCATAGGTTCGAGTAGGACTAAGAAAGGCGAAAATCTAAACGAAAGTGGGGACAAGTAACCGACTATGGCAACAGGAAAGGCAAAGAAGAAAGATAAATTAAGGCACGCCGAATATTACGGCTTCCAGGAAATTCAAGACAGGCTGTATGCAGACAGCAACAAGGGCAAAATATTCAAGCATCTGGTTGAAATCATTGCACTGCCCGAAAATATCCGTCTGGCATACCGCAACATCAAGAAGAACCACGGGAGCATGACGCCCGGCACAGATGGAAAAACAATTACAGAATTAGCGGCACTCTCTGACGAACAGTTAATCTCTGCGGTACAGCGCAAGCTGAGTTGGTATGTTCCGCAAAGCGTCCGGCGGGTAGAGATACCGAAAGGAAATGACCCGTCAAAGAAACGCCCGCTTGGAATACCGACAATTATGGACAGGCTGATACAACAGTGTGTATTGCAGGTTATGGAGCCGATATGCGAGGCTAAATTTCACGACCACAGCTATGGATTCCGCCCTAACAGGAATCAACAGCACGCAATCGCCCAGGTTCACAAAAACATGCAGAGAAGCAACCTTTACTACGTTGTAGATATAGACATTAAAGGGTTCTTCGACAACGTGAACCACGGAAAACTGCTGAAACAGCTCTGGACAATGGGAATCCGGGATAAAAAGCTGCTTAGTATTTTATCGGCTATGTTAAAAGCGGAGGTGGCAGGAATCGGGTTCCCAGAAGTTGGAACGCCGCAGGGCGGCATTATATCCCCCCTGCTCTCCAATGTAGTCCTGAATGAACTGGACTGGTGGCTTGCCAGCCAATGGGAAGAAATACCGACAGAGTTCCCTTATAAGGAAACAGTCAATCCAAATGGAAGCGTGAGTAAAAGCCATAAGTTCTCCGCATTGCGGAGGTCAAAGCTCAAAGAAGTCACCTGCGTCCGGTATGCTGATGATTTTAAGATATTCACAAACAGCTATCAAAATGCGGTGAAGCTGTTCCACGCAACCAAAAGCTGGCTGTACAAAAGGCTGTCCCTTGAAATCAGTCCTGAAAAATCAAAGGTGATTAACCTGAAAGAACAGTATTCAGAGTTCCTTGGTTTCAAGCTAAAGGTCATTCCCCGTGGCAAGCGGAGCAACGGACAGACAAAATATGTAGTCGAGAGCCACATCAGAGAGAAATCTATTGCCAAAATAAAACCAAACTTAAAACGGCTGATTTATGATATTGAATTTCCGTCACAAGGCAGACGCACTGAATATCAGGCAATTTGCAGATACAACGTCTATGTAATGGGAATCCATGATTATTACCGATTAGCCACAAAGGTCTGTGACGACCTTACGCCATTCGCCTTATCTGTCCACAAGAGCCTACGGGCAAGACTGAAAAAGCGGGTTAAAACTGCAAAACAGGTCAGGAAAAGGAAACTTCCGTGTGAAGTACCGAAAGTTATCAGGGAAAAATATGGGAAAAGCAAACAGCTCCGATATGTAGCCGGACACGCAGTTGTCCCAATAGGTTACATACGGCATAAGCCCCCAAAGTCCATGAACCGCAAAATCAATTCCTATACGCCGGAGGGCAGAGTTGAAATCCACAAGAATCTGGACAGAATCGACATGACAGTTCTTCATTATTTAATGAGGAATCCGGTTCTGTACTGTTCTATCGAATACAACGATAACAGGCTTTCATTATATTCGGCTCAAATGGGAAAATGTGCTGTATCAGGCAGAGTGTTGTCTATTGGCGATATTCATTGCCATCACAAAGTGTCACGGTATTTAGGCGGCAAGGACAATTATCAAAATCTGGTGTTGGTATGTGAAGATGTACATCATCTGATTCATGCCACAAACCCTGATACTATCAGAAAATATATGGAAATCCTCAACCTTGACCAAAAGCAGAAAGAAAAACTCAATAAGTTAAGAAGCCTTGTCCATGTTGAAAGTTATTGAGATGAAATAAAATTTTGTTCCTGATGGCAAGCCGGGTGAGCTGAAAGGTTCATGCCCGGTTTAGGGCGGGGGAAAATCCGGAGATAACATCAAAGGATTACCTATCGCTATTTAAGGAGCTGCGGGAGCTTATGGAAACCGACGAAATGGAGCTTGACACCATAGGTGACAGAAAGACCGCCCTTTTCGTGATTATCAGCGACACCGACGACACCTTTAACTTTGTCGTGAGTATTCTCTACACACAGCTATTCAACCTCTTGTGCGACAAAGCAGATGATGAATACGGCGGGCGGCTTCCCGTCCATGTACGGTGCTTACTTGATGAATTTGCGGTGCGCCCGTACGGGCTTATTAGAAATCTGTCAGTAGCGTGACAGTAGGTTAGATATGGAAAGACCTATTACCATTCGACTTATCCGAAAGGGAAACCAGACGGGGAGTGCAGCATGTCGAAAAAGGTGCTATTCAACCAATCATCAGGTTGTGAACGGGCATCGAGGTAAGATGTTTTGTATGAGGATAAACAGTTGAATTACTTGAATGATAGCCAGAGGAGCTTTATCGTCAGCCTTGACGGAATTGATGATTACTTACGTCAAGCTGTAGCAAGTATACGTAAAGTTGCGCGAAGTACGTATACACCATATCTTGCTACTAACCATCCACAATAAGTGGAAAATGGCGAAAGTCGTATCCGACAACAAAGCATGCTTGTTCTAATGAGTCTAAACGGGGATGACCTAACCCGAAATGCTTGCTGATACGCAAGCTATGACATCAGCGTCTGAATATTCGGTATGGTCACGGAGTCCTCGTAGTAGTTTGAGGGCGGGAAAGCCGCCTACAATGCGATAAAAAATATCGTTATGCGAAGGAGGACAGTTTATCTCTTCAAAATAATTTAGGAAAGGTGCGTGATGCATTATGAGAAGTCCAAATATTATTTTGGAAAATCTACAAAAACACGCGAAAGCAGAGGAATACCAGTATAACAGATTGTACAGAAATTTGTATAATCCTGATTTTTATCTGCAGGCGTACCAAAACATTTATGCCAATAAAGGGTCTATGACACCCGGCATAGATGGGATGACACTTGATGGTTTTGGGGGTCAAAGGGTAAATAGAATTATTGAAAGCCTGAAAGACCATAGCTATCAACCAGCTTCGGTAAAAAGAGTCTATATACCAAAGAAAAATGGCAAGAAGCGTCCTCTGGGTATCTCATCTTCGGATGACAAGCTGGTACAGGAGATAATCAGAATGATATTGGAAAGTATTTATGAACCGACATTCTCGACACTATCTCATGGTTTCAGAGCCAAAAGGAGCTGTCATACTGCCCTGTTGCAGATACAGCATAATTTCACTGGTATCAAGTGGTTTGTTGAAGGTGATATAAAAGCCTATTTTGACACGATAGACCATCATATATTGGTGAATATTTTGCGGAAGCGTATCAAGGATGAATCATTTCTGGAATTGATATGGAAGTTTTTGAGAGCAGGATACCTTGAAAGATGGGAGTATAATGCGACCTACTCTGGCGTAGCTCAGGGTTCAGGGTTTAGTCCAATACTTGCAAATATTTATCTAAATGAATTGGACAAGTATATGGCGGAGTACGCTCAAAATTTCAATAAAGGAAGTGGACGGCGCTCAGGAAAGGAATATGGAAAGTTACATGGCAGACATCAGAGATTCAGAGAAGGTAACAGGAAGATATGGCATACACTTTCCGAGGAAGAAAAGAGAGTCCGGCTGAAAGAGGACAAACGCCTGAGAAAAGATTTTCTGAATGTTCCCAGCAAAGAGCCGATGGACGGCGAATATAAACGTATTCAGTACACACGTTACGCTGATGATTTTTTAATCGGAGTAATTGGGAGCCGTGAGGATGCAGAAATGATAAAAGCCGATATTAAGTTGTTTCTTTGGAACAAGCTGAAGCTAGAGCTATCGGATGAAAAAACACTGATTACCAGTGGAAAGGATAAGGCTCGCTTTCTTAGCTATGAGATAACGATCTCCCAAGATATGAATACCACAAAAACATCACGAGGGCAAAGCAGAATCTTTTACAGTAAAGTGAAGTTATATGTGCCTAAGGAAAAATGGATTGGAAAGCTGTTGCAGAATGATGCCCTTAAGATTATTAACAAAGCGGGCGAAAAAGAAAAATGGAAACCGTTACAACGAGATGAATACATCTATCTTAAGCCTAATGAAATGGTAATGAAGTTCAATGAACAGATACGAGGACTCTATAACTATTATAGACTCGCTAACAATGTGTCAGTCCTGAACAAATTTTATTATGTAATGGAGTACAGCTTATACAAAACCATTGCTGCAAAATATCGTATTACGATGACTCAGGCAAAGCTTAAATATTGGAAAGATAAGGTGTTCTCAGTTCCATATGAGACAAAAAATGGAACGAGATACGCAACCTTTTACAACAAAGGATTTGTGAAAATGAAAACACCGTTATATGACGGAGTAGACATTATGCCAGAATATAGTCATCTGTATAAACCCAGAGAATTGTTCTATAGGTATAAATCGGGAAAATGTGAATTATGTGGCAAAAAATGTAATGAAGTCACCGTGCATCAAGTTAAAAGTCTTCTTGATTTAAAGGGGGAGACCAAATGGGAACGGTGGATGAAGAAGAGAAAGCGCAAGACCATTATTGTGTGTGAAGAGTGTCATAGACTCATTCACAATGAAATGTAGATTATAGATAAATGGAGAGCCGTATACATTGAGAGGTGTACGTACGGTTCGGGGGCGAGCGTTCGGAAACCTGCTGTTGTGAGACAGTAAGGCGCTGGGCGCTTAGCCTACAATATCGGGCAAATCCCCAAATTTGAGAAACTAATCGCAACCATACGGAGCCGGGAAATCTCCGCGTCAATCATCTTGCAGAGCCAGTCACAGCTAAAGGCAATCTACAAGGACAACGCCGATACCATAGTCGGCAACTGCGACACCACGCTTTTCTTGGGCGGCAAGGAAAAAACCACGCTCAAAGAAATATCGGAGATTTTAGGCAAGGAAACGATAGACAGCTTCAACACTTCCGAAACAAGGGGGCGGGAGCTTTCGCATGGGCTGAACTATCAGAAATTGGGAAAGCAGCTTATGACGGAAGATGAAATCGCAGTCATGGACGGAGGGAAATGTATCTTGCAGCTACGCGGGGTGCGCCCGTTCTTTTCGGACAAATTCGACATAACGAAGCACCCGAAATACAAGTACCTGTCCGACGCAGACCCGAAGAACGCCTTTGACATGGAAAAGCACCTTAAACGCCGCCCCGCCATTGTCAAGCCCGACGAGGTTTTTGACTATTACGAGATTGACGCAGCAGACTTACAGGAGGACGCAGACCATGAGGAAACGTAGCGCAGAGGAAAAACAAAAGCAGCTTGAACGGTTTTTAATGAATGTTGCGGAAGCCGCCGACGCTGCATTATGGGAGTATTGGCGGGAAAAGGAAGCGGAACACCGCCGTTTTGCAACGGAGTATGTCACGCGCCGGGGGCTTATCCCGCAACAGTGACAGCATGGCAGACCGCCGGGGGACAGGGGAAGCTACACTTCCCCTACGCTGCCTTGCGGCAGCTACCCCTTTGTGAACTTGCGGGAAGCGAACACCTTGCTATGCAAGCTATTCACTTCCCGCAAGTCTGAAAAAACGTCCGGCAGCACAGCGGGACACAGAAAGGAGCGATTGAAGCAATCACATCTATCCATACCGGCTACATGATACGCGCCCCCACTTTCCGGCGCAGTACACAGCGGCAGGAGCCGCACCCCTTACAACTGAATACCGCCGCGCCGCAGAACTTACGCAGCGCGGGGACAGCCGCCTTTACCAGAGGGCGGTTTTTTTGTGCGGCGGCGACCATACGCTGACCGCCTTTTGTCCGCTTGCCGGACAGCCGCAGACGCGGCAGAAAGGATATATTTATGGCATTTTTCAATAGCGCAGTAGACGTTTTGCAGACCCTTGTTGTAGCACTTGGAGCCGGGCTTGGTATCTGGGGCGTAATCAATCTGATGGAGGGCTACGGCAATGACAATCCGGGCGCAAAGAGCCAGGGCATGAAGCAGCTTATGGCGGGCGGCGGCGTTGCCCTTATCGGCATGACCCTTGTACCGCTGCTTTCCGGCTTGTTCGGTTAAGAAGCGCGGGTAAAGGCTTATGCAGAGCATACTTGACGCGATTAACGAATGGATAAAGGAAATCCTCATAGGAGCCATAAACGGTAATCTGTCAACTATGTTCGGGGACGTAAACGAGAAAGTCGGCACTATCGCCGCAGAGGTAGGGCAGACCCCGCAAGGGTGGAACGCAAATATATTCTCCATGATACAGACCCTTAGTGAGAATGTAATCGTACCCATTGCGGGGCTTGTCATTACCTACGTCCTATGCTATGAGCTTATCAGCATGGTAACGGAAAAGAACAATATGCACGACGTTGACACTTCCATGTTCTTCAAGTGGGTGTTCAAGGCGTTTGTGGCAGTCTACCTTGTGACGCACACCTTTGACATCACTATGGCGGTGTTCGATATGGCGCAGCACGTTGTTTCCGGCGCGGCGGGGGTAATCGGCGGCAGCACAGAGATTGATGTTGCCGCCGCCCTTGCTTCCATGCAGAGCGGGCTTGACGCTATGGAAATCCCCGAACTGCTCTTACTTGTCATGGAAACAAGCCTTGTGAGCTTGTGCATGAAAATCATGTCCGTACTGATAACCGTTATCCTCTACGGGCGCATGATAGAGATTTACCTTTACTGTTCGGTATCGCCTATCCCGTTTGCAACAATGACGAACCGGGAATGGGGGCAGATAGGAAACAACTACCTCAAATCCCTGTTCGCTATCGGTTTTCAAGGCTTCCTCATTATGATATGCGTCGGCATTTACGCGGTTCTGGTAAACAACATGATAATAGCGGACAATCTGCACAGCGCGATATTCTCCCTTGCAGCCTATACCGTTATCCTCTGTTTCTCCCTGTTCAAATCCGGCGCACTGGCGAAGTCGATATTCTCCGCGCATTAGCGGCGTGTCAAGGGCAGGGTGGAGATTTTCAGAGCGAAGCGGCGAAAATACGACCCGACCTTGACGCGGATAACCCCCATATAATACGGGCGGGCAAAGGGCATAGATTGACCTTTGCCTTGATTACCCTTATGGAAAATTACAGCAACACCAAACCCAGAGAAAGGAGGTTTTCACTTGGCGTATGTACCCGTACCCAAAGACTTATCCAAAGTCAAGACAAAAGTAGCGTTCAACCTTACCAAACGGCAGATTGTATGTTTTGCGGCGGCTCTCCTGTTCGGCTTGCCGCTTTTCTTTCTGCTCAAAGACAGCACAGGCACAAGCCTTGCGTCTATGGCTATGATTGCCGTCATGCTGCCCTGTTTCCTCTTTGCCATGTATGAGAAGCATGGACAGCCCCTTGAAGTGGTGGTGAAGAACATCATTCAGACGAAATTCATAGCCCCCAAAGAACGACCATACAGGACAGACAACTTTTATTCCGTCTTAGAACGGCAGAGAAAACTTGAAAAGGAGGTATCAGCGATTGCAAAAGGAAACACGAAGAAACAGCGCGGCGGGAAGCGCAAAGCCTAACCCGCCCCGCAAGCTCACCCGCGCCGAGAAAAAGCAGATTGCGGAAATCATCAGACAGGCAAAGGGCGACGGGAAAGCGCACACCGCGCAGCAGACAATCCCTTATATCCAGATGTACCCGGACGGTATCTGCAAGGTTACGGGACGGAAATACTCAAAGACCGTCGCCTTTGAAGATATTAACTATCAGCTTGCACAGGCAGACGACAAGACCGCCATTTTTGAGAACTGGTGCGACTTCCTCAACTACTTTGACGCTTCCGTTTCGGTGCAGCTCTCTTTCATCAATCAGGGGACGCAGCGCGGCGAAGCGGAAAAGGCGGTCAATATCCCGGCACAGGAGGACGCTTTCAATTCTATCCGCACAGAATACCGGGATATGCTGAAAAACCAGCTTGCAAAGGGCAACAACGGGCTTGTCAAAGCAAAATATATCACCTTTGCCATTGAAGCCGACAGTCTGGGCGCGGCGAAATCCCGCCTTGCCCGTATCGAAACGGACGTACTCAACAACTTTAAGCTCTTGGGCGTGTCTGCCCGCCCCATGACAGGCTATGAACGCCTTAAAATGCTGCATGGCATTTTCCACCCGGAGGGCGGGCAGTTTGCCTTTGATTTTTCATGGCTTGCCCCGTCCGGGCTTTCCACAAAGGACTTTATCGCCCCGTCCTCTTTCCGTTTTGGCGAGGGGCGTTATTTCCGCATGGGGCGCAAAATCGGCGCGGTTTCATTCCTTGAAATCCTTGCGCCGGAATTAAACGACCGTATCTTATCTGACATTCTGGACTTGGAAACGGGCGTTATCGTCAATCTGCATATCCACAGTATCGACCAGACCGAAGCCATAAAGACAATCAAGCGGAAAATCACCGACCTTGACAAAATGAAAATCGAAGAACAGAAAAAAGCGGTACGCAGCGGCTACGACATGGATATAATCCCGTCCGACCTTGCCACTTTCGGCAGCGAAGCGAAGAACCTCTTACAGGACTTGCAGAGCCGGAATGAAAGAATGTTCCTCTTGACGTTCCTTGTGGTGAACATGGCAGACACAAAAAGGAAACTGGAAAATGACGTATTCGCGGCGGCGGGCATTGCACAGAAGAACAACTGCGCCTTAACCCGCCTTGACTACCAACAGGAAGCGGGGCTTATGTCCTCTGTACCGCTTGGGGAGAACCTTATCCCCATTCAAAGAGGGCTTACCACGTCAAGCACCGCTATCTTTATCCCCTTTATCACGCAGGAGCTTTTTCAGACGGGCGCGGCTTTGTATTACGGCTTAAACGCCCTGTCTAACAACATGATACTCTGCGACCGCAAGCAGCTAAAGAACCCCAACGGCTTAATCTTGGGTACGCCGGGAAGCGGGAAATCCTTTGCCGCCAAACGGGAAATGACAAACGCTTTCCTCATTACCGACGACGACATAATTATCTGCGACCCGGAAGCAGAGTATTTTTCCCTTGTGCAGCGGCTTGACGGGCAAGTGATACGGTTATCGCCTACGGGCAAGGGCATTGACGGGAAGCCCCAGTATGTGAACCCTATGGATATTAACCTCAATTACAGCGAGGACGACAGCCCCCTTGCGCTGAAATCCGACTTTATCCTCTCCCTCTGCGAGCTTGTCATAGGCGGCAAGGAGGGCTTGCAGCCCGTCGATAAGACCGTCATTGACCGCGCCGTTAGGAACGTGTACCGCCCTTTCCTTGCAGACCCCGACCCGGAGAAAATGCCTATCTTGGGCGACCTCTACAACGAGCTTTTGAAGCAGCCGGAGCCGGAAGCGGCGCGTATCGCGGCGGCGTTGGAGCTTTACGTTTCCGGGAGCCTTAACGTGTTCAACCACCGTACCAACGTGGAGCTGAACAACCGCCTTGTCTGCTTTGACATCAAGCAGCTTGGGAAGCAGCTCAAAAAGTTAGGTATGCTCATTGTGCAGGACCAGGTATGGAACCGCGTCACCGTCAACCGGGCAGAAAGGAAATCCACCCGGTATTTTATGGACGAATTTCATCTTCTCTTGAAAGAGGAACAGACCGCCGCCTATTCCGTTGAAATCTGGAAGCGTTTCAGAAAATGGGGCGGCATACCCACAGCAATCACGCAGAACGTCAAAGATTTGCTTGCTTCCCGCGAAGTGGAGAATATCTTTGAAAACTCTGATTTTGTCCTCATGCTCAATCAGGCGGCGGGCGACCGGGCTATCCTTGCGAAGCAGCTCAACATCTCCCCGCAGCAGATGAAGTATGTCACCCACACCGAAGCGGGCGAGGGGCTTATCTTCTACGGGAACGTGGTGCTGCCCTTTGTAGACCGCTTCCCGAAAGACACCGAGCTTTACCGGGTAATGACGACGAAGCCGGAGGAAGTGGGCGAAGCATGA
>ENA-ORLY01003275-ORLY01003275.1-human-gut-metagenome-genome-assembly--contig:-NODE-3275-length-13417-cov-3.536132_pt1 | contig 13417 bp, 10 predicted proteins | sample MGYA00243071_ERZ508832 | MGnify/ENA primary metagenome ERZ508832 (study PRJEB26277, sample SAMN04329777) | human gut metagenome | biome: human-associated habitat | host: Homo sapiens | place: USA...
GTCAATGTGGTCCGGAGCTATGAAAAAAACACGCTCCGACATTCGACGGATCGTGCTTCAAAATCGCTCCTCATCTGTCGAAGGACGAACGCGGGACTATCACTTCCGCGCTCAGCATACGTCGGATTTGGCACCTTGCTTTCGGGCAGGTTGCCGTGGTTTCATCGGGCCGATCCCTCACCCACTCTCGATAAGGTATGAAATTGTGGGCCTGCTGAATATTCTATTAGTAGTATGACACAATTCACAGGTTTTGTCAACCGCCGTTTTTGCTTTTTTGTCTGTTTTTACGGCCTGCGCGCCTATTTGGAATGTTTAAAAAAAAGTCATGACTTTTCCGGCCGTATCGGGTATAATCAGAGCTACTGAATCTGTATGGGAGGTTCCCCTTTTGAAAAAAATCTATGACGCGGTGGATCGCTTCTGCGCCCGCCACCCCCGCTTCGGCATCCCGAACCTGATGCGCTACATCGTCATCGGAACGGCGGCGGTCTATATTCTTATGGTGCTCACGCGCAATAACGACGCAAACGCTCTGAGCTTCCTGTCCTTCAATCTCAACGGCCTGCTGCACGGGGAGATCTGGCGCATCGTCACATTCATCTTCGTCCCCGGCGACATGCGCCCGTTCTGGCTGATCGGCGCGCTGTATTTCTACTACTGGATCGGCTCCTCGCTCGAGCGCGAGTGGGGCACGGCGCGCTTCACGCTCTACTACCTCAGCGGCGCGCTGCTGACGGTGCTGGGCGTGGTACTGGCCAGTCTCATCACCGGCAACCCCTACCTGACCGCAGCGGGCACCGGCTATGTGAACCTGTCCATGTTCTTCGCCTTTGCCTTCCTGTTCCCGGACACCACGGTGCTGCTGTTCTTCATCCTCCCGGTGAAGATGAAGTGGCTGGCGTACCTGGACGGCGCACTGTTCGCCTTCGACATCATCAAGGCCATCGGCGCCCACAACTGGGCCGGTGTAGTGCTGCCCATCGTGGCCCTGCTGAACTTCGCCGTGTTCATCTGGCCGGAGGTCCACTACCTGAAGGAGCGCGCCAAATACCAGAACTCCCGCAAGACCGTCCAGTTCCGTCAGGCCCAACAGCAGCAGGCCAAGCAGGCCCAGCAGCAGGGCTATCGCCACAAGTGCGCCGTCTGCGGCCGCACGGATACCGACTACCCTGATCTGCAATTCCGTTACTGCAGCAAGTGCGTCGGGTACCACTGCTTCTGTCAGGACCACATCTTCAACCACGTGCATTTCACGGAGGAATAACAAAATACAGACGGGCCGCCCTCCGGGCGGCTCTTTTTTTGCACATATCTTAATAAAATCTTACCGTCCTGTAAGTTGACAGTGAAAACGTTTTCGCGTACAATAAGCCTGTAGCAAAAGAGGGAAACTGCCCAAAAATCCGAAACGCAACCGCCGGTTGACACATTTCCAGCCCCGGTTTATAGACCGCAGCCGGCAAAACCCGTATGATAGCGCCATCAAAACCAAACGGCGGCACCCGCCGTCATACGGAAGGAGCGCATACCTATGATTTTAGCTGACAAGATCGTGTCCCTGCGGAAAAAGGCAGGCTGGAGCCAGGAGGACCTGGCCGAGAAGCTGGGCGTCACCCGCCAGTCCGTATCCAAATGGGAGGGCGCACAGTCCGTGCCCGATATGGATAAGGTCGTGATGATGAGCCGCCTGTTCGGTGTCTCCACCGACTTTCTGCTGAAGGACGAACTGGAGGAGGAAACGCCCTGTGCCGCGGCCCAGGACGACGACACGCCCCTGCGCCGCGTCACCATGAAGCAGGCCTCCGCCTATCTGGCCCTGCGTAAGGCCGCCGCGCCGAAGATCGCCATAGCCACCGCCCTGTGCATCATCTCCCCGGTCACGCTGATCCTGCTGGCCGGCATGAGCGAGGTGCAGCGCTTCCACATCACCGAAAATGCCGCCAGCGGCATCGGTCTGTGCGTGCTGCTGGGTCTGGTGGCGCTGGCCGTGAGCATCTTCCTGCGGACAGGTGCAGAAGCCAAGGAGTACCGGTTCCTGGAGGAGGAACCCTTCGAGACGGAGTACGGCGTGGAGGGCATGGTGCGCCAGCGGCAGCGGGAATACAAGGACACCCATACCCGGCTCGTCACCGTGGGCGTGGTGCTGTGTGTGCTGGCCGCCGTACCGCTGTTCGCCGCCATGTGCATAAACGGCAGCGACCTGCTCTATATCGCCGCTGTCTGCGCGCTGCTGGTGCTGGTGGCCATCGGCTGTCTGGCCCTGGTCACAGCCGGTGTATATCAGGGCGCCATGGAGCAGCTGCTGGAGGAGGGCGACTACACCCGTCCCCAGAAAAAGCACCACAAGCTGATGGGCACCGTCACCATGATCTACTGGCTCACCGCCACGGCGGTGTTCCTGCTGTACACCTACGGTCCCCACGGCAACGGCCAGCCCCGGTACAGCTGGATCATCTGGGCGGTGGCCGGCGTGCTGTACGCCGCCGTTATGGGCATCGTCCGCATCATCAGCCGCAGCCGCGGCTGATGACCCCCCACAATAGAAGCTTAGGAGAGAAATAGGAGGAACTGACCCCATGCTGGACATTCAACATCTGACCAAGACCTACGGCGAGAAGAAGGCCGTGGACGATCTGACGCTGCACATCGCCCCCGGCGAGATCTACGGCTTCATCGGCCATAACGGCGCCGGCAAGACCACCACGCTGAAATCCGTGGTGGGTATCCTGCAATTTGACCAGGGCGAGATCACCATCGATGGCCGATCCATCAAGGCCGATCCCCTGGGCTGCAAGCGGGAGATGGCCTACATCCCCGATAACCCGGATCTGTACGACTACATGACCGGCATCAAATATCTGAACTTCATCGCCGACGTATTCGGCGTGGACGCCCAGACCCGGCAGGCTCGTATCCGCACCTACGCGGATGCCTTTGAGCTGACGGGCGACCTGGCCCAACCCATTGCCGCCTATTCCCACGGCATGAAGCAGAAGCTGTCCATCATTGCCGCGTGGCTCCACGACCCGAAGGTCATCATCATGGACGAGCCCTTCGTGGGCCTGGACCCCAAAGCCGCCCACCTGCTCAAGGGCATGATGCGTGAGATCTGCGACAACGGCGGCGCCATCTTCTTCTCCACCCATGTGCTGGAGGTAGCGGAAAAGCTCTGCGACAAGGTGGCTATCATCAAGGGCGGCCGGCTCATCCGTTCCGGCACCATGGAGGAGGTCAAGGGCGACGACTCCCTGGAGGAGGTCTTCCTGGAGCTGGAGGCGGAGTGATGGTCAGATTATTGCTGAAAAAACAGCTGTCCGAGATCTTCCGCAGCTACTTCTACGACGCGAAAAAGAACAAACCCCGGTCCAAGGCAAGCACCGTCAGTTTGATCGTGCTGTATGTGCTGCTGATGGTGGGCGTTATCGGCGGTATGTTCACGCTGTTCTCCATAGGTCTGTGCGCTCCCCTGCACGAGGCCGGTCTGGATTGGCTGTACTTCACCCTCTTTGCCCTGGTCGGTGTGCTGATGGGCGTGTTTGGCAGCGTGTTCAACACGTTCTCCGGCCTGTACCAGGCCAAGGACAACGACCTGCTGCTGTCGCTGCCTATCCCCGTGCGTGCCATTCTGGCCTCCCGGCTGCTGGGTGTATACCTGATGGGTCTGATGTTCTCCGGCGTGATCCTGCTGCCCTGCGTCATCGTCTACTGGGCCGTCGGTGTGCTGACCACCGCCACTGTGCTTGGCGGCATCGCGCTGATTCTGGCCGTCTCCCTGCTGGTGCTGGTGCTCTCCTGTCTGCTGGGCTGGGTGGTAGCCAAGATCCACAGCAAGCTCAAGCGCAAGAACCTCCTTACCACCCTGATCGCGCTGGCGTTCTTTGCCCTGTACTACATGGTGTGCTTCCGCGCCAACGAACTGATCGAGCAGCTCATGCTGCACCTGAATGAAGTGGGTGCAGCCATCCGCGGCAGCGCCTATCCCCTATATCTCATGGGCCGTATGGGCGCCGGCGACTATCTGGCTGTCGTGCTGGTGCTGGCCGTAATGGCGGCGCTGTGCGCGCTCACATACCTGCTGCTCAGCCGCACATTCCTGTCCATTGCCACCGCCAACAACGGCGGCGCCAAGGCCATTTATAAGGAGACGACCGTCAGGGCCGCCGGTGTGCCCGCCGCCTTGCTGCGTAAGGAGCTGGGCCGCTTCACCGCCAGTCCCAACTATATGCTCAACTGCGGTCTGGGCACGGTCATGCTGCCCATTCTGGGCGTGCTGCTGCTGGTAAAGAGCAGCGACCTGCTGCCTGTTATATACGAAATGGCCGGTGGCGAGGCCTCCGGTCTTCTGGCGACGATGCTGTGCGCCGCCCTGTGCCTGGTAGGCTCCATGAACGACATGGCCTCCTCCTCCATCTCCCTGGAGGGGAAGAACCTGTGGCTGGCACAGTCCCTGCCGGTGACACCGTGGCAGGTACTGCGTGCAAAGCTGCTGGTACAGGTGCTGGTAACGGGTATCCCCATGGCAGTCACCTCTGTACTGATACTATTGGCCGTCCGCCCCGCCCTGCCGCTGGCCCTCCTGCTGATAGCACTGCCTCAGGCCTTTGTGTGGCTGTCGGCAGCCTTCGGCCTGACCATGGACCTGAAGCGCCCCAACCTGGTCTGGACCAATGAAATCACCGTCATCAAGCAGCGTCTGACGGTGCTGCTTGCCATGCTGGGCGGCTGGGTGTACGCCGCCCTTGTCGGCGTGCTGTACTACCCGTTCGGTATCGACATGGGTGCAGCGTGGTATCTGCTGGCCTGGACAGTGCTGACCGTCGTGCTGACGCTGGTGCTGCTGCGCTGGCTCCACCGCACCGGCAGCCGCCTGTTCGCCGCCCTGTAATTGTGTCAGAAACGTAAATTCTGCCCCGTTCCGGCCTCCGGAACGGGGTTTTCCCGCAGTTTTTGTGGATTTGCTTATAGACACTTCGGGCAAAATGTGGTAGGGTAATTCATCAAAGAAAAAAAGCTATGCAGAACAAGGAGGCCTTACCATGAACGAGGTCAAATCCCCCAAGAAACCTCTGATCTACTACTACATGATCGTGGTACTGCTGGTGCTGCTGTTCAACCTGCTGGCCATGCCCTGGCTGGCGGAGCACCAGATCAAGGAGGTGGACTACAACACCTTCGTCTCCATGACCGAGAAGAATGAGATCGGCCAGGTGGAGATCCAGCAGCAGAGCAACCGCATCCTCTTTACCTCCACCGACGGCAAAACCATCTACAAGACCGCCATCGTCCCCGATGACGACCTGGTCCAGCGCCTGCTGGACGCCGGTATCTCCACCACCGGCGAGGAGATCGAGCAGACCTCCCTGCTGACGGATATCCTGGGCTGGGTCCTGCCGCTGGTGATCTTTATCGCCATCGGTCAGATCATCTCCCGCAGCCTGATGAAGAAAATGGGCGGCAGCGACTCCCTGATGTTCAATATGGGCAAGTCCGACGCCAAGGTCTACGTCAAGTCCGCCGAGGGCATCAAGTTTGCCGATGTGGCCGGTGAGGACGAGGCCAAGGAGAACCTGACGGAGATCGTCAACTACCTCCACGACCCCACCAAGTATCAGGAGATCGGCGCATCCATGCCTAAGGGCGTGCTGCTGGTGGGCCCTCCGGGCACCGGCAAAACCATGCTGGCCAAGGCTGTGGCCGGCGAGGCCAACGTGCCCTTCTTCTCCATGTCCGGCTCCGAATTCGTGGAGATGTTCGTGGGCATGGGCGCGTCCAAGGTGCGCGACCTGTTCAAGCAGGCCAAGGAGAAAGCCCCCTGCATCGTGTTCATCGATGAGATCGACGCCATCGGCCAGAAGCGCAGCGGCGGCCAGTACGGCGGCAACGACGAGCGCGAGCAGACGCTGAACCAGCTGCTCACCGAGATGGACGGCTTCGAGGGCAACACCGGCGTCATCATTCTGGCCGCCACCAACCGCCCGGAGTCTCTTGATCCGGCCCTGACCCGACCCGGTCGTTTCGACCGCCGTGTACCCGTGGAGCTGCCCGACCTGCTGGGGCGCGAGGCCATTCTGAAGGTACACGCCAAAAAGATCAAAATCGCCGAGGACGTGGACTTCAACAAGATCGCCCGTATGGCCTCCGGTGCCTCCGGCGCCGAGCTGGCCAACATCGTCAACGAGGCCGCCCTCCGCGCCGTCCGTGACGGACGCCGCTTTGCCACCCAGGCCGACCTGGAGGAGAGCATCGAGATAGTCATTGCCGGCTACCAGAAGAAGAACGCCATTATGACCGATCACGAGAAGCATATCGTGGCCTACCACGAGATCGGCCACGCGCTGGTGGCGGCCAAGCAGACCAATTCCGCCCCGGTGCAGAAGATCACCATCGTGCCCCGCACCTCCGGTGCTCTGGGCTATACCATGCAGGTGGAGGAGGGCAACCACTACCTGATGTCTCAGGAGGAAATGGAGAACAAGATCGCCACCCTCACCGGCGGCCGCGCCGCCGAGGAGACGGTGTTCGGCACCATCACCACCGGTGCCAGCAACGACATCGAGCAGGCCACCAAGCTGGCCCGCGCCATGATCACCCGCTACGGCATGAGCAGGGACTTCGACATGGTGGCCATGGAGACGGTGCAGAACCAATATCTGGGCGGCGACACGTCTCTGGCCTGCTCCGCCGAGACCCAGGCGAAGATCGACCAACAGGTGGTGGCCCTGGTGAAGCAGCAGCACGAGAAGGCGCTGAAGCTCCTCACCGACAACCGCGCCAAGCTGGACGAGCTGGCCGCCTTCCTGTACGAGAAGGAGACCATTACCGGCGAGGAGTTCATGGAGATCCTGAACAAAAAATAAGCGAAACGCCCCCGGCGTCGCCGGGGGCGTCCATCGGAGGAATACCGCATGAAGTTCATCACGACACTGGCCGTCACCTTCTTCGCCGGTATGGGCGCAGGACTGGGCACCGGCTTTGCGGGCATGAGCGCCGCGGCGGTCATCAGTCCCATGCTCATCACATTTCTGGGCATGGACCCCTACATGGCGGTAGGCATCGCTCTGGCCTCCGACGTGCTGGCCAGCGCCGTCTCCGCCTACACCTACCGCAAAAACAAGAACCTGGACATCCGGAACGGCATCATTATGATGGTCACCGTGCTTCTGTTCACCGTGGCAGGCAGCTACATCGCCAGCCTGGTGCCCTCCCGCACCATGGGAAGCTTCTCCGTGATCATGACGTTCCTGCTGGGCGTCAAGTTCATCGTCCGTCCCGTTATGACCACCAAGGAGGCCATGCTGGGTGTCTCCGCCAAAAAGCGTGCCGTCCAGTCCGTGGTCTGCGGCATCGTCATTGGCTTCATCTGTGGCTTCGTGGGCGCGGGCGGCGGCATGATGATGCTGCTGATTTTGACCACGGTGCTGGGCTATGAGTTGAAAACCGCCGTGGGTACCAGCGTGTTCATCATGACCTTTACGGCGCTGACCGGCGCCATTTCCCACTTCACTATCGGCGGCGCACCGGACTGGACGGTGCTGGCGCTGTGCGTGGTGTTCACCCTGATCTGGGCCCGCATCGCCGCAGTATTTGCCAACAAGGCCGAACCTAAAACGCTGAACCGCGCTACCGGCGTGGTGCTGGTGATCCTCGGCGCCGCCATCATGACCTTCAACCTGCTGAAGTGACCGCTGAAATATGACAAGACCGCCTCCGGCACTGCCGGAGGCGGTCTTTCCTTCACTTATTCTGCTCATACAGCACGGCCAGTCCCCGCAGGATGAGGTCTGCGGCCATGTGCATCTCATGCCGGCAGGCCGGCGCGATCACCGGCGCGATGCCGCCGGTAGCCACCACCGTGGCCTTTCGGCCAAGCTCGGCCTCCATCCGGTCGATCAGTCCGTCCAGCAGCAGTGCCGAGCCCAGCACGCAGCCGCTTTGCATACACGTCAGCGTATCGTCGCCGATGGCTCTATCCGGCACCGCCAGCGGGATATCCGGCAGCAGAGCCGTGCCGCCCGCCAGGGACGACAGCGCCAGGTTTGCCCCTGGCAGGATGGCTCCGCCCCGGAACGCCCCCTGCTCATCCAGCACCGTCACCGTGGTGGCGGTACCCATGTCGACCAGCAGCAGCGGCGGCTGATACAGATCCAGCGCGCCTACGGCGGCGGTCAGCAGGTCCGCGCCCAGCGTCTCCGGCCGCTTGATACGCACCGGTACGCGGCAGCGGACGTTTCCGCCCACCACCAACGGCTCTTTTCCGGTCAGCAGCCGCGCCGCGCCCTGCAGGGCCCGGGTCACCGGCGGCACCACCGAGGAGATGATGACCTGCTCCACCTCCTGCCTGTCCACCTCCGCCAGCTCCAACAGCTGGCTCAGTGCCACGGCGTAATCGCCCACGGCGTTGTCCCGCCGCGTGGCGATGCGGAAGTTGCGGCGCACCTCGCGCCCCTCCATCAGTCCCACGACCACATGGGTATTTCCCACGTCCAAAGCCAGCAGCATACGCGCGCCTCCCGTCTTATGCGTTGGTCTTGCGGGCAGCCAGCTTGCCCCGGCTGTACATAACCGCCTTGGCAATAGCCGCGCCGGTGATCAGGCACACCACGCCCTCTACCAGGCCGTTCACGCCCACGAAGGCGATGACGAACAGGAACGCGTTGGCGCTGCCGAGGGCGGCCACAAAGCCCTGGATATACTCTGTGTTGTAGAAGCACAGGCACAGCGTGGTCATAAACAGCACCGTGTTGCACAGCGCGCCGATCAGGCCCGCCGCGCCGAAGGACCACAGGTTCGTCTTGTCCAGCTTGTTCAGGCCCTTGAAGGCCACGCCGCACAGCCAGCCCGCCAGAATACGGGTGGGCACGCACACCAGGAACGTGTAAAGCGGGTTGATGCCCAGCAGCACCGCGCCGAACTGGCTCCTGCCGAAGCATTCCCAGAAGCTGATGCAGCCGAACACGCCGCCCAGAATGGCGCCGCTGGCCGGCCCCATGACAATGGCGCCCACGATCACCGGCACCATCAGCAGCGTGATCTCCAGCCCCGGCATCTTGATCATGCCCAGTCCCGTGACCTCCAGCAGCAGCATAATGGCCACCAGCACGGAAATGCGCACCAGGTCATGCACGGTGTATTTCCCGCGCTTCGTTTCGTTATTCATATTGTTACCTCCTGCTGCCGCCTCCGTCCAGCAGAGTGCGGCGCTCGCACGTATGATACCACATTTTCGCGTTTTTGCAATAGCTGATTTCAAAAAAGTACCCCCGGCTTCGCCGGGGGTACTGGTCGTATGCCGCACGATCGGTCCGGCGAAGCCGGGGTACTGGCTGTGCGCCGCCGTATAGGCCGGTCAGCGCTTCTTTCTGCTCATCCAGGCCATGCCGCCCACGGACGCCAGCGCCATGCTCACGTAGGCCCCGATGCCCGCGTCGAACGTGGTGGGGCTGTCCACCCCGCCGATGGTGAAGTTCATGGTCACGTTGCCCGCGTCGGACAGGATGGTCACCGTGTGCCTGCCGTCCTTCAGCGTCCGCAGATACACCGCCTTCAGATAGACCTCAATGCCGCCGTTGTCCTCGGCGACGTAGTTGGCCGCGGCGATGGTCCTGCCGTCCACCTGCACGCCCTTAAAGCCGCTGAACGCCGCCGTGCTGCGGAACGTCAGCCCGTAGATGCCGGAGGTGTAATCCGTGGCGCTCTTGGCGGCATCAGCCGTCTTCACCGCGGAAATTCCGGGCGTGGACGCGCCGCCGTAGTAGTACCCGCCGCCGGAGCTGCTCTGCGCCGCCGTGCTGATCACAAACGGCGAGAAGCTACTCACTTCAAATTTGATGCCACACTCGGTGTATTCACCCTCGAATTCCTCACGGAATTCGTGGTTGTTGTAGTAGTGCTTGATCGTCGGATGCTCGCCGCGGGCCTTTCGCGCCGCGCCGTCAGCAGCCGTCATACCGAAATAGGAATAGGGAATGTAGACAACATATTTCCCGTTCTCGCGCCCCTGTCCATCAATAAGTGTAAATTGGAAGTACTGCTTGTCCTTGCCCTCTCCCCGCTGGGGATAGCGGTCGCACTTGAACTTCTCGCCGTCTTTTCCGATGATATAGGGCTTCTCAGCGTTTTTTTCACTGCTCTCCGCATCCGTTATGGTAGTCTGCACAAAGGAATCGTTCCGCCCGCAGACATAGGTATAGCCCAGCACTTCATACGTGCCGTCATCCTTTTCCTTCAGCCATTCTGCCGCCATGTGGCGGTATCCCAGCATGGACGTATAGCCCACCGTAACGCCGCCGATATCCTGATACGCCACTTCCACATAGCGCATTTGCAGATCCGGCCCCATGCTTTGGGGATGATACTCCTTTACCGCGTTCGGATCGACCGTTTTGAACATGGTATTAAATGCATTCAGTATCTCCCCCTCAAGAGCAGAGGACCCTCCGGTCACCGACATAACACGGTAATGCGTTACACCCTGCAATCTCACGTCGGGCTTTAAGGTAATTCCCTTTTCCAGCTCCCGATCACTGGGCAACTGCGCGCTGCTGTCAAACGAGGTGTAGAAGTGTCCCCCATCGTATGTTACGTTTATACTGCCGGTCGACGTATCCATGTCACCCTGCGTCGGAACAGAAATTGGCTTATTTTCCGTACCAAGGCCGGACAGCTTTGCACCATCCTCTACGCTCACAGAAAACCTCTCCTGCTTGATGTTTCCGGCCGCATCCTTCCACACAAGCAGATACTGCGCCCGACCCACGTCTCCGCCCAATGCGATCAAAGAGACCACGCACTTGCTATCGCCATTTGTATTGCTATTCTCAGAAATAGCTGCATTATTACCATTCAAGACCTTACACGCATCAAGTACCAGAGTATAACCCGACGGTGCCGTTATGGTGACCTTGCCCAGCGGAACATTCTGACTGGCGTTCAAACTCTCATTCACCGTCTTGCCGTCGGTCGGCCTTACGATCAGCACGCCCGGCTCCAGCGCCGTGCACTCCCAGGCACTCTGATACTTAGTTTCGAGTATTGCTCCGCTTGTCAGCCGTGAAGCTTCCACATCATTGATCGGCTGGCTGATCGTCTCATAGTGGAAATAGTTTTCCTTCTCTATGACGATCTCGGCGCGTATAGCCAGCCTTTCAATTGGCGTATTTTGACCCGCTTCTTCACTTTCAGCACCCGCAGCCCATACCACGAAAGACCGCATACCGTTGAAATTAGGTGTCGCTGTAACACTCAATACATCGCCCGACTGGTTTACGGCTGCCATCACACCGCCAAAGGCCTGTTCGTCACCTACCCCATTAAATTCCATATTACCGTTTATGAATTGATATGCCGCTTGATCGTTATTCCCGTTAAATTTTGCAATACGCGCTGCATTTTCGGGCTTCACAAAGTGAAGTGTATACCCAACGCTCCCGTTGTTCGTACTTTTCGCCGCCGCCAGCCAGTGCTCCTCGGAGCCCTTCAGCACCGTGACCGTCAGCACACCATCCGCATAGTTGTATTCGTAGTCCGTTCCCCTTTGGAGTTCTTGTGGAAACGTAACATAAAAGTCTCCCTTTTTCTCATTGCTTTGCAGCACAGGCGCCGTATAACCGGCTTTCTCCAACGCCTTGTCTATATCCACCTGCTCACCTTGCTCACCGCCGCCGGGACCGGGATCCGTTCCACCGGCACCAATACTATCCGCATACGCTTTCAAACCATCAACGCGCTCACTGAATTTGCAAAGGTGCTGCCCATCGGAAACATACAGTGTATCCAGAATCGCCTTTGCGCCGTCACTCAAGTTAGTATATGCGCCAGCTGCTTTGCTCATTTTTGTTTTAAAATCCGCATCTTGAAACGAAGTAATGCCTCTCGGCATGATCTGATTGCCTTCTTCGTAGTAGACAAACCAACCGTTTTCGCCCAAGAACGCCTTTGCAGCCGCCAAATCTGATTCCGCAGTACCATCTACACATGCAAGGCTATCTACGTTCTTTACAGTTCCAGTCGTTCCCGTCATCTCGCCGCCTGCCGGTGGGCCATTGTCCTCCCCCTCTGCCCACACATTCACACACAGCCCCAGCGCCATCACCAGCGCCAGCAGCAAACTGACCAGTTTTTTCATCATACGTTCCTCTCCTTTTCCGCCAAGAGAGTTCGTTTCAGCCCACTGAAACGTTGAAAGGGAGTATACTCCCTTGGCGGCACATAATTACTTCTTCTTTATACCACTTTGCCGTCTTTAAAACAATATGCAGGGAGGGAATACTCCTTTTTTGGCTGAAAATTGCAAAAACAGCCGGACTTTTTGTGCAAAAAGTCCGGCTGCTTTCGGTTATTCCGCCGTGGGCTGTACGCCGCCCGTGGGCAGTATGGGCCGGCTGATGGGAACGCTCCCCAGCATCAGCTGGTACTCGCCGTCCAGCATCAGCTGCACCTGCGTCACATCCTCCAGTGAGCACAGCGAGTCCACCAGCCCCTGTATCATGCGGTTCTGCGCCTCCGCGTCCTCCGGCAGCAGCGCCGCCACGCTCCCCGGCAGGTTCAGGTAGCATATCCCCTCCTCCGTGCTGGCGTTCAGGGCCGTAAAGCCCTCCGGCAGCAGCGGGTACAGGTCCGCGTAGCTGTCCAGCGGCCGTTCCGTCAGTGCCTTCACCACCGCCTGGGCCACCGTCTCCCCCTCGTACACCGTCAGCCGGCGCTCCTCGCCCACCAGTGTACCGCCGCCGTCCGGGAAGTACAGCTGCACCTTCACCGTCCGCACCACATCGTCCGGGCTGGTCAGCAGCACCTCCTCTGAGGTGTACACCTCGCTGGTCCGGTCCGCAGGCAGCTCGCCCGCCACCGTCAGCCGCACGGCGTAAATGCCATCCAGCTGCATCAGCGACAGCGTGATGCAGTAGTCCGCGATGGTCCGCTCAATACCGATCAGCTGGTCGTATTCGCTGCTCATGTCCACCGACACCGTTCCGCCGGTGACGGTACAGCTCAGCAGCTGCGTCCCCACGGGTATGGGCGCGATGAATCCCTCCGCCGTGCAGCCGCCCAGCAGCAGCTCCATGATGTACTGCGCCTGCTGCTGGCGTCCCCGGTCCCCGGCGGTGATATCCGCCCAGGGGATGGCGATGCCCTGCACGGCGTCGCCGCCGCCGGCAGATTTGTTCTGCTCGCTCAGGTCCGCCGGGCAGTACAGCCGCAGGCTCCCGCCGTCCGCCGTCTGCTGCTCGCCGCAGGCGCACAGGCTCGCCGCCAGCGCCGCCGCCAGCAGCAGGGAAATGATACGCTTTTTCATGCCTCCTCCCCCCTTTCCGCCAGCGGCAGGTACACGGTGAACACCGTGCCCACGCCGTTTGCGCCGTGGCCGGCGGAGATGGTGCCGCCCCGGTTCTCGATGGTATCCTTCACGAAGGACAGC
>ENA-ORLY01003283-ORLY01003283.1-human-gut-metagenome-genome-assembly--contig:-NODE-3283-length-13389-cov-3.254883_pt1 | contig 13389 bp, 9 predicted proteins | sample MGYA00243071_ERZ508832 | MGnify/ENA primary metagenome ERZ508832 (study PRJEB26277, sample SAMN04329777) | human gut metagenome | biome: human-associated habitat | host: Homo sapiens | place: USA...
AGAAATAGTAATTTGATAGGTTTTCCATCTAAAGATTCAAAATCTACTCCATCTGGTATTACCATTGCTGCAAGACCAGGCTTTGCAATAACTTCGCCCTTTCCATGTGGTATCGCAATTTCTTCACCAACACCTGTCGTTCCTTCTTCTTCCCTTTTCATTACTAATTTTAAATATTCAGCTTTATCTTTAATATTTCCATTATGCTGCATTAAGTCTACGGCCTTTTCTATAACATCTTTTTTATTTGATGCTTTTACATTTAAGTCAATAGATTCTTTTGTAAGCAAATCCGTAATTTTCATAAATTAATCTCCTTTACTTTAAAAATTTTTCAATATTTTCTCTCTTTGCTAAAAAGATAGTATTTGTTGTTGCAGTTGCTGCTGCAACTCCAATTTCAAGTGCCTTTTCGTAGTTATTAAACATTTCATGTCCTGCCAAAAAACCTGCAACCATTGAGTCCCCTGCACCAACAGTATTAACAGCATTTTCTGTATTTAACGCTTTCATTTTATAAGAATAACCATTTTCATCTAAAAGAACTGCTCCATCGCTTCCCATTGAAACAATAACATTTTTAGCACCTTTTATTTGTAGCTGTTTTGCATATTTTAATGCTTCATCTTGGCTCGTTATCTTAATTCCAAAAATTTCTTCTAGCTCCTGTTGATTTGGTTTTATTAAATATGGTCTATATTTTAGTGTATTTACCAAAAGCTCACCTGTAGAATCAACTACAACCTTGATATTTTCATCCTTAACTTTTTTACAAATTTCTTCATAAATGTCATCTGGCACACCATTTGGCACACTTCCTGATAATACTAAAATATCTTTTTCCTCTAGTATTTCCAATTTTTTATATAATAATTCAATATATTTTAATTCAATATATGGACCTTTCGCATTTATTGCAGTTTCTTCACTTTCACCTAATATCTTTACATTTATTCTAGAATTATCATTCTCTATCTCTATAAAATCCGTTTGAACCCCATATTTTTGCACTTGTTTTTCTATCTCTTTCCCCACAAATCCAGATATAAACCCCATTGCTGTTGTCTCTTGACCCAACGTTTTTAGCACTATTGACACATTTATCCCTTTTCCTCCTGGATAAATATATTCTTTTTGACTTTTATTTATTTTTCCAACATTAAAATCTTGAACCCTTATTACATAATCTAATGCTGGATTAAATGTTATTGTATATATCATTATATTTTCTCCTTTTTGAGACATTTGGGACAGTCCTATTTTGTCTCATATTTTTTGTCTAATTTTGTCGTTTTATTTTTTCAATTCGTTATTTATATTATTTTAAATATTTCCCAAAATAAAAAAAGAATATTCATTTTTAAAAAGTTTATTATTTTACTAGACATTTTTATTTAAATATGTTAATATATTTAAGTACTAAATGCTCTCGCCGATGTGGCGGAATTGGTAGACGCACACGACTCAAAATCGTGCGGGAAACCATGTGGGTTCGAGTCCCACCATCGGTACCAAAAAAAAGCTTATAAATATTGTTTATTCAATATTTATAAGCTTTTATATTATAAGAAAAACTTCAAATAAAATAATATAAATAATTTTTATACTTCACTTGCTTTCTTTTCTAAATCTTCCTCTTCAACTATTTCATACTCAAAAACATTAATATTTTTAATTTCAAAATCAGAAAAATCATTATCAGCATCTTCAAAATTAATAACATTAAATTCCTTTTTACTCAACAATTTTAAATGCAATTTAGAAATGTCCACAATCATTTTTGTTGATAAATCCATTCCAATCGGTAAAGTTTTATTTTGATTATCATAAAAAATAATATTAGTAAAACCTATTCCCTTTATACCTTCTTTTAAATTTATCTTATATAGATTAATATTATTTTCTTCAAATTTAACAGCTTCTTGCATTTCATTCTCAGGATTTATATTAAATACATTTATTTCCTTAGCATCTAATTCTGCACTACTAATTGCTTTATATACAGGCAAACTTTCTGGAATAATTCCTTTTTCTAATGCTTTTGATATTCCTTGTAAAATCAATTGTAAAGCTAACTTATATCCTATTGTCTTAGTATTTCTATTAATCTCCAAAATATTAAACTTATCTTTTGGTAATTCCCTATGCTTTTTATTATTTATTTTTCTTATTTTAGTTCTATCTTCTATAATATTTCCAAAAATATCATATTCCTCTTCATTTAAAGCTTTTAATTCTTTAGCCTCACTTTTCAAATTCTTTAGATTCTTTTCTAATTCTTCCGGAAATAAATTATTACTTTTAATTTTATTTAATACATTTATTAAATCTGTAGTTGCTATATATACATTATCAGTATCTTCTTTACTTAAATTTTTTCTTTGTATTTTATCTAACTTTTTACCAAATTCTTCTAAGTCATCTTCATAATTAAATGTTTTTTCTATTTTTCTAATTATATTTACTTCTTCCTGTTCTCCTTCTGGTAAAACTGCCATTTCATCTTTATTACTATATTTCCAAAATTCAAATATACTCTTTTTATGACTATCTATTTCTTCAATATACTTTGTAGCATTTTCAATTTTCTTAGCCATATTTTTAGTTTTTAATTTTAGTGCATTTACATCCATTAAAAGATTTTTCATATTATTTTCTAATTCTTCTAATTCTTTATATCTTGTAATTAATTCTTCTAATGTATAAATTTTCTTTATTGGAATTCTTTTCTTTTCTTTCTTTGTTTCTACTTTTTCTTCTTTTGGTTGTACTTCAACCTCTATCTCTTGCTCATTATTTTCCTTTGACATCTTTTTATTATTTTTTTTGCTATATTTAAAATAATATTTAAATTTACCAAAGAAAGATTTTTTACACTCTAGGAATGTTGATATTTGTTTTTCTTTTGCCAAATATTCAATTTCTTGTGTTGTTGATAATTCCTGCAACTGTTTTAATTTTTTATTATATACACGTATTTTACTTTTTAGTTCTTTTCTTCTTTTTAATCCTATTTTATATTGTTCCCTTATGAATTCTACCATATGTTCATATTCAATTTTTTGCCCATCCAAATAGAATTCTAATTTTCCATTTTGATTTATATTTGTATCAAAATTATAAAAATTAGGAAGTTCTGTTTGTAATATAAATAATGCTTTTACTAATTTATAGAATTCGTTTGCTTCTTTAGCAGTTTTTAATTCTATTTTATATGGTGTTTTTATTTTTCCATATACATTTGTTTCACCTATTATTTGAATTGATAATTTTCCTTTTTTATCATATACCTCATATATTAATGGCCAATCTTTAGTAAAAATCCACAAATAATTTTCTATATCTTCAAATTCAGATTTTTTCAAATATTTATTTGAATATCCTACACCACTTATTGGTACAAAAATTTTACCTGTTTTCTTATTCTCTATTTGTTTTTTTAATAAATAGAAAAATGTTGAATAATCTGTATCTTCTGTAGGAACTATCATAAAATATTTATCTACATTTTCAGAATAATATATTTGCCATAAGTAATTACCATTAAATTTAACTTTAAATGGTATATTTTTATTTAAATTTGCCTGTTCTTTTTCTATTTTTTCAATTTCATCAATATCCATACTTTTTAACATATTTAAAAAAGTCGTATATTTTAATATATTTTCTTCATTCTTATTATCTAAATACTCATTTAAAGGCCTTGCTTTTTTATATTTTTCACTCAAATCCTCTAATCTATTAGTTGGTGATAATAATATTTGTATATCTTTTATATCTATATATCTGTATTGTCTATATTGTTTTTCATCATAAAATCTTGGAACTCTATATTCTAAAGATTCAAATTTTTTGAATTTTTCTGGTATATTATCTAAATCTAATCCTAAGTATTCAAGTTTATCTGATATTCCTTCTATTTTTTCTTTTTTTCTTCTAGGCAACTTAAATATCCCCTTCCATTAATTAATAATATTATAAAAATTATCAAATTCATAGCCTTGCTGTTTCAAATATTCAATGACTTTTGGTAAAAAGTCGACTGTAACTTTTTTGGCTTGAGAATCATGCATTAATATAACTAAACTATTTTTTCCTTGTGATGTCTTTTGTAAATTATCCATTAAATATTCCTCTGATGGATTAACTTTTTCTGAGTCACCTGTTAATGAATTCCAATCCATATATGCAATATTATTTTGTTCAAGTATTGATATTGCTTGACTTTTTATTTGTGCATATTTTCCACCAACAGATCCCCCTGGAAATCTAAATAAATGTGAATTATATTCAGGTACATTTATTGTATTAGCCACAATCTGATTACATTGGTTATATTCATTTAATACTTGTTCCGGAGATTGATAAATACTTGAATAACTGTGTGAATATCCATGATTTGCTATATAATGTCCTTCTCTATAAATTCTATTTGTAGTTTCAGGAAATACTTCTACTTGTCTGCCTAAAACAAAGAATGTTGCTTTTATATTATTTTGTTTTAATATGTCTAAAACTCCATTTGTATTATTTGATGGTCCATCATCAAATGTTAAAAAAGCCCTCTTTACATCACTATGATATATTTTCTTTATATTTTCTTTCCCTTGTTCCGTTAAATTAGGAATTTTTGCTTTTCTTTCAGTTTCTTCTTTACTTTTAGCATCTTCTTTCTCATTTTCAAACTCTACTATTTGACTTACAAATTCTTTTGATTTTTTTACTCTTAATGATGTATCTATTAGATAATATATAGACAAACATAAAGTCAAAACAATTAATATAACAACAATTATATTAATTGTTATCCTTTTTTTATCAACATATTTCTTCATACTATAAATATTATAGCCTTCATATTGGTCTTTATTTCGAAATATTCCCATTTAAATTCCTCTTTTATTTTTTCATTGCTTGTTTTATATATTCTATCTCTTCTTCTGCATTTAATCTCATAAATATTGGTTCACCTTTTTCAATTACTTTTGCATTCTTAATTTTGTCATATTCTTTTAAGCTTTCCCAAGTTTTTAAAGATTCTTCTGTAATTCCTATTTGTCTTAATATATTTTCAGATGTTTCGTCCATAAATGGTTTTATTAATATTGCTATTTTTCTTAAATTTTCTATTAAATGATACATTGCTGATTTTAATTTTTCTGTGTCTTCTTCTTTTGCTAATTGCCATGGCATTGTTTCATCTATATATTTATTTGTTCTTGATACTAGATTCCATATTTCTTGTATTGAATTGGCAATTTCAAAGTTTTCAAATAATTTTTCAAATTTATTTATTTGTTCTGTACATGCACTTTCTAAACTTTCGTCAACTTCATTTGGTGTTCCATTATATTCTGGAACTTGTCCATCAAAATATTTATTAACCATTGATACTGTTCTATTTAATAAATTACTTAAATCATTACATAAATCGAAATTGTATCTTTCAACAAATTCTTCTGGTGTAAATATAGCATCCTGTGATGTTGGCATTTCTCTTAATAAGAAATATTTTGTTGCATCTAGTCCATATCTTTCAATTAAATCCTCTGGATATATAACGTTTCCTTTTGATTTACTCATTTTTCCGTCTTTCATTGTAAACCAGTTATGAACAAAAATTGTTTTTGGCAATGGTAAATCAAGTGCCATTAAGAATATTGGCCAATATATTAAATGGAATCTTGCAATATCTTTTCCTACAACGTGAACATCTGCTGGCCAGAATTTTTTAAATAATGTCTCGTTATCTGACATATATCCTAAAGCTGTAATATAGTTTGTTAATGCATCTAACCATACATATACTACATGTTTTGGATCTTTTAATACTTTAATTCCCCAGTCAAATGATGTTCTTGTTACACATAAATCTTCTAGTCCTGGTTTTATAAAGTTGTTTATCATTTCCTGTTTTCTATATTCTGGTTTTATGAAATCAGGATGTTCGTCATAATATTTTAAAAGTCTGTCCGTGTATTTTTTCATATTAAAGAAGTATGCTTCTTCTTTCATTGGAACTACTTCTCTACCACAATCTGGGCATTTTCCATCAACTAATTGTGTTTGTGTAAAAAATGTTTCACATGGTATACAGTAAAGTCCTTCGTATTCACCTTTGTAGATGTCCCCTTGTTCCATGAATTTATCAAATATCTTCTGAACTACTTTTACGTGTCTTTCATCTGTTGTTCTTATAAAGTCATCATATTGTATATTCATTTTTGCCCATAGTTCTTTTGCCATTTCAGCCATTCTATCTACATATTGTTGTGGTGTTTCTCCTGCTTCTTTTGCCTTTGTTTCTATTTTTTGTCCATGTTCATCTGTTCCAGTTAACATGTAACATTCTTTTCCTTTTAATTTATTATATCTTTTTAGTGCATCTGCTACTACTGTTGAATATGCTGTTCCTATATGGAATTTTCCGCTTGGATAGTATATTGGTGTTGTTACATAAAATGTATCTTTCATCTTAGTCACCCTTCCTTTTTATCTCTTTATTTTTTCCTGTTTATGTTATCACATTTTTAGCTGTTTGTCTAGAATTTTTTGGAAATTTGAGACATCTGGGACAGTCCTATTTTGTTTCATTTTTTATGTCGAATTTTGTCAAGCTATTGTGGTCCGAAAATCATTGTGATATAATTGCAATGATAGAATAAAGGAATTTGAAAGGAAGAATATATATGAAAAACTTTTTTATAATTTTAGCAATGAAAATCCTAAATTTAATACTAAAAATATGCCATAAAAATGGAGGAAATTTTCTAGGAAAAATAGCATACGACTGGAACCCAGAAATATTCAAATATTTCAAAGTCAACTGTCCAGTAATTGCAGTATCTGCCACAAATGGAAAAACAATGACAAATAACTGCATAGGTTATACTTTAAAAACTGCTGGAAACAAAGTTGTGAGCAATGTTGAAGGAAATAACATGGAAACTGGTATACTTTCAACTATATTAAAGAACTGTACTCTAACTGGGAAAATCAAAGCAGATTATTTAGTATTTGAAGTTGATGAAAGCTACATCCCTGTCGTATTTAAGAATTTCAGATTAGATACATTAGTAATACTAAACTTCTTCCGCGACCAATTAGATAGAAATGGTGAAGTCGAATCTTTAATTTTAAGAATAAATGAATTTTTAAAAACTTATAATGGAAATTTAATTTTAAATAATGATGACCCAAATGTTGCAAGATTAGGACAAGCCAATCCATCTAACAAAAACATTTATTATTTCAGTGTTGATAAATATAAATTTGCAACAGAAAAAATAAAAGAAGCTGGCGAAGGTAAGTTCTGTCCTTTCTGTAAAACAAGATTAGAATATGAATATTATCAATATTCACATGTTGGAAAATTTAAATGTCCAAATTGTAATTTTGGTGATAATGAAATTTACAAATTGGCAAAAAATGTAGATTTAAAAAATAGATGTTTTGATATTGATGAAAACACTTATAAAATTAATGGAAATAGTATATACCTAATTTACAATTATACTGCTGTATATTCAGTTTGCAGTTTGTATGGTATTTCAAATGATGTTATAAAAAAAGCATTTTCAACATTTGCTTTAAATAATGGTCGTTTGGAAGAAATCACAATACATGGTGTTCCTACTATAATTAATTTAGCTAAAAACCCAACTGGAAGCAATGTCAGCTTGCGTATTTTAAACGAAGACGATTCAGAAAAAGAATTACTTTTTGTTTTAAATGATAACATCGCCGATGGTTTTGATGTTTCTTGGATTTGGGATATTAATTTTAATAATTTGAACAATGTTTCTAGAATTATTACTTCTGGAACTCGTGCTTATGATATTGCTATTAGAATTAAAACTAGTGGATTTCCCGCCGAAAAAATTGAACCATATTTGAATTTAGAGGATGCCGTTAAAGCTTTGTATAAAACTAATGTAAAAAAATATGTTATTGCTAATTATACATCTTTACAACCTACTAGACATGAATTAAAAAAATTTGATGAAATGAATAACAATAGTAATATAACTATTGTTGAAACTAATGATATTATTGAAAAAGAAACTACTGACACAATTCGACAAAACAATGAGACAAATTCGGACTGTCCCAACTGTCTCAAAATCTTATATTTATACCCTGATATGTTAGAGCTTTATGGTGATTATGGAAATATACAAGTTTTAAAATATAGAATTGAATCTCGTGGATATAAAGCAATTATTGATAGATATTCTATTGGTGGTACTGCTCCAAGCTTTAAGGATTATGACATTGTTTTTGCTGGTGGTGGTGCCGATAATGAACAAAGTATTTTAGCTGAAGATTTAGTTAAGTATAAAGATAATATAAAAGAAGCTGTTGAAAATGGCGTATTTTTCTTACTTATCTGCGGAGCTTACCAATTATTTGGTAAATACTATAAAGGTGTTGAAGGTAACATTATTCCAGGGCTTGAGGTGTTTGATTATTATACTGTTGCTAATCCTGATAGAAAAAAAAGATGTATTGGAAATATTGTTATAGATGCTAATTTAAATAATTTAAAAACTAAAGTTATAGGTTTTGAAAATCATGGTGGACAAACTTTTGATATTTCTAATTCTTTTGGAACTGTTCTATTTGGAAATGGTAATAAGTTTGGTGATTCCGAAGAAGGATTTTTTAGAAGTAATGTTATTGCAACTTATTTACATGGTCCTCTTCTTTCTAAAAACCCAGAACTTTGTGATTATATTATTAAATACTGTTTAGATAGAAAATATAATGAAAATATTGAATTAGAACCTTTAAATGATACATTTGAAAATTTATGTAGAGATCAATTATTAATGTCCTTTCAGGGACAGGTCCCAAATGGACATTAATAACTTCAATAATAAAACCTCGATTTTTAATCGGGGTTTTATTATTATTTAAGTTGTATTACATTATAAATTCTACATTTTCTAATTCAATTGCTGGTAAACTAGTTATTAAATTGTTTTTTGCATAAATTACAGAATAAAATCCATCTAAAAGAAAACCATTTTTGTCTACTATAATCGGCTTTGGAATATGTCCATACTCTAAATAAAAACTCTCTACTTTTTTATATTGAGTTGTTTTTGTACAATCTCCTAATCGCACTTCAACTATAATAGATGAAATCTCTCTTTTAGAAATCCATTCCTTCGGAATTTCAAATTCATACCACTTTTTTATAAACTCCTTGTATTGTTTCAAGTCTTTCCAAAAAGCTTTGTGTTTTCCAACCTTTTTTAATTCTAAATATTTTTCATATTGTTCTTTTGTCATATCTGACTTTTTATTATTGCATTCCTGACATGATGGCAACAAATTATTAGTAATAGTTGGTCCTCCCATATCCTGCGGATACATGTGATCCATTGTCATTTTCTTATCCTTAAATGTTTTATTACAATATTTGCACACATGTTTTCCTCCATAAATTTTATAAGTTAGTTGATAAATTACAAACCGGTATGAAGCTTCTTTCTGAATTTTTAATATTCTATTTTCAATAAATGCATTATTTTTCCGTCTTGCATCTCCTATAGAAAACTCCTTTGGCAAATCCATAATCATAGACACTACCTCCTTTGCTTTTTTTTATATTATATAAATTAAATAAAAAAATAGCAAGAAAAATCTCACTATTTAATTCATTTTATATATACTTAACTTCTTGTACAACTTTTCCAGTCTTCAAACTCTCTTTAACATCCAAAATTCTCTGATTAGAAGAACCTCTAAATTGAAGTTTCAAATCCTTTTTATCCTCTTCAAACTTACCATCAACAATTACATCAATATATTTTAATAACTCTCGTGTTGTTTCACTTCTTGGAGCCATATTTCCCATAACATCTCTTTCAAAATCAAAGCCAGTATAACACCAAATATTTTTATCCGGAAACTTTTCTTTCACATCTTTAACTAATTTTAATAAACCTTCTTGATTTTGGGGTTCAAGTGGTTCTCCGCCAAGAAGTGAAAGTCCCTCTATATAATCATGGTTCATATATTCAATTATTTTTTGTTCTTCCTTTTCCGTAAATTTATCACCATAATTGAAATCCCATGCACATTGGTTAAAGCAACCTTTGCAATGGTGATTACATCCACTTACAAATAATGAAACTCTTACTCCCTCACCATTTGCAACATCAATTTTCTTTATATCGGCATAATTCATAATTTTCTCCTAAAATTTTCGGGATTAAGGAGCCACCACACAAAATCCCGAAATATTAATATATAATAACAAAATTATAAAAATTAAGGGATTTTGTGTGGTGGCCCCTTAATCCCCCCTTAATCCCTTTTACATATGTAGAACTCTTTGCTTGATTTCTCTAGTTTTACCAGCATTCCAAAAATTTTCACCTAGATATACACAAGTACGTCTTACAACATTCATTTTGCTATGATCTTTATTACCACAATTTGGGCACTCCCATTCATTATTGTCATTTATAATAATCTCTCCATCAAAGCCACAAACTTGGCAATAGTCTGATTTTGTATTAAATTCTGCATATTGAATATTATCATAAATATATTTTACTGCAGTTTCTAATGCTATTAAATTATGTTGCATATTTGGTATTTCAACATATGATATTGCTCCACCTGATGATATTTTTTGAAATTCACTTTCAAATGTCAATTTTTCAAATGCATCTATTTTTTCTCTTACATCTACATGATATGAATTTGTATAATATCCCTTGTCTGTTACATCTTTAATTGTTCCAAATCTTTCTTTATCAATACGTGCAAATTTATAGCATAAACTCTCTGCTGGTGTTCCATATAATCCAAATCCTATGTTTGTTTCTTTCTTCCATTTATCTGCTGTTTCACGTAAATATTTCATAACTTTTAACGCAAATTCATGTCCTTCTGGTGTTGTATGAGATACACCTTTCATTAATTTTGTCATTTCATATATTCCTATATATCCTAATGACATTGTTGAATATCCACCATATAATAACTTATCTATTTTTTCACCCTTTTGTAATCTTGCTATTGCTCCGTATTGCCAATGAATTGGGCTTATATCTGATGTTGTTCCAAGTAATGCATAATGTCTACACATTAATGCTTCTTTACATAAATCTAATCTTTCATCAAGTAATTTCCAGAATTTTTCTTCATCACCATCTGCTATTATAGCTATTTGTGGTAAATTGATACTTACTACCCCTTGATTAAATCTTCCCTCAAATTTATATTTTCCATTTTCATCTTTCCAAGGTGATAAAAAGCTTCTACATCCCATTGGACTAAACACATTTCCTTCATAGTTTTCACGCATTTTTTTTGCTGATATATAATCTGGATACATTCTTTTTGCAGAACATTTTACGGCAAGTCTTGTTAAATAGTCATATTTTCCACCTTTTAAGCAATTATGTTCATCTAAAACATATACAAGCTTTGGAAATGCCGGTGTTACATAAACTCCTGCTTCATTTTTTACACCTTGAATTCTTTGTTTCAAAATCTCTTCAATTATCATTGCATTTTCTTTTATATATGGATCATTTTCTTCCAAATGTAAAAATAATGTTACAAAAGGTGTTTGACCGTTTGTTGTCATCAATGTATTAATTTGATATTGAATTGTTTGAACTCCTGCCTCTAATTCATGTTTTACTCTTTCTTCAACTAATTCCTCAATTGTATTTCCTGATAATTTTCCTTTATATTTTTCCTCTATTTGCTTTTTATATTTATTATAACTTTTTCTCAAGTATTTTCCTAAATGTTTCATATTAACAGATTGTCCACCATATTGATTACTTGCCACTGCCGCAATTATTTGCGTCATTACTATACATGCTACTTGAAAACTTTTTGGACTTTCAATTAACTTTCCATTCATTACAGTTCCATTATCCAGCATATCTTCTATATTTACTAAACAACAGTTAAATATTGGTTGAACAAAATAATCTGCATCATGAAAGTGTAATATTCCTTCTTGATGTGCTTTTACTATTTTTTCTGGTAATAATAGCCTATTTGTCAAATCTCTTGAAACTTCTCCTGCTATATAATCTCTTTGAGTTGATGCAAGCATTGTATTTTTATTTGAATTTTCTTCTGCCAATTCTTTATTTTCATTTCTTATTAAACCTAAAATTGATTCATCTGTTGTATTTGACTTTCTTACTAATGCTCTATTATAACGATAAACTATATATTCTTTTGCTAGTTTATGTTTTCCCATTTCCATTAATTTTTCTTCTATTATGTCTTGAACATCTTCTACTAAAATTCTCTTTTTACCTAAACTTTCTATATAATCAATTATTTCTTTTATTTCTCCCTTAGTTGCCTTTTCTTTTCCAACAACATCTCTATTTGCTTTTTCTATTGCTACTTCTATTTTTTGTCTATCATAGTCTACTATTCTTCCATCTCTTTTAATTATTTTCATTTTGTTCCCCTCCTAATATTCGACATCTTTTATGTGTTTATTATATATCAATATTTTTCTTTTTCTGTTGCATATATCACAATTTTGTTAATAACTCTATAAATCAGCCATTTTCTAGGGACAAAAAAATATTACAATTTTATTACAATATTTTTGTTGCAATTGCAACTTTTTTATTGTATAATAATCAACAATAAATACAATGAGGTGAATATAATGGAATACATTCAAAACATAGAAACTTTTTTACAAGATTTCACAAATACTTGTAAGAGTGTTCAGAAAAAAACTTTCAAAAAGAATCAAACAATAACTACTTATATAGAAAAAAGAAATCAAATCTGTATTCTTTTAAGTGGTGAAGCAGATCTCGTTAGGTATGATATGAATGGTAACAAGACTATAATTGAACATTTTACTAAAAATGATATTTTTGGTGAAGCGCTATATATAGTCACTACTAATAATGAGCTTTCTGTTGAAGCAAAAAAAAATTGTGAAGTTTTATTTTTTAATTATGATAATATTCACCAAAAGTGCAAAAATAATTGTAAATTTCATCAACTTTTATCTGAAAATTTTTCTAATTTAATTTTAAATAAAGTTATGGATTTAAATACACGAGTTGAAATTTTAACTAAGCGCTCTATTCGTGAAAAACTCCGCAGCTACTTTAATATTTTATCTACCAGAAACTTAAGTAAAACTTTTTCTCTTCCTTTTTCTTTGACTGATTTAGCTGATTACTTAAGTGTTGATAGAAGTGCTATGATGCGTGAAATTAAAGCTTTAAAAGATGAAGGATTTATTAATAAAAACGGAAATAAAATTACTCTTTTATATAAATAAAAGAATAATATTATTTTTATATATATTTATAGACTTCTTCAATAAAACTTTCTTTATGATAACCAGTTTACATATCCTTAATTTTT
>ENA-ORLY01003290-ORLY01003290.1-human-gut-metagenome-genome-assembly--contig:-NODE-3290-length-13372-cov-2.608951_pt1 | contig 13372 bp, 6 predicted proteins | sample MGYA00243071_ERZ508832 | MGnify/ENA primary metagenome ERZ508832 (study PRJEB26277, sample SAMN04329777) | human gut metagenome | biome: human-associated habitat | host: Homo sapiens | place: USA...
TCGCGCGACGGTGCGTTGTAGTAGGAGCGGTTGTCCTCCATGCAGCTGATATACTCCGGACGCCATACGCCCTGGGCGTAGAGGCAGCCGCCTTCGTAGAGGCTTACGGATTCATAGCCGGACATCGTGAAGTATTGCTTCCAGTGAACCTGCGAACGGTCGTTGGTCAGCGAAATGTTGTATCCGTAATAGGGGTCGGTGGCCCGCCAATAGGTAATCTGGCTTTGCCGGTCTGCGGGCAGCTGGCTGTCGTAGTAGCGGTATTCGTCGAGCAGGCGTCCGAATCCGTGGCCGCCGCCCTCGTGCGATACGACCGCTTCGAATGAGCTTTTGCCCATGGGGCACATCGATACGGAGCGGCCCGTCATCTCCATCATGCAGGTTCCGGCGTATACGTCGAGGTTGATCAGCAGGAGTACCGTCGTGTTTTTGAGCGAAGCGTCGGTCACGCCCGGGACTTTCTGCGCATAGGAGAATACCTTTTCGTAGTCGCACGACGTCCCGGTGCTGTTGCCGCCCTCGAGCGTCGCGCTGAAAGCCGTGTTACGCGTCTGCGCCTTGCATCCGGACATGTCCTTGAGTACGGTTGCGCCCCGCTCCTGCGAGTAGACGGCAACGGTGCTTATGCGGAAATAGTCGCGGTAGGTCGGGTAGGGCTCCACGCTGAAGAACGCTTCGACGGCTGTTTCCACAGCCTTGTCGAAGGCTCCGCCTGCCACATAGTCGTCGGCGACGAACCCGTCGCCCATGAATATCAGGTGTACGGGCAGCGGGGCTCCGGCGGTTTCGGTCTGCCAGCGCGAGATTTCACCGTCGGCATATGCGCCGCCCTCGCCCGTCGTGAACGAATAAACGGCGCTCTCCGCCTTGCCTCCGAAAGCGTCGGATGCCTCGACTTTCCAGACGTATGCCGTGTTTTTCGCCATCAGGGCCGTCAGCTTGGCTGTCGTCGCGGTCGTGGTCGTCGAAACCCACGACGAACCGCCGTTGTCCGACACCATGACCTTGTAGGTCAGTTCGTCGCCGTCGGGGTCGGTCGCTTCCTGCCACTGGAACTGTGCGTTCACCCGGACGTCGGTTGCGTTGGCCGCGGGTGAAACCGGCACCGGAGCCGACGGCGCCTCGTTGGGCATCGCCTGGCTGACGGTGAGCATGGAGTACGTACCGTTGTAATTGAGCGTCAGCAGTTGCTTGTTGCGCGGCGTGCGGTCGGTGAACGGTTTGGGGGTGAACGTCACCACCGTTTCCCCGCCCGTACCGTTCTTGGGCGATACTTCCAGCCAGGAGGCTTTCTCGGGGATTTCGATGTCCCAGGCGTATTTCGACACGATTGTAGCCTTGATGGGGGTGCCGTCGCTGTCGAATTCGAACGTATACTGGCTGATGTTGAAATCGACGCCCTCCTGTGTCACGTCGATTGTGCGCTCCTTGCCGCCGCCCGTTACCTTGATGGTTCCGGTGCGTTCCGCCCCGGGATTCTCCGCGGCCGTGACCGAAACGGTGGCGTTGCCCGTGCCCGATGCAGGCGAGCAGGTGAGCCATTCGGGATAGGTGGCGTTCCACTGCTGGTCGGTTGTGACGGTGAAAGTGAGCGAACGGATGCTCGCGGTGAAAGCCAGTTCCGTTTTCGACAGGTTCAGGCTGCTTCCTCCCTCATCCGATTTGCTGCACGACGCGGCGCCGAATACCAGCAATACGGCAATCGTGGCTTTCAGAGTGTAGATGATTTTTTTCATAGGTTATCTCTTCTGTTGGTATGTTTCGCCGGGACGGTTGTTTTCGCTCCGGATCTCTTCGGGCAGGTGTTTTATCAACTGGTCGCACAGCTCCTGCAATGCCTTGGTCTTCATCAGCAATTAGTCGAAGGCGCGGCGCTGCACGACGACGTAACGTTCGTCGGCGCGCTGTTTGAGCATCTCGTATTCGTCCTTCGAAATCGTGACGAGCGAATCCGGCCTGCAGCACCTGCTGCCGCCCCGCGTTGCGGCGCACCGGGCGAAGAGCAGCGGGGACAGGAACAATGCTGTGACAATCAATGTCTTGACGATGGTTTTCATAAATCGGCCTCTAATGACGACAAAGCCTCCCCGCCGAAGCGGGAAGGTTTTGTCCGTATTAGGATGTGATGTTTCCGTTTATCGCTTTTTTAACCCTTTGACAGCGATGTTCACCTCTGTCAGATTTGACGATTGCGGATGTGTGTTGCTCAATTTTGCGCCTTCCGTCTGCGGAACGAAAGTCATCGTACCGTCGGCACAAGCGTCGAAGATTCCGTAATAGCTATATTCCGAATCGTTGTTGTAAAGCGTGTAATCGAAGTAGGATATTTCGGTCATATAGCCGTCTGCATCGAAAGTCAGCTCCAATGGCTCCTCTCCCGTATTGCCTGCGCTGCAGAAGCAGAGGTAAAGCGCTCCGCTGTTCATGGAATAGAAGAGATTGTAATTGAAACAGCTTCGGGTCTCGATTTTTTTCTCGGTTGCATTATACCATGTTCCGTCGAAAACAATCTTGTTTGATGCAAAATCTACGGTGCCCAACAGGATGGGGTTTGCAGCTCCCGAAGACATAAGGTTAAACCAATTGGCCTGGAGTGCGTAATAGGTATTGTCGAATTTCACAAGATTGGCAGTGAACGGGTTCCCGGTTTTCGGATTGAGAGCTGTCACCTGGCCGCCCGTGAGATCGCCCAAAGTGGTGTAGCTGATTGTGTAAGTTCCGGTCTTGATGTCGATCTGGAAATTCGAGTAACGCAGCTGGTCGGTCGCTACCGTGAACGGTGCGGACTCGTTGCCCCATACGTCGTAGAAAGCCCCTTTGGCCACCTGCACGTCGAACGTGGCGGTCGGCACTTTGGGCAGCGTTACCTTTACGGTACGCTTGTCCGCCTCGAGCGTATAGGCCGCGTTGAGGTAGGAGATGCCTTCCGCTTCGTTGAAGATTACCTGCACGGCGTTTTTGGCTTCTGCGTCGTAGACGTCGAACGGGAATGCGAAGTCGATGGTCGTCGTCGGCGTGTTGTAGTCTGCGTCATCGGGCTGCGGAACGAAATAGTTGTCCTCGATTGCGAAGTCGACGGTGTCGTCGTCCCAGCCGATATTCACGTATTTGCCTGCGTTGTTGTCCCAGCCCGAATTCATTGCCAGGCACTTGTTGCCCGAGGCGTCTTCGAACATGCCGGCCGTGTAGCTGACGATATAGCCGGCGCCGTTGCCGGGTTTGGGGCAGACGATGGTCGCCACATTACCGTCGGTAGAGATGTTTTCGGCCGGGATTTCAACGGCTGCGAGCATATTGCCGAGGCCCCACTGGATATAGCGTACGGTCGCTTTTCCGGTGCTGCCGACAACGATGTCCTCCGAATAGGTCACCGTGACGGTATTGCCCGAGGGGTTGAAAGATACCGGCGTCGGGATACCCGTGTCCGGAACATAGACTTTCAACTCGCTGACCTCGCTCAACAGGCCCGTTGCCGTGATGGCCGCGGCGAAAACCTGGTAGTCCGCGTCGGGGTCGCACGCTACGTTGATGGTTTGCGTGGCGGCGTCCGCAAGGTTGAATGCGTCGCTCTGGAGTTTGCCGCTGACTTCGTCGATGACGATGTCATGGGCCGTCGGCGCTGCGTTGTCTTTTCCCTCGAACACAACGTAGGCGTACTGTGCAGCCTCTTCCGATGCGGTGAGGGTGAAGGTGAACTGGGTGTCCGTCACCGTTCCCTGTGTTACCGTCACGCTCGGTTTTGTTTTGTTCTTGTTCTGCGTGCTCAAATCGTCGTCGTCGGAACATCCGGAGAAAAGGCTGACCGCGGCGAGCAGCATCGCAAAATATTTAATTGTTTTCATAGTCGTTTTCTGTTAATTTTTCAACAAATACACTTCTATCTACGTGTCAGAACAATCTGGACGTCTTTTCCCCAAACGTAACCGGAATATTCCCCGTCACCGTAAATCATGGCTGCGAGGCCGTAATTCGGGTCGATCGTAATCTTCGTACATTCGTCATTCCATGTGCCGGGCGAGGAGCCTTTTGCATATAGTTTGCCTTCGTTCACAATAGCCGTGACGACCTTTGTCGCACTGAAGCCCAGACCGAAGGGGTCGCCCGTTATGTCGAACATCGTAACACCCGCAGGAATGGAGCAAACACCCGCTTCGCCGTCGTAGTCGATATACCATACAATCGGACTGCCGCCGATGGACGAGTTGCCGGCATAGCCGACGCAAACCAGTCGTTTGTCTGCATTTTTCGCGATCTCCTCATCGGTCAGACCGCCGGTGATTGTGAAATTGAATTCCGTTACAGCGCCGTCGTCCGGGCTGACACCCTTATAACTCCAGTTACCCCACAGACGTTCGTAGGGGTTATTGTCGTTGTCGGCGATTTCGATCGTCGTCGTGGCGTTTTCGATGGTGGCGCCCGATGCCGAGGTGATTGTCAGCTTCATGAAACGCGAGTCGTTGATCTCTTCGTTGTCAATAAGCTGGAATTCGATATAAACCGGGGCTTTCGGGTTGCCCACGTAGCGCAGTCCCTCCAACTGGGTGAAGAGCACTACCTCATCCAGCGTGACTTCGGTGCCTTCGATTTGGGCCGAAACGTCGAACGTGATGGGATAGCTCTTGGGTTCTCCGGTGAACGTTACCGGAATCTTTACGAGCCCCGCACTCTCTTTGTAGACGTAGGCCGACTGTGCGAAGCCGATGGTCGCATCTCCTGCACCGGTTGGGTCGTCGTCGCACGAGCTCAAGAGTCCCGATACGCTGAACAGAGCTGCGATGAACAGAGAATATTTGAATATTTTCATAATTTTCCGAATTTAAAATTTAACGCGACTATTTATTCGTGTAAGCAGGGTTCTGCTGGATGTGCGGGTTGGCCTGTATTTCATCGGTCGGAATGGGCCACAGGAAATACGGGTCGTCGGCCGGACGGGTGCACGATGCGTAGTTGGCACCCGGCTGTACCAGCTCGGGATCCTGTCCTGCCGAACGCGAGAAGCCCATGTGCCAGCGCTTGAGGTCGTTCATGCGGTGTCCCTCGCCGAAGAGTTCGCGTACGCGCTCCTCGCGAATCTGTTTCATCAGCTCCACGCCCGAGTAGTCCTGGTCCGTCCAGTTGGCGATGCGCTTCGAGCGCAGTTCGTTGATGTAGTACGATGCCACGCCGTCCTGTCCCGCCTTGTTGGCGGCCGCTTCGGCGGCAATCAGGTACATCTCCGAGATACGGAATATCTTGGGCTGGTTCACGTAGTTGGTAACGGCGGCGTAGAGTTTCGGGTTGCCGGGGTATTTCACCAGCAGCGTCATGCGGCCGACGACGGGTGTCGTGATTTCGCGCGTGTCGAAATAGCTGGCGTAGCGGATGTCGTTGGCCTTGTCGTAAAGCGCCAGCGCCCAGTCCTCGGGAATGTACTGCGGGTTGTCTTCGCCTTCGACGCCCGAAGTGTTGTAAATGAAATAGGTGAATGCGTTACCCGTATCGCTGGGGCCGGTCATCGCGGCCTGCCAGATCGTTTCCGGGAGGTTGTCGTTGAGCCAGCCGTCGGCATAGGTCTTCTGGTCGGAAACCAGCGTGTAGGTGCCTTTGTCGATCAGGTCTTTGGCTTTCTTGAACGCCGTGTCGTAGTCGTGCATGGTCAGCGCGACGCGGGCCTGCAGGGCTGCAACGACGTCCTTGGTGACGTATGCGGAGTTCTGCGCGCCTGCCGTCGTGATATACTTCTCGGCTTCGGCCAGGTCGTCGGTAATCTGCTTGTAGGTCGCAGCCAGCGTACCGCGTGCGGGATACTTGCTCGCGTCGCCCGTCGGCTCGTATTTCGTCACGACGGGAATGCCCATCTTGTCGGCGGCCGTTCCGGGGTCGTAATCCTCGCAGAAATACTGCGTCAGGTTGAAATACATGTGTGCGCGGATGTAGCACGCCTCGCCGTAGTACTGCTGTACGAGCGCCTCGTCCGAAGAGGTCAGCGTGCCCGAAGCGAGCAGTTTCTGGGTGCCCTCGATCAGGAAGTTCGCATTGCCGATATAACCGTACAGGCCGAACCATGCGGTATTGGCCATACTTTCGGATGCCGTCACCGAATAGTGGTAGAACGCTCCCTGGAAGTTACCGAAATTCTTGACTGCGTGGTACAGGTCGGTCTGCAAATCGGGAGCGTAGACGAAAGCGCCCGTGAAGCAATATTTCATACCCGAGTAGAGGCCGTTGCGGAATGCCTGGCAGTCGGCGACGCTCTCCATGGCTTCGTCCGTGTTGATTGCCGTATCGGGATACTTGTCCAGATTACAGGACGTGGCGGCGAAGACAGCGAGCAACGAGGCAAGGAATATTTTTGTATTTTTCATAATCATCTTCATGTTTTAAATTAGAACACCAGTTCGGCACCGAAAACAATCTGGCGCGAGTTGGGGTACATACCAGATGTTGCATTGGAATATCCGACTTCGGGATCGTAGCCTTCGAAATCCGTGATTGTCCACAGGTTACGTCCTGTGACGTAGACTTTTACGCTCGAAAGGAACCCGCTCTTCTGGATGAGCGATTTGGGGAACGAATACGACAGCGAGATGTTCTTCATGCGGATGAACGATGCATTGGAGAATCGGGACGTGTCGTGATAGAACTGCGTGCCGTATTTCGGGATATCGGTCTTCTGGCCCGGGGTCGTCCACATGTTCAGCATCTTTGTTTCGAAATTGCTCTTGAAGAGTTGGTTGGCGGGGTTCATCGTGTAGTAGCGCTCGTTGATGAATACCCAGCGCTCGCCGATCCACGAGAAGTCTGCGTTCAGGCCGAGGCCTTTCCACGAAAATGCGGTCGAGAAGCCGCCCGACCAGGGCGCGTTGGTATCCATGCCGCAGAACTGCATGATGTCGTCCGAGTAGGTTTTGGTGAGGTTGCCGTTCAGGTCGTACCACATCGGGGCGCCGTCGTTGGGGTCGACGCCTGCACGCACCTGCGTATATACCAGCGACGAGGATTTCCCTACTTGATACTTTAGCGAATAATCGGGGAATGCCAGTTCATCGAGTCCCTGGTAGAGCTTGGTGATTTCGTTCTTGTTGTAGTTTACGTTACCCGAGATGCTCCAGAAGACGTCTTTCGTATGGATCAGGTCTACGCTCAATTCGAGGTCTATACCGCGGTTGCGCATCGAAGCGATGTTGCCCCAGCCGCTCGAGTGTCCCGTCGTTCCCGAATAGGGCATCTCCATGAGCAGGTCAGTGGAAACCTTGTTGTAGAACTCGAACCCGAAAGATACGCGGTCGGCCAGACGTCCGCTGACGCCGACGTTGAGCGTCGCCACGGTTTCCCAGGTGAGGTCGGCGTTCGGCACCTGCGAAAGCGCCCATCCGGCGTTGCCGTTGTATTTGGGGCCGGTTCCCACGAGGCCCAGCGAGGCGTACCAGCTGTCCAGGCCCGAGTTACCCGTGGTTCCGTAGCTGACGTTCAGGTTCAGGTCGTTCACCCACGAAACGTCTTTCAGGAAATTCTCCTGCTTGAGTTTCCACATGGCGCCGACCGAATAGAAGGTCGCATAGCGGTGGTTCTTGCCGAAGAGCGACGAACCGTCGGTACGTACCGAAGCGTCGAGGAAATACTTGCCGTCGTAGTTGTAGTTGAAATTGGCGAAGAACGAGTTGAACGCGCACTCGATGACGTTTCCGCCCCAACTGTCGATGGCGGTCGTCGATTTGAATGCGGTCAGGCGGTCGTCCGTAAGGCCGGTTCCGACAGCATTGAACGTACGTTCGCGCTTGATAATAGACTCATGGCCGATAAGTGCCGTGAAGAAATGTTTCTGGTTGATGTTGTTCTTGTACTCGATGGTGTTGGTCGAGGAGAGCTGGTAGTAGCGCTGGAAAGCCTGCGAGTTGCGACCGCGGTAGGTGTAAGGCGTGTACGAAGGCATGTTGATGCTTTCGTTGGTGTAGTCGAAAGCGTCGATAGCCTGCTGTGCGCGGATGGTGAGGCCTTTGACGGGCGTGAGCTGGAAGTAGGTCTGGCCCATCAGGTTCACGCTCTCGCGGTCGTTGGTGTTGTACTTGTAGTATTCGTTCAGGTCAATCATATTGTCCCACGGGTATACCTGCTGTACTTTGCCGTAGGATACGGTGCCGTCCTCGTTGTAGATTAACTCGTAGGGGGTATAGTAGGGGAGTCCCGTAACCGATTGCAGGATCGGGGACTGGGAGTACCATCCCGTCGTGATCGTGTGGTATTTGTTATAGGTCAGTGCGACGTTGGCGCCGAACTTCAGCCATTTGCTAATCTGCGTGTCGAGGTTGCTGCGGAACGTGAACCGGTCTACGCTCGAATTGGCTTTGGCCGTACCCTGCTCCGAATAATATCCCAGCGAAACGTAGTAGTTGGTGCTTTCCGTGGCGCCGCGTATCGACGCGTCGGCCTGTACCAGGGGCGCCGAGCTGTCGAAAAGGTAGTCCTGCCAGTCGAAATTGATGCCGTTGCCCAGGATGAACGCCTTTTTCGCCTGGTAGGCGGCGTCGGTTTTCAGCGAAGGTACGCACATCTCCTCGAACCGGATGAGCTGCTCGGAGTTCATCATGTCCATGTTGTAGTTCGTCAGCATCGAAACACCGTACTGTGCACGCAGCGAGATGCTGGGCTTGTCGCCTTTCTTGCCTTTTTTCGTCGATACGAAGATAACGCCGTTGGCAGCGCGCGAACCGTAGATGGCGGTCGACGACGCGTCTTTGAGGATCGAAATGTTCTCAATGTCCTGGGGGTTGATGCTCGTGAACACGGATGAGCTTACGGGCACTCCGTCCAGAATGTAGAGCGGCGCGTTGCTCAAGTTGAGCGACGACTCGCCGCGCAGGCGGATGGATACGCTGCTCTGGGGTTCGCCGGAGGTGTTGAAAATCTGGAGACCGGGAACTTTACCCTGGAGGGCGTCGCCGATATTGGCCGAAGGACGGTCGGCGATTTCACCGGCCGAGACGGTCGAAACCGAACCGACGATGTTGCCGATTCGCTGTCCCGAACCGTAGCCGATGACCACGACGTCGTCGATCGACTTCGCATCTTCCAGCAGCTTCACCTGAATGTTGCTGCGGTTGTTGATGGCGACTTTCTGGGTTTCGTAGCCAAGGAACGAAACGGTCAGCACACCGTTGGCCGGTGCTGATACCGTAAACGAGCCGTTGGCCCCGGTAGTCGTACCCGTAGCGGTTCCCTCGACTAAAACTGTCGCTCCGGCGATGGGGCTCCCATCGGCACCGGCAACTGTACCGGAAACCTGCTTGTTCTGGGCGAATGCGTATGCATAGAGGCCCAAAGCAGCAATTAACGATAGTACAATTTTTCTTACCATAAGCGTTAATTTTATAAGTTTTTTAAAATAAAAATCAAGTAGCTTACAGCAGGATTTCGGTTGTAGTTCAATGTTTTGGAAATCAATATATTATCTGAATATACACCGAGAATGGCTGGCTGAAACCGGGGTTTCAGTAACTATTCGGTAACCTCGCGTCGGATTGTAATGATTTAATTAACAGTCTGTTAATGGTGTTCAGACCGGTATGCCGCGTTACTAATACATAACCGAAAAAGGCCGCTGCCCATAAGGACAGCGGCCTGAATTGCCGGAAAAAACCGTAAGTTTAGTTGCCTGCGGCGTCCGGGTCTTTCCAGAACGGCACCGTACCCGACGGATCGGGATTGTTGACGAATGCCGGATTCTGGCTGTGCTCCGTACGTACGGCGCACTGGTTCAGCCACGGGGCCATGCCGTCGGTATTGAAGGCAGAGAGGTCTACCAGGTGGTTGGTGCCCTTGTAACCGCGCGTGATGCTCAAATTCAGACGCTTGAAGTCGAAGAAAACGATGCCTTCGCCCCAGAACTCGACGCGCTTCTGGAAAATCACCTCTTCAATCAGGTCGTCGCCCGTCTTGGTGCAGGTGTAGTTCGGGTCGCGGGTCTTGACGAGGTTCACCAGCGTGGTAGCCGAACCGCTGCGGGCATCGCATTCGGCAATGATGAAGTGCATCTCCTCGCAGCGCATGAGCGGGAAATCCACGGCGCCGCCGACCGTCGGAACGGTCGTATTGCCCTGTCCGGGGCGGAACTTGACCGACGAGTAGTCGGGCAGGATGGCAATCAGGTCGGGATCGGTCGACGTGCAGAACCGCGTCTGCCCGCGAAGGGCCGAACCGCGGGGCGCCAGGAACGAAGTCTTGCGGAAATCGGTGTCGGAGATGCGCTCATAGAAACTCCTGTCGGCTGCACGCAGGCCGCCGGCATATCCCGAATAACCGAACATCTGCTCGTTGCTGATCCAGCCCATCCACGAAGCCCCGCCGTCGTCGTTGACCAGCGTGGGGTCGGTCGACGAAATCATATCGGCCCACATCCACGAGCCCGTGGCCGACGAGTTGTTGAAGCCCGTGGCGGTGTCGTGCCACTGCGCGGAGGTCAGCACCGAATAGCTGCCGGCGTCGAGGGCGTCCTGCGCCGCCTGTTTGGCTTTGGGATAGTCTTCGAGCCACAGGTAGGTGCGGGCCATCAGGCCGTAGGCCACGCTCTGCGTCGGGAAATTCCGGGCTGCGGGAACATAGCCGTCGAGAAACTTCACGGCATCCTCCAGGTCGCCCAGGATGAATTCGCACATCTTCTCTTTGGTCACGCGGGGGTTGTCGCGTGCTTCGGCCTCGGTCATGCCGGGCGTCACGATTTGCACGGTCAGCCCCTCGACCTCGGGTGCCGAGGTGTATTTGTTGGGTTTGAACTCGTACATGCGGCCCATGTCCAGGTAAGCGAGGGCCCGGAAGCACTTGGCAATCCCCAGGTAATGCAGCTGCGTGGCGGTGGCGGAATCTTCGTCGATTACGCTGATTGCGTCGTTGGCGGTCTTGAGCAGCGCCCAGTAGTAGTTCCAGACGAGCTGGCCGTAGAGGTAGCCGTCGCCCATGGCCACGTTACGCGACCAGGGAGAGAACCAGTCCCAGCCCTCCGCATTGATCAGGGGCATGTCCTGGCAGTAGAGGTCGCGAATCTGCGCCATCGCCTCATAGCCGAAGTCGAACGGGAAAGCCGAGTTGTTGTTGGCGTTGTAGCCGAAGTAATTCTTATGCAGGGCGGAGCAGATGCCCGTGATGGTGGCCTCCAGCGCCGCCGAATTCTTGTTGATCTGATCCGGCGTCGCCACGGACGTGGGCTCCGTTTCCTTGATGCAACTGCCTAACAGGAGCACGGCCGCAAGGAGGGTGGATGTCTTTCTCAATATGGTTTTCATAATTATTTTCCTTGTTATATTCGTCAAATTAGAAAGTCAGGTTGATACCGCCCGAAATGGTGCGAATCGGCGAATAATAGGCTCCGTTGATTTGGCCGATGTCGGCCATGGCAGTCGTGCCGAACGTTCCGCGCGGATCGTAGCCTTTGCGGTGCGACCAGAACCAGACATTCTCGCAGGAGAGGTAGATGCGCAGTTTGTCGACACCGAACTTGCCCGTCCATTTTTTCGGCAGCGTATAGCCGAAGTTGATGTTCTGCAGGCTCAAATAGCTCGCGTCGAGCAGGAAACGGTCGGACCAGTTGGTGACGTTCTGGTCGGCATACTGCTGGCGGGGAATGTCGCTCGACGTATTCTCGGGCGTCCATGCCTTGAGCATGTCTCTGTGCCAGTTGTTGCCGCCGGTGCCCTGCAGTCCGTACATCGAGTTGCTGTAACCGCCGTCGTAGCCCTTGCCGCCGATCTGGTAGGCGAACTGGACGGCGAAATCGAATCCGAAGAACTCGACCGAAGTGCCGAAACCGCCGTAAGCGTCGGGAATAGCCGAGCCGCAGAGGTATTTGGTCGCATCGTTATACGTGGTCGTCGTCGTGGTTTCACCGGTTTGCTTGTCGTAGACGTACCACCTCGACACACCCGAATCGGGATCCGGGCCCGCGTATTTGGGCAGGTACCACGAGTAGAGCGGAATACCCTGTCCGATGAACCATTCGCTCGTGCCGTAGCCGCCCACGTTCTCGTATTCGGTGATTTCCGTACGCTTGCTCGCCGGCAGCGAGGTGATTTCGTTCGTAAGCCATGTCACGTTGAGGTTGATGTCCCAGCGGACTTTCTTGTTGATTACGGGCGTGAAGTTCAGCTCCAGTTCGGCGCCTTTGTTGACCATGTTGCCGATGTTCGAGTAGTAGCCCATGTAACCGAGCGAGGCGGGTACCGAGAAGAAAAAGAGCATGTCCGAGGTCTTGCGGTAGAAGTATTCGACGCTGCCGGTGATACGGCTGCGGAGCACTTCGAATTCGGCGCCGACGTAGAAGATGCCGTTCTTCTCCCAGGTGATCTCCTTGTTGCCTTTCGTGTCGAAGGTCACGGAAACCTGGTCGTTCGAGTTGACAATCGTATAAATGTCGGTGTAGAGGTTGTAACGGCGGCTGGCGACGAGGTTGTCGTTACCCTGCGTACCGTACGAGGCTTTCACCTTCAGCATGTCGAGCCAGTTCCGCGTGCCGTCCATGAACGGCTCCCTGGTGATGAGCCATGCGGCGCCGAGGCTCCAGAAATTACCCCAGCGGTTGTCGGGATGGAAGCTCGACGAGGCGTCGCGGCGGTAGGAGCCCGAGAGGAAAATCTTCTCCCTGAAATCGTACTGTACACGTCCGAAGTAACCCTCGGTGTTGTAGTCGGCGGTGTAGGAGTCTGCCGAACCCGAAACCACGGCTCCCGCCAGCTCGTCGTTGTCCGGCGAGAAGAGCTGTTTCTTGTTGCCCGTCAGGTAGGAGTACTTGTACTGGTAGTTTTCGTGCCCCACCATGGCCGAGAGGGTGTGGTCGCCGATGGTCTTGCGGTAGTTGAGCAGCTGCTGGAGGTTGACGCCGAACTTGCGGGTGTGCGTCTTGTAAATCGAACCGCCGATGTCGGCCGACGCGCCGTAGAACTGGTTGGACATCGAGGTGTTGCGGCGCTCGTCGAGGTTGGCGCCCGCATTGAACGTAAAGGTGAAGTCCTTGAGGAAAGTCACGTCGAAATAGCCGTTCACGTTGAAAGCGTTGCCGTTGTAGTTGCTCTTGTTGAAATGGTTGTCGGCCAGTGCGTTGCCCGTGAATCCGCGCTTTGCGCCGCCGTTCTCGCCCTTGCCGTAGTCATAGACGGTGTAGCCGTTGTCGTCGTGCATGATATTGCCCTCGGCATCGCGTACGTAGAGCGGATAGATGGGGGCGATGCTGGTCGTATAGGCGAAAACATTGCCCGTCGAATTGTCCTGCCCGTCGGCACCCGTGCTGTTGCCGTCGTAGTTCGTGTAACCCACGTTACCGCCGACCTTGAGCCATTTCTTTGCCTGGTAGTCGGCTTTCAGACGTGCCGAGTAGCGCGTGTAATCCGAATTTTCGGTGATACCCTTG
>ENA-ORLY01003291-ORLY01003291.1-human-gut-metagenome-genome-assembly--contig:-NODE-3291-length-13371-cov-5.931960_pt1 | contig 13371 bp, 10 predicted proteins | sample MGYA00243071_ERZ508832 | MGnify/ENA primary metagenome ERZ508832 (study PRJEB26277, sample SAMN04329777) | human gut metagenome | biome: human-associated habitat | host: Homo sapiens | place: USA...
AAAACCGTACATTCATTATAGAATGTACGATCCTTTTTTGTAAAGATGAAATACGCTGTCAGGCAGCGGATAGCATCGAAGATGGTACGTGTGAGCTTATTTGTCGCTTAAAAGCTCCTTCGCACTGGTCAGCAGTCCCGCCATGTTCTGAATTTCGGACGGAATGATGATCTTTGTAGACTTGCCGTCCGCAACCTTTTCCAGAGCCTCCAGACTCTTTAAACGAAGTACAGAATCATCCGCTCCTGCATCCTTGATGAAACGCAGACCGTTTGCAGTCGCCTGCTGGACTTTCAGGATTGCTTCCGCTTCACCTTCTGCCTCACGGATCATCTTTTCTTTCTCTGCTTCTGCGCGCAGGATTGCAGACTGCTTTTCTGCCTCTGCTTCCAGAATTGCGGATTCCTTTTTACCTTCTGCTACCAGGATGGTAGATTTCTTTTCACCTTCGGCACGCAGGATCGCTTCACGGCGTTCACGCTCTGCCTTCATCTGCTTCTCCATCGCATCCTGAATTGCTGCGGGAGGAATAATGTTCTTTAATTCGACACGGTTTACCTTGATGCCCCAGGGATCAGTTGCGATATCCAGGGATGCACGCATCTTGGCATTGATCGTTTCACGGGAGGTCAGGGTCTGATCCAGTTCCAGGTCTCCGATGATGTTACGCAGGGTTGTCGCGGTCAGGTTTTCAATCGCCATGATCGGATTTTCAACTCCGTAGGTAAACAGCTTGGGATCTGTGATCTGGAAAAAGACAACGGTATCGATCCGCATCGTAACGTTATCCTTTGTGATAACGGGCTGAGGCGGGAAATCCGCTACCTGTTCCTTTAACAGTACGCGCTTTGCAACTTTATCGACAATCGGCACTTTAAAGTGAAGACCAACGCTCCAGGTATCCTGGTATGCGCCGAGACGTTCTACGACATAAGCCTGCGCCTGCGGTACGATCTTGATGCAGGACGCTACAATTGCAATTGCAAGAATTAAAATAATGAGTATTACCAATCCACCTATCATAATTACCCTCATTTCCGCGGTCTTACCGCATGTTGTCAGCAGTCTCTCTGCTGTTTGTTACAGGTTCTTCTGTTTCGATCTCGTCCGGAACAACGATCAGCTTCACGCCGTCGATCTTTTTTACAATGACGACGGTACCCTCTTCAATCGTCCCCTCAGTTTCCTGAGATCTTGCTGACCACTCCATGCCTTTGAGCGTAACCTGTCCGCAGCTGTGCAGGTTATCAATCCTGCCGGTCACGATACCGCGTTCCCCAAGCATGCTGTCCACATTGGTCTTCGCCCTTCCAACATTGAAATAGCGCATGGCAACCGGTCTTGTAAAAACAAGCATCAGCACGGACACTACCAAAAACAGGATGACCTGCACCAGAACCGGCGCACCACAGGCAGCTGCAATCGTCGCAACAAGAGCTCCGGCTGCAAACCAGATTGTCGTCAGCCCCATCGTCGCAAGCTCAATCAGCACAAGTAAAATCAACAGAGCCAGCCAGGCAAATACTTCCGTCATGTAACTCCTCCTTTCCTGTGACTTATGACTATCATACTACAAAAATCATGCCCCGTCTACCAAAATACATGATGTCCGATCACAATACCTTCCCTGCTTCCTGCCCGTCTAAAATGCGTTGCCGTTCCAACCGGGGTGCTTCCCGCCATCGCTTCCTGTGCCGCCTGCAGGCAGCTTGCCTTGATCTTTCCACTTGCGACAACGCGTCCAACCTGTCCGCTTCCCGCCGGTGTAAACTGTCCCGAAGCATAGATAACTCCCTTAACCGTATTCGGATAAGCGCCGCTTCTGACCCGATTCATCACGACTGCGCCGACAGCTACCTGTCCTTCGTAGGGCTCTTCTCCCGCTTCACACTGAATGAGCGCCGCCAAAAGCACGCTGTCGTCCGCAGCCAGTGCAGCAGCCTTGTTCGCTTCCTTTTCCGCCTGCGCTGCCTTTTCCTTCTTCTGTTTCTGTGCGGCAACTTCTTTTTCCGCCTGCAGTCTCGCCGTTTCCGCTTCCTCGCGCGCTTTTACCTGCTCAACCGTCTCTCCGTAATCGATTTCAAAATCAACCTGGACATATTCCGAAGACACATATCCGGTCTTTCCGCCGTAATTGATCGCAACCCAGTCCGCCGTGATTTCCTGATCCTCGCTGAAACGGATCTGCTCTTCATCCACGACCTCATACTTTGCACCTTCTTCCAACAGATCATAAATCGCAGCATCTGCTGAAGGTTCTTTCCGGATTCTCAAAGCGCCTGTTTTGGTCGTTGCCACAATCCGTCCCGCGTCTTTTGCCTCTTTCCGCGCTTCTTCCCCAAACAGCAGATAATCGTTGTTCGCCCAGCCGGTCAGTTCGCCGGACTCAAGCTTTGTCCAGCCGTCCTTTTGTTCCAGCACTGTACCGCCACAGTCTGCATACAAATACCCTGCAAGCTCTGCCTCGCTGTCCGGTTCCGTCCTGACGTTCAATACATTCTGGACGCTCGTCATCACGATCGTTCCGGTCAGGTCGTCCATTTTCGTTCCATCGCCGGACGAAGCCTTGGTTTTGCTGTCCGCACTGTCGGACGCTACATCCGTTTCCTGCCCGCCGACTGCGGCGATCGCTGCATCTGCCACATCATTTTGGGATGCTGCGTTCTGACTGACCTGTTCCTTATCCGCTCCTGTCAGCCACGCCTCCACGCCAACGCCCTTGTGCCAGTGCGCGCTTTTGCTCGATTCCGCCTCTGCCTGCAGACTGCTTCCGGCCGTCCACAAAAAGACGACTCCCAGCGCTGCAGCCCGCAGCCAGTGCTTCCCCCTTTTCTCACATTTTCTGCTCCAGCCCATAAATCGATGATCCTTTCCGTCCCCTCATATCCGCAGACAGTAACGATAGCTGAACCTCCATTGATTTTCCGCGCCTTTGGCGCTCCCAAAATCGGCTCATCAAATGTTACAATTATATTACATGATTAGCGTCATCATATCAAATCCGTCAATTACTGTCAAGTGTGCGCCCTGCGAGGATTCTATTGTCATGAATACAAAAAAGGCGTGTGAAAAACAATCCTTTTCCACATGCCTTTTTTCGTTCTTTTTCTGTCAGAAACAACAGTTTTTTCCCTATCCTCTTCTGACGATTCCCTTACAATGCTGTTGGGCCAAATGCCCCGGCCATGATACTGTTTTAGTAAAAAACGTGATGTCCGATTACCTGTCCGGAACGACCGTTATTTCTTCTGAAAAACAGCTTGCCGCCGACCGGCTGTGCACCGGCTAATGCTTCGATTGCTGCCTGATAGCAGGCTGCATCTGCCTTGTCACTGCTCAGTGCCCTCTGCAGCGAACCGTTTCTAACAGGGGAAAACTGTCCTTTTGCGTAAACAACCTCGGTGATCGTATTGGGCTGCGATGCACTCTTGACGCGGTTCATGATGACATTGCCTACCGCAACCTTACCAACGTAGGATTCACTGCCTGCTTCACAGTAAATAATATTTGCAAGCAGTTTTAATTCCTCTGCGGATATCGCTGCGGTCTGCGCCGCCTGGGCTGCCAAAGCTGCCTGCTGAGCCTCCGCTTCAAGCTGCGCTGCTTCCTCGGCTGCCTTTGCCTGCGCCTCCGCTTCGAGCCGCGCTGCTTCCTCGGCTGCCTTTGCCTGCGCCTCCGCTTCGAGCCGCGCTGCTTCCTCGGCTGCTGCCTTTGCCTGCGCCTCCGCTTCGAGCCGCGCTGCTTCCTCGGCTGCTGCCTTTGCCTGCGCTTCCGCTTCGAGCCGTGCTGCTTCCTCGGCGGCCTGTACTTCTTCTATCTCATTCTGTGCTGCTTCACTCGCCTCTGCCTGTAAAGCTGCTGTTTCATCCTGCTGTACTTCTTCCTCTGCAAAGAATTCATCTTCGGATGCTGTTGCTCCTGTCCGTTCAGCGATCACCTGCTCATTGGCTGCAACAGCCTCTTCGTTGGAAATCTCTGTCTCGACCAGATTTTCAGCCGGTACCCATCCTGCAATTTCTCCCGCCTGGATCTGCACCCAGTCGTTGTACTTTGCAAGGATCGCCACATGACCGTCCTCCATGACCTGACCAACCACCGCAGACGCTGTATTTGCTTCTGCATGAATGTCCAGCATGTCTTTCGCATCAATGACACCGATACCACTTGCCATAGCGGTTGTCGTATATGCACCCATCATCATAACAGATGTTAAAATGCCGACTGCACTACGAAACAACTTTCTGCCTTTTCCGTTCATTCTTACCTCCATAAATCTTACTCTGCTTCCCCGACCATTCTGCCGGTGAAATTCAGGAGCTTTTTGTGGGATGCTCCTTGTTACAGAGCTGTTTCAATTGTTACAAACTTATTAACAATTGTTACGCATGATATGATAGCAATATTACAATCAAATGTCAAGTCGTTCGCCCGGAACCACAAATTTCCGTTAGTTCCCCACAAAGGTTTTTCTTCTATTGTGATATTTTTACAACAAACCTCCGAAATCATCGCCTTTTTCTTACTATTTTTCAAAGTTTTCAACAAATACCGCTTTAACATAGTAAATTCTCTTTTCATAAAAAGGACAGCCATTTTCTGCGGTTTTTTCGATTTTTTATCAAAAAAAGAAGACCTGACGGGATTATTTTTTCCATCAGATCTTCCTTTATTCCTGTTTTTAACATTTTTGTAACAAACTATTTTACAGGCTTCTGGACTTTTCCACCGCAGTGATGACCGCATCGGTCACTGCGCCGCGGAAGCCTTTTTCCTCTAAAACGCGTACCGCCTGAATCGTGGAGCCTGCCGGGGAGCAGACCATATCCTTTAACTCTCCCGGATGCTTTCCGGTCTCAAGCATCAGCTTCGCGCTGCCGAGCACAGCCTGTGCAGCGCATTCATATGCCTGGCTGCGCGGCATGCCTTCCGCAACTGCACCGTCTGCCATCGCCTCGATCAGCATAAAAATCCAAGCAGGCGCACAGCCACTAACGCCGGTCAGCACATCCATCAGACGTTCCGGAAGCTCAACCGTCTTGCCGAAACTGTCCAGGACAGCCGCCGTTTTTTCTTTCATCTCAGGAGTTACCCTGCTGCCATAGCAGACTCCGGTACAGCCTTCCCCGACCAGTGCCGGCGTATTGGGCATCGCACGCACAAACGGAAGCGGCGCGCAGAACTGCTCTTCCAGCCACGCAAGGCTTTTGCCTGCCGCAATGCTCAGAATCGTCTTACCGGTCAGGTCAATGTCGCTGATCTGTCCGATCACTTTCTCCAGAAACTGCGGCTTTACGGCAAGAATCAAAAGCTCTGCCTGCCGCGCGGTTTCCAGGTTATCGCCTGTCACCGTGATGCCAAACATTTCATGCACTTTGCTTTCCGTCTCCGCCGTTTTTGCAGAACCGTAAATTTCCTCCGGCACAGCCAGGTGATTTCTCAAAACTCCTCCAATCATCGCCTGCGCCATATTTCCAAGTCCGATAAAACCGATTTTCATCTGTGCCTCTCATTTCTGCGCACGCTTTTTGCGCATGTCGAGTTTGTGTCAAGTGCGCGCAGACACAAATCTCGAGCTTGAAAAATGTTATTTTTCAATCGTCTCCCTCTGCCGATGCGCTTCATACATCAGAATCGAAGACGCCACCGCTGCATTTAACGACTCCACTTTGCCCTCCATCGGAATCCGGATGTAACAGTCCGCAAGCTCTGCAGTCTCTTCCCGCAGGCCGTTGCCCTCGTTACCGATCAGAAATGCTGTCCCCTTTGTGTAATCCTGACAGGCATAGGAATTTTTCCCGCGCAGATGCGCCGCGTATACACTGACACCCGCCTGCTGTACCTGATGAACCGCCGCCGCAAAATCGTCCGCATAATAAAACGGAACGCGGTAGATGCTGCCCATCGTCGAACGGATAACCTTCGGGTTGTACAAATCGACTGTATCCCTGCTCATGATAATCCCGGAAACGCCTGCGCCCTCGCCGGTTCGCAGCATCGTACCGAGGTTGCCGGGGTCCTGTATATTTTCCAGAAGCAGAAACAGCGGTGCTTTGTCCCGCAGCATTTCTTCTATATTATAGTGAAACTGTTTCAGCACGCATAAAACGCCCTGTGGCGTGCAGGTATCCGATATTTTAGAAAAAACGCTGTCGGAAACGACTTCGTAGCCAACCTCTTCCAGATGCTCCCTGCAGCTGCACTTTTCCAGAAAGGATTCCGAAACATAGACCTCCTGCAGCTGTTTCCTCGGTGCTTCCAGAAACATCTTCACACCCTCTGCCAGAAAAACGTCCTCCGTTCTGCGCAGCTTCGACTTTTGATTCAATTGTACCAGCCTTTTGATCCGGCTGTTGGATGCTGCAGTAATCATGCAGGTTCCTCCGTTGATCTTTATGAAAACGCACAACGGCCACACACGTTTCGTGTGCAGCCGCCCCTTTGCGTCCTGTATCGTCAGGTGGCCAGCGCTTTGCTGACCTGATAATGATATTCGGGAATTTCTTTCTGCATCGCAAGTGCTTCCTCAATATCATAGTCTACAAATTCACCATGTTTGTAAGCCACAACACGGTTCGAGCTGCCTGCGCAGAGGATGTCTGCCGCATAAGCGCCCATGATAGAAGCATAATAACGATCCAGACAGGTCGGGCTGCCGCCTCGCTGCATGTACCCCAGGATGGTTGCTCTGGTTTCCACACCCGTTGCTGCTTCAATTCTCTTCGCCATGGAAGTAGAATGACCGATACCTTCTGCATTGATGATCAGATGGTGGGTTTTGCCCTTTTTCCGGTTGTTGATAATATTGTTAATCAGCTGCTGCTCGTCATAGTCGTACTTTTCAGGAAGAAGGATATCCTCCGCGCCGGTGCCGACGCCGCACCACAGTGCGATATAACCGGCATTTCTGCCCATTACCTCGATAATACTGCAGCGTTCATGTGAAGATGAAGTATCCCTTACCTTATCGATTGCCTGCATCGCGGTATTGACTGCCGTGTCGAAACCGATCGTATATTCGGTACATGCAATATCCAGATCGATCGTGCCCGGCAGACCGATCGTATTGATCCCAAGTCTGGACATCGCCTGCGCACCTCTGTAAGAGCCGTCGCCGCCAATAACAACCAGACCGTCGATGCCGTGTCTGCGGCAGATCTCCGCGCCCTTTTTCTGTCCGGCTTCAGTCTTAAATTCCAGACAACGTGCGGTTCCCAGAATCGTACCGCCCTTCTGGATGGTATCCGAAACGCTGCGGGCATCCATATCTATGATTTCTTCATTTAACAGGCCCTGATAGCCTTTTTTAATGCCTTTTACTTTGACGCCGTTGCAAATCGCTTTCCGAACAACCGCACGGATTGCCGCATTCATACCCGGCGCATCTCCGCCGCTTGTAAGAACTCCAATTGTCTTTATCTTAGCTGCCATTGTTCCTCCTGTCTGCCGCTGCGGGCTGGACTTCAATCTTAAGATTTCAAAATCCGTAAAACCATTTTTTATTTTAATCGAAACGGGCTTTCTTTTCAATGGTTTTGTGAAACTTACATCAGCTTTACGTTTTCTTCTCCAAACAACTCTTCCAGCTGCTTTAAAAGCGCCTCGTCCCCATGAACGGTCTGATTCGCCCCAAGCTGCTTCATCGCGCGCGGATTTTCCACATAAATCACCACGGTATCCTTGCCGTCGGAAGCTGCGATTGCCGAAAGCAGCTTTTTTTCCTGCTGCTGATAGGCTTCCATCGTCGGAAACTTAATCCAGAGCTTTTTGGGGATTTCGTCAAACGTCTGCACGGATTCACAGATCAGCTTCGCGTCTTTGTCCTCCTCTGCGGAAACTCGCCCCCGCAAGAGAACCTTTTCATCCTCCATCAGCTTGCTGCCGTACTGCTCATAGGTTTTCGGGAAAACGATAACTTCAATCGTTCCAACCAGATCCTCCACCTGTAAAAACGCCATCACCTTATCGTTTTTGGTATATTTGATCTTCTTTTCCTCAATAATTCCGCCGATGACCGCCTTTGCTCCGTCCTGAATATGGACGCTGTTTGTCTCCTCATCCAGCATAAAATCTGCCGTTGTATTAGAAATATTCCTGCGCCAGAGCTGCTCGTATTCCTGCAGCGGATGCCCGCTGACATACACACCGAGCACTTCTTTTTCAAAGGTCAGAAGAATTTCCTTCGAATATTCCCCGACATCCGGGAAGCGGATTTCATAGTTTTTCTTTTCCGACTCGTCCACCAGATCGAATAAGGAAAGCTGTCCCGCCATATTATTTTTCCGATTCTGCTGATTCTGATCCATCAGCTGCACAAATACGCTCATAAACTGCTTGCGTGTTCCCTCAAGGCTGTCGAATGCACCCGCTTTGATGAAGTTTTCCACGTTGCGCTTATTGACTTCCGTATCGGACATTCTGGATAGAAAATCCTGCAGGTTTTTGAACACGCCCCGCTGCTTCCGCTCTGCGATCACCGCGTCCGCAACCGGATGTCCTACACCCTTGATCGCAGTCAGTCCGTACCGGATTGATTTTCCCGATACCGAAAATCCCGGCTCTCCCTCGTTGATATCCGGCGGCAGAATCGCGATTCCCATCTGGCGGCAGACCAGAATGTATTCCGCCACTTTTCCGGGGTTATCAATTACAGAAGTCATTAGGGACGCCATAAATTCCACCGGATAATAATATTTCAGGTAAGCCGTCTGGTAAGCGACAACCGCGTAGCATGCAGCGTGGGACTTGTTGAACGCGTATTTTGCAAAATCCATCATTTCCGCGTAAATTTCCAGACCGACCTTTTCCGGAATGCCCCGGGCCACACAGCCGGGCACGCCCTCTTCGGGATTGCCGTAAACGAAATTCGCCCGTTCTTTTTCCATGACAGACTGCTTTTTCTTGCTCATCGCACGGCGAACCAGGTCGCTTCGTCCCATCGTGTAGCCGCCGAGGTCGCGCACAATCTGCATAACCTGCTCCTGATACACGATACAGCCGTAGGTCGGAGACAGGATCGGTTCCAGCTCCGGACAGGAATAGGTGATTTCGTCATGATTGTTTTTTCCTTTAATATATTTTGGAATAAAGTCCATCGGCCCGGGACGGTACAGGGAAATACCCGCGATGATATCCTCCAGGTTCTGGGGCTTTAGCTCCTTCATGAAGCTTTTCATCCCGCCGCTTTCCAGCTGGAACACGCCGTCCGTCCTGCCGGTGCAGAGCGAATCCAGCACTTTTTTATCGTTATAATCCAGATGCTCCATATCGAGCTTCACACCGGTGTCATGCTCAATCATCTTGACCGCGTGGTCGATTACTGTCAGGGTTCGAAGCCCCAGAAAGTCCATTTTTAACAGTCCGAGCTCTTCCAGCGTCGTCATCGTAAACTGCGTTGTGATCGAACCATCCGACCCTCGTGAAAGCGGTACAAAATGATCTGCCGCCTCCGGACAGATCACAACCCCTGCTGCGTGCATCGAGGTGTGGCGCGGCAATCCCTCCAGCCGTTTACTCATATCAATCAACACGTGCACCTGTTCATCGCTCTCGTAGAGCTTACGCAGCTCTGCGTTCATTGACAGTGCCTTATCAATCGTCATGTTCAGCTCGTTCGGAATCATTTTTGCAATCGAATCCACAAAGGAATACGGCAGATCCATGACGCGCCCGACGTCGCGGATGACACCCTTTGCCGCCAGCGTACCGAATGTGACAATCTGCACAACCTTTTCTTTTCCATATTTGCGTCCGACATAATCGATGACCTCCTGTCTGCGTTCATAACAGAAGTCGATATCGATATCCGGCATGGAAACTCGTTCCGGGTTCAGGAAACGCTCAAACAGCAGACTATAACGGATCGGATCAATATTCGTGATATGCAGGCAGTAGGAAACGATGCTTCCAGCTGCACTTCCACGTCCAGGTCCTACCGGAATACCGTTTTCTCTGGCATAGTTGATAAAATCCCACACGATCAGGAAATAGTCCACATATCCCATGCGCTTGATAATACCCAGTTCGTATTCCAGACGCTTCTGCAGCGTGCCGTCGTCCTCCGGATAGCGCTCTTTCATGCCGTCAGTGCACAGCTTGTTCAAATATCCCCAGGAATCATAGCCCTCCGGCACATCAAAATGCGGCAGCTTCGTCTTACCAAACTCGATTTCCACATGACAGCGGTCTGCAATTCGCTGTGTATTTTCCACTGCCTCCCACGCATAAGGAAACAGTCCCTTCATCTCTTCTTCGCTTTTGACGAAATACTGACCGCCCTCGTAACGCATCCGGTTTTCGTCGGAAAGCTTTTTGCCGGTCTGGATACACAGAAGGATATCGTGGGGCTTTGCGTCCTCCGCATAGGTGTAGTGCACGTCGTTCGTGCATACTAACGGGATGTCCAGTTCTCGCGACATCTGTAAAAGCGCCATGTTTACGGTCTGCTGCTCCGGGATCCCATGATCCTGCAGTTCCAGAAAATAATTATCCTTCCCAAAAATCGACTGATACTTTAATGCGCATTTTTTTGCTTCCTCCGGCAGTCCTTTCTGGATATAGCGCGGCACTTCACCTGCAAGGCACGCAGACAGCGCGATAATTCCCTCGTGAAATTCCTCCAAAACCTCCATATCGACACGCGGCTTGTAATAGTACCCCTCCGTAAAACCGCGGCTGACGATTTTGCTCAGATTCGCGTAACCAGTATTATTTTCCGCCAGAAGCACCAGATGGTAATACCGGTCATCCCCGCCGGTAATCTCCCGGTCAAAACGGGAATTGGGCGCAACATAGACCTCACAGCCCAAAATCGGATTGATACCCTCTGCCCGCGCCGCACGGTAAAAATCGATCACACCGTACATTGCGCCATGGTCGGTAATCGCCGCAGCCGTCATGCCCAGCTCCTTGACTCGTTTTACATATTCTTTGATTTTATTGGAACCGTCCAGCAGGCTGTACTCTGTATGGACGTGCAAATGTGCAAATGCCATATTTTTGTAATTTCCTATTCTTGTTCTGTCTGAGTTTCCTTTGCTGTCCCATCGGGGGCAGAGAAGTCAAAGGCAGGGCTTTCTGTCCCGTTTTCTGACTTTTGCCCGCTCTTTGTCACAGACCTCGTGTCGATGCTGCCTGTCCGGTCGGATGCTGCCGCATTGTTTTCACTGATGCTGTCTGCTTCCCGGTCAGATACAGCGCTGTTTTGACTGACTGCGTTTTGTCCGGACACATCACCGCTTTCATGAACCTCTTTTACACTGCCTTCTCCGCTGTCTGTCAGTACAAGTCTGTCGTTTTCCACTTTCCATGTCTCGTACCAGCTTCCTTCCGCGTCCGAAAAGTTGACATGAATCCTATCGTTTTCCCCGGATAAAATCTGTATTTTCCCGGAATCTGATCCAACCTGCCGCAGGATACTCTTTAACACTGCTTTGCCGTTTTTATACTGTAACAGCTCTTTTTCACGAATTTCTTCTAATCGATACTCTGTCAGTGTGCGCAGGCTGATGTCATAATATCCCGGCGCGGCTTCTGTCCCGGCAGTCCATGCCATCAGATCGCCGTCATCGTCCAGCTCAAAGTGCCCCATCTGTTTTAACAGGCGCACTGCTCCTTGCTCCTGCACGCCAAACAGCATGTCGCTGACGCCGGACACTTCGTAGCCACGATACAGCACAAAGGCGCTTCCCAGCTTTTCCAGCTCCTTAAAAGCAAAATTCTCTTCTTCCAAAACTGCGCCGTCCGCGCCGACAAACCACAGGTCGCATACCGGCGCGCCGAACGCTCCGTCGTACCTGCCGATCGCCGCAAACGTTTCTTTTTTGCCGTTCCCATCGTAATCCGCCGTCTCTGCAAAACACAGCGCATCGTCCGGGTACTCCTGTACCTCCAGAATCTGTGCAACCGCCTGACCGACCGTCGCGCGGGCTGTTTTCTGCACTTTATTCAACCGGTTTTTCGTAAATTCGTTTGGAATATCCTCCAGGCTCTCCAGCGCTTCTTCCTGCTCCAATCTCGACGGGAAGAAAAATCCATCCCCGCTGATCGTCTCCGATGCTTTGGTCAGCTTTCCCTGATCCAGGCTGCTGATACACCAGCTGTACTTCGCAACCGCATGATCGATTCCTTCTTCCTGTCCGACCGACTGCCCGGCTTCTCTGCAGCGATAGGCAATTTTGTCCTCCCCAATTGCATAAAACCAATAGGTATATTCTGTATTTTCATCCGTCTGCGTGTAGAACTGCTCTTCCAGCTTTTCTTTCCACGCCTGTGCCTCTTCATCCGAATCCTCTGCAGACACATACGCCAAATATTCCGACGCTGTCAGCTCCCGATACGAACGCTCTGCAAATCCGTCTGCTGTTCTTTCATAATAAACAGGAACCGTCTCTTCTGCACTGTCCCATTCCGAAACAAGCGGATCGTACACAGTCTTCTCCGCAGGATAAAACGTACAAACGCCGTCCTTTGTCGCTTCGATCGTCTCGGCATCCTCCAGAAGCTTTTCACACTTTTGATCTTTTACCGTCCAGACAGCCGCCTGTTTTTTGCCGGAGACTTCCGTTTCCAGAATAACAAACGGATTCCCAATTCCCGTCACCTGCTGCAGTCCGGTTACGACGATTCCTTTTTCCAGAAGCCTTGCCGACTCGCCGTCATAATACCAGAGATCGCCGGAAATCCGCCCGCGCGCTGTCAACGGCGTGCTCTCAAACATCAGCAGAAAGCTTTCATTTGCGTTGCTGTCATACTTCGCCATGTTCTGCAGGCAAAGCGTCTTGTCACCGTACTCCTTCTGCGAAAGAACTGCTGTCAGCGCTGCGTTTTCTGCGCGGCTTAAGCGGTCGTGTCCCGCCAGCTTACCGGTAAACACATCCGATTTCTGCGCGTATGCTTCATAAACGGAGTCGGTCACTTCTGTCATCAGGGCCGGAATTTGAGGAGCTGTTGCTGCCGCAGATTCTGTAGCGGTGTCGGTCTGCGTTTCGCCGGTCGCAGGCATCTCGCTGTCTGCTGTTGCCGCGGTATCGCCGTGCTGCGCTTCTCCGCCGGTCGCTGTTATGCCGCCCTGTATCTCGTCATCGGTCGCAGCGGCGCTATCCTGCACCTTATCATCGGTCGCTGCAGCGGTGCCGGTTCCTGTACTGACATTCTGTGTTTCACCTGCTACAGACGTCTCGTCATCTGCTGTTGCCGCAGCATCGCTATCCTGCGCCATAGCGTCTGTTGTTTCCCCTTCCCAAAAGCTCTTTCCGGCTTGCTGCGCTCGCGCTGCATATTCACTGATATTCGGCGTGCAGCCTGAAAACAGCATCGTTGCCGCCATCAGGCATGCTGCTGTTACCTGTTTTCTTTTCATTCGTATCGATCCCC
>ENA-ORLY01003293-ORLY01003293.1-human-gut-metagenome-genome-assembly--contig:-NODE-3293-length-13369-cov-2.512790_pt1 | contig 13369 bp, 10 predicted proteins | sample MGYA00243071_ERZ508832 | MGnify/ENA primary metagenome ERZ508832 (study PRJEB26277, sample SAMN04329777) | human gut metagenome | biome: human-associated habitat | host: Homo sapiens | place: USA...
GATCCGATTATGGAGCCGGAGAATTATTTGATTCGATTCATTCCGAGCCGCAAGTTCAGTGATCCATCCTATCATTGTGCTCATTTTTATGAGTTATTCAGTATGTGGGCAAATGAAGAAGACCGTCCATTCTGGAAAAAGGCAGCAAAGGCAAGTCGTGAGTATTTGAAAAAAGCGTGTCATAAAGACACCGGACTGGCTGCTGAGTATGCTTACTATGATGGAACACCATACGAGAAAGAGCAGGATGTCTTTGGTGGACGCCATGACTGGTATTACAGCGATTCTTACCGTGTTATTGCAAACATCGGTCTTGATTACGAGTGGTTTGCAGCAGATGAGTGGAATGTTGAGAATAATAATAAAGTGCAGAAATTCTTCTGTGAAACGCACAAAGATGAAGAATTTAAAATATACGAGATTGACGGTACGGTGATTGAACAACCGGCACTGCATCCGGTAGCTATGATTGCTACGAATGCACAGGCGTCTCTGGCTGCAAACGGACCTTATGCGAAAGAATGTGTAGAGCGTTTCTGGAATACACCGCTTCGTAAAGGTGAGAGAAGATATTATGATAATTGTCTGTATTTGTTTGCATTGTTAGCATTAAGTGGAAATTATCGAATTTATTAAGGAAAGAAAATTGGAGGAAAACAAAATGAGTTACACAGTAGAAAATTTAGAAAAGAGCATGGCAAAAATCACCATTACCGTAGATGCAGATGCATTTGAAGAGGCAATGGTAAAATCTTATAACAAAAACAAGAAAAACATCAGCATTCAGGGCTTTCGTAAAGGTAAAGCACCACGTAAAATGGTAGAGAAACTTTACGGACCGGAAGTTTTTTATGAAGATGCAGCAAACTTTGCAATTCCGGATGCTTACGAAGAAGCAGCAAAAGAGAGTGGCTTGGAAATCGTATCTCGTCCGGAAATTGATGTTGTAGAAATCGAAAAAGGGAAAGATTTCATATTTACAGCAACCGTAGCCGTAAAACCGGAAGTTACTCTTGGTGACTACAAAGGAATCGAAGTAGAGAAGAAAACGGTAAAAGTTATGGCGGCTGATGTCAATGCAGAAATCGACAAAGTACGTGAGCAGAACAGCCGTATGATTACTGTTGAAAACCGCGGTATTAAAAAAGACGATACAGCAGTCATCGACTTTGAAGGTTTTGTAGATGGTGAGCCATTCCAGGGCGGCAAAGGCGAGGATTACTCTTTGGTAATCGGAAGTCACTCATTTATTGATACATTCGAAGACCAGTTAGTTGGTAAAAAAGCTGGCGAGGAAGTTGATGTAAATGTAACTTTCCCGGAAGAGTATCATGAAGCTTCTTTGAAAGGTAAACCGGCACTTTTCAAAGTTACAGTAAAAGAGATTAAGAAGAAAGAACTTCCAAAACTGGATGATGAATTTGCCAGCGAAGTTTCTGAATTTGAGACACTCAAAGAGTATAAAGCAAGTGTTAAGAAAAACTTGACAGAGCGCAGAAAAGAAGAAGCAAAGAGAGAAAAAGAAAACGAAGTAGTAGAAAAAGTAGTAGAAAATATTACAGTAGAACTGCCTGAACCAATGGTTGATGAGCAGACACAGCAGATGATTCAGGAGTTTGCTGGAAGATTGTCAAGTCAGGGTCTTTCCTTTGACCAGTACATGCAGATGACTGGCATGACAGTAGATGCATTGATGGGACAGATGAAACCGGAAGCTGAGAAGAGAATCCGTACTCGTCTTGCTCTTGAAGCAATTGTTGACGCTGAGAAAATCAAAGCAACAGCAAAAGACATTGACAAAGAAATCGAGAACATGGCAAACATGTATCAGATGGAAGTGGACAAGATTAAAGAAATGATTGGCGATGCTGAAAAAGAGCAGATTGGTAAAGATCTTGCTGTTCAGAAGGCAGTTGACTTTGTTGTGAAAAATGCAGTAGAAGTAGAGCCTGCAGAAGAAGACAAAGAAGAGAAATAATCAATTCAAAAAGAATGGAGGTATCTCGCAATGGCATTAGTACCTTACGTGATTGAACAGACAAGTCGTGGCGGTGAACGTTCTTATGACATTTATTCACGCCTTTTAAAAGAAAGAATTATTTTCCTCGCAGACGAGGTAAATGATCAGACCGCAAGTTTGGTTGTTGCACAGCTTTTGTTTTTGGAATCGGAAGATCCGAACAAGGACATTCAGCTGTATATCAACAGTCCGGGTGGTTCTGTAACAGCCGGTATGGCAATTTACGATACAATGAATTATATCAAATGTGATGTATCTACAATCTGTATCGGTATGGCAGCCAGTATGGGAGCATTTTTGTTATCCAGTGGTGCCAAGGGCAAACGTTTAGCTCTTCCGAATGCAGAGGTGATGATTCACCAGCCTTCCGGTGGGGCAAAAGGACAGGCAACTGAAATTCAGATTGTTGCTGAAAATATCTTAAAGACAAAGAAAAAGTTAAACGAGATTTTAGCAGCAAATACCGGACAGTCAGTAGAGAAGATTGCAGAAGATACAGAGCGCGATAATTTCATGAGCGCAGAAGAAGCAAAAGCGTATGGCTTGATTGATGAAATCGTAGAAAGCCGTAACGCTGCAAAAGAAAAAGAATAAACAAGTGAAATGGTGCCGCCGAAACGCCGGCGCCATTTTGCCATATTAGATGGATGGAGGCTCGTAAAACGATGGCAGGAAAGAATAACGATACCAATATGCCAATGGTTCACTGCTCCTTTTGTGGAAAGACAGAGAAGCAGGTTCACAAGCTGATTGCAGGACCAAATGGAGTATATATATGTGACGAATGTATTGACCTCTGTGATGAAATTTTGGCGGAAGAATTTCAGGACGATTTTGATACGCCGGAAGAGGAAACAGAAATCAATCTTTTAAAACCAAAAGAAATCAAAGCCTTTTTGGATGAATATGTAGTTGGACAGGAGGATGCAAAAAAAGCACTTTCTGTAGCAGTTTACAATCACTATAAGAGAATTATGAATGGCGCCGATATGGACGTTGAACTGCAAAAGAGTAATATTTTGATGGTAGGTCCGACCGGTTCCGGTAAGACATATCTGGCACAGACGCTTGCTAAAATTTTGAATGTTCCGTTTGCAATTGCAGATGCAACGACATTGACGGAAGCAGGATATGTCGGAGAAGATGTTGAAAACATTCTTCTCAAAATCATTCAGGCAGCGGATTATGATATTAAGCGTGCTGAGCATGGTATTATTTATCTCGATGAGATTGATAAAATCACAAAAAAAGCAGAAAATGTATCCATTACCCGTGATGTTTCCGGTGAAGGCGTACAGCAGGCACTTTTGAAAATCTTGGAGGGAACAGAAGCCAGTGTTCCGCCACAGGGCGGACGCAAGCATCCGCAGCAGGAGTTTTTCCATATCAATACGACAAATATTCTGTTTATCTGCGGTGGTGCTTTTGACGGACTGGATAAGATTATCAGTTCCCGTATTGATAAAAAATCCATCGGGTTCAATGCGGACATAGCAGATCCGACCGAGCAGAATATCGGTGAGTTGTTTAAACAGGCATTGCCACAGGATTTTGTGAAATTCGGTTTAATTCCGGAGTTTATCGGTCGTGTGCCGGTAACCGTTGCACTTGACCTTTTGGATGAAGAGGCGTTGAAAGAAATTTTGACAAGACCGAAAAATGCAATTACGAAGCAGTATCAGAAACTGCTTTCGCTGGACGGCGTGAAATTGGATTTTGAGGATGGCGCGATTACGGAAGTTGCCCGCCTTTCCAATGAGAGAAAAACGGGTGCCAGAGGACTGCGTGCGATTCTTGAATCGAGTATGATGGAATATATGTATGAATTGCCATCCAGAGAAGATGTGACAGAATGTATTATTACCAAAGATGTAATTACCGGTGAGGGAGAGCCAAAACTTTTGGCAGCCGGAAAAGAAGTGCCGGCACTTGAAGAAAAGCAAGAAGAACCTGAGAAAAAGGAAAGTGAAAGTGCCTGAAAAGAAACAAGGACAGGTGATACTTATGAGTGAACAGCAAATGAAGACGATGCCGATTCTCGCCATGAGGGATGTGTGCGTACTGCCGGGCATGTTGGTTCATTTATATGTGAGCAGAGAGATTACAAAACGAGCAATTGAAGAAGCAATGGCAGAGGATGGAAGTATTTTCCTCACTCTCCAGCGCGATGAATCGATTGAGACACCGTCATTTCATGACTTATATGAAATTGGTGTGATTGCAAAAATAAAGCAGGAAATAAAAGTAAAGGATGACGTGCTCCGTGTCATGATTTCGACGAAGAAGCGCGGAAATCTTTTGAGTCTGAACCAGACAAAGCCATTTCTTAAGGGAGAAGTTGTTCCTTATGAATGGGGTGACGAAGAACTGCGTCTGGGGGCACTTGAAAAAGAGGCGATGTGCCGTAATCTGAAAGATGTGTACACGATTTATTTGAATGAAAATCCGCGGGCAAGCCGGAGTGATTTGGAAAAAATCCAAGGTATGAAGGACTTAGGAAAACTGACGGATTTAATTGCGATGCATATCAATATGGGATTTGACAAACGCCAGGAAATTTTAGAGTGCCTTGATTTAGAACTTCGTTATGAAATGGTGGCAGGGATTCTTACGAATGAGGTGAATTTATCACGGATTCGTGAGGGATACCGCCGCAAAGTCAAAGAAGAAGTTGATAAAAACCAGAAAGAATATTTCCTTCGTGAGCAGATGAAAGTGATACGCAATGAGTTAGGTGACGGTGCATCTGCGGAGGAATATCAGGAAAAATATAAAGAACAGTTAGAGCAGCTTTCATGCAGCGAAGAGGTATATCAGAAAATTGCAGAAGAAATCAAGCGTCTGGATGCAATTCCAACAAGTTCATCTGAACATATTGTGGAGCGCACCTATATTGAAAATCTTCTGGCACTTCCGTGGGACAAAGCTTCGATTGATCGCAATGACATTGTGCATGCGGAGCAGATTTTAGAGGAGGATCACTACGGACTAAAAAAAGTCAAAGAGCGCATTTTGGAATCCTTGGCGGTTCGCTGTCTGACGGATAAGAGTGAGAGCCCGATTTTGTGTCTTGTGGGACCGCCGGGTACCGGTAAAACATCAATTGCACGCTCGGTTGCCAGAGCACTTGACAAAGAGTATGTGCGTATCTGCCTTGGCGGTGTTCGTGATGAGGCGGAAATTCGTGGACACAGACGGACGTATGTGGGTGCTTTGCCGGGACGTTTTGTTGAAGGACTGAAGAAAGCGAAAGTGAGAAATCCGCTGATGCTCTTGGATGAGATTGACAAGGTCGGAAGTGATTACAAAGGGGATTGCGCATCGGCTTTGTTAGAGATTCTTGACCCGGAGCAAAACCGGAATTTTGTGGATCATTATATTGAACTGCCGGTTGATTTGTCGGATGTATTATTTATTTGTACGGCAAATACGACAGAAACGATTCCAAGACCGCTTCTTGACCGAATGGAATTAATTCCCATTGCCGGATATACGGAAAATGAGCGGTTCCACATCGGAAAAGATTATCTGATTCCGAAACAGCTTGAGAAAAATGGTTTGCAGAAGAAAAATTTACAGATTCTGGATGGCGGACTGCGTGCGATTATTTCACACTATACGAAGGAAGCAGGTGTCCGTGAATTAGAGCGTCAGATTGGGAAAATCTGCCGCAAATGTGCGAAAAAAATCATGGAAGGTGAAACGGAGACAATCCGCGTCACTTCTAAAAATATTACAGATTTTCTTGGCAAAAAGCGTTTCCGCGTGGAAAAGGCAGCAAGAAAAGATGAGGTTGGTATTGTTCGCGGGCTTGCCTGGACGGAAGTTGGTGGCGATACACTGGAAATCGAAGTGAATACGATGCCGGGTGAGGGTAATTTGAAACTTACCGGACAGCTTGGCGATGTGATGAAAGAGTCAGCAGAAATTGCACTGAGTCTTGTGCGTGCGCTGCTTCCGAGGGAGGAAGAATTTTTCAAAACGCATGATTTTCATCTCCATGTACCGGAAGCTGCGGTGCCAAAAGATGGTCCGTCAGCCGGTGTGACGATGACGACAGCCATTTATTCGGCGGTAACCGGGAAAAAGGTACTGGCAAAAGTAGCGATGACCGGTGAGATTACACTTCGCGGACGGGTTCTGCCAATTGGCGGCTTAAAGGAAAAACTGCTGGCAGCAAAACAGGCGGGCATCCAAAAGGTTGTAGTTCCAAAGGAAAATAAGCCGGATGTTGAAGAACTGGAGGAAGAAATCACAGAAGGTATGCAGATTGTTTTTGCCGGTTCGATTTCGGATGTTTTGAAAGAAGCACTTGTTCAAAAGTAGTGGCCATTTGCCATGTGAAGGGAGAAAAGTATGACGATAAAATCGTTAGAATTAGAGACAGTATGCGGCATTACCAGTAAACTGCCGCAGCATGACAAAATAGAAATGGCGTTTTGGGGACGTTCCAATGTTGGAAAGTCCTCTCTTTTGAATACGCTTTGGAACCGGAAATCTATGGCGCGCATTTCGTCCCAGCCGGGTAAAACTCAGACCATCAATTATTATAACATCAATGATTTATGTTACATGGTGGATTTGCCTGGATATGGTTATGCTAAAATTTCCAAGGAGATTCAGGCAAAATGGGCGCGTATGATTGAGCGTTATCTGGATACTTCAAACGCACTGAGAGTTGTATTTTTACTTGTGGACATCCGCCATGAACCGACCGCAAAAGATGTTGAAACGTATCAGATGTTATTCAAAAAAGGATTTAATCCGCTGATTATTGCGACAAAAGCAGATAAAATAAAGAAAAATGTGAGAAATAAAAATATTTCCATCATCCGAAAGAAACTTGGCTTATCACAGGAAGTGCCGGTTATTCCATTTTCCTCAGCAACGAAAGAGGGAAAGGATGAGGTCTGGGAATATATCGAATTTTTCTTGAATTCACAATTGTTATGATAAAATTTTACGAGGTGATACCGGTATGACAAAGAAGCAGCGGGCAGAAAAAATTATTGAATTGCTGGAAAAAGAATATCCGCTGGCGGACTGTACACTTGATTATGATGAGGCATGGAAACTGCTTGTCAGCGTGCGTTTGGCGGCACAGTGTACAGACGCCAGAGTGAATATTGTGGTGAAAGACTTATTTGCTAAGTATCCGTCATCGGCAGCGCTTGCCGCTGCCACACCGGAAGAAATCGAAGAGATTGTGAAGCCGTGCGGACTTGGTAAAAGCAAAGCGAGAGATATTCATAAATGCATGACTACGCTTGTAGAAAAATATAACGGACAGGTGCCGGATGACTTTGATAAATTACTGAAACTTCCGGGTGTTGGTCGGAAGAGCGCAAATTTAATTATGGGCGATGTTTTTGGAAAGCCGGCGATTGTAACCGACACGCATTGCATCCGCCTCACAAACCGCATGGGTTTAGTCGATGGCATTAAGGATCCCAAAAAAGTTGAGATGGCTCTCTGGAAAATCATCCCCCCTGAGAAAGGAAGTGACTTCTGCCACCGCCTTGTTAATCATGGCAGAGAAGTATGTACCGCAAGAAAAGCTTATTGTGAGAAGTGCTGTTTGCAGGAGGTTTGTAAGAAGTCTTTGTGATAAATATTTGTTGGAATTTTTTTGTATTACTGGAATTCCAAATCGATTGACAACAAATTTTTGGCATAATCGGGGCAACTTAAGCGCAACATCGGGCCAAAACAACGCTTTTTACTTGATTTGTCTTATAGGGTTGCATTTTTGCCTGATTATCGGCCTTTATTAAAGAAAATCACAGGGCAAATGCAACCCTTTCTATGGATTTTGGTTGTTTTCAGACACTTCTTTTCAAAATCTATGCAACTCTTTTCGCTTTTTATAAGGGTTAAGGTTGCATACGGCACTTACTTGCATTAGAGGGGGCCTGAATGAGTCAAGAATTTGTGGTTGGCTTCTTTGGATATTAGTAATTTATTAAAAAAATATGTATCAAGTGGGTTTGAGTACGTCGGTATGGAGCACTGGTATTTTCAGTGCCCATACCGCTACGCACTCAACGAGCGGGAGCGCCCACTTGATACATATTTTTTTAATAAACTACTCGAAAACAAAAAGCCCGCCCAATTCCTACTTCATCAACACCTTCTCATACATCAGCCCAACCAAAAACCAGAGTGGGGCGTAGTCAAAGCGGACGATTCCTTTATAATTTGCTTTGGATTTACTATAATCCCACGGGCAGCAGCCGCGTTTTTTCAAGAAGGAGCCGGTGCCATATTCGGTGAGGAAAATGCAGGCAGTGTAGACGGAGCCGCGCACGAGGACATGCCTGCCCTGCATTTTTTTACAGAGAGGAGAAAGAACGGACGCCATGCCATAAATGGGGAACATCCAGATGGATGTCTGGCAGGGCATTTTCTTATTTTTTTCTCCGCACAAAGAGCCACATCCGGTCCATAAACATTCCATGCCCCAGCCGATGAGACCACATTTCAGAAAATCAGTTGTTTGTTTCTTTAATTTCTTATTCAAAATCATCCCTCCTAGAAGCAGTATGCCCCGAAATGCTTGCGAATACTCATGGAATTCGGTATAATAAATACGATACGTTAAAAAAGCAGAAAATCCAGATAGGAGGTACAACAGATATGGCAGTCATTCGACCATTTCAATGTGTAAGACCTGAAAAATCAAAAGCAGCGAGAGTTGCCGCTTTACCATATGATGTATATAATCGACAGGAGGCAAAAGAAGAAGTCCTTCGTGAGCCGATGTCATTTTAAAAAATTGAGCGTGCACAAACCAGTTTTGACGATTCGGTGGACACCTATGCACCGGAAGTTTATCAAAAAGCAAAAGAATTGCTCGAAAAAGATATTGCGGACGGTGTTTATATAAAAGACACAGATTCTGCGTATTATGTATATGAACTTGTGATGGATGGACGTTCACAGACGGGAATTGTTGCCTGCGCATCCGTGGATGATTATGTAAATGGCGTAATCAAAAAACATGAAAATACAAGAGAAGACAAAGAAATTGACCGTATTACACATGTGGACACGTGTAATGCTCAGACCGGGCCAATTTTTCTTGCGTACCGCAGTGAAAAAGTGATTGATGAAATTGTGGCGAAAAAGCAGAAAGAAGAGCCGATTTATGATTTTACGGCGGTGGATGGAATTACACACCGCGTTTGGAAAATTGCGGAGGCAGAGGACGTAGAAAAATTAGATGGACACCACCGTGCAGCTTCGGCGGTGAAAGTCGGATTGAAACGCAGAAAAGAATATCCGGGTTATACCGGGGATGAAGAATTTAATTATTTTCTGTCGGTGCTTTTCCCGCATGACCAGTTGATGATTATGGATTATAACCGCACCGTAAAAGATTTAAATGGATTAAGCAAAGACGCTTTTTTGAAAAAAGTGGCGGAATGCTTTGAGGTAAAAGAAGAAGATGGTGCCGTACGCCCGCAAAAGAAGGGCGAAGTTGGAATGTATCTGGACAAACAGTGGTACCGCCTGATAGCAAAACCAGCGTTGTTTGAAGGAAAAGATGCGGTTGGTTCACTGGATGTATCGGTGCTGCAGGATTATCTTTTGGGACCGGTTCTTGGTATTGGCGACCCGCGTACCGATTCGCGGATTGATTTTATCGGAGGAATCCGTGGACTCAAAGAATTGGAGCGTCGGGCAGATAACGACATGAAAGTTTCATTTTCCATGTATCCGACATCCATTACGGAACTTTTTGACGTGGCAGACCAAAAACTTTTGATGCCGCCAAAATCAACGTGGTTTGAACCGAAATTACGCAGTGGATTATTTATTCACGAAATCTAAGGAGGAAATTTTAATGGATAAGTTTTTTAATTCGGACAATGTGGTAATGCGCACGCTCAGCAAAATTTTTGATATTGGCTGGCTGACACTTATTTATCTCGTGTTTTGTATTCCGATTGTTACCGTGGGAGCAGCAACGACATCGCTGTATTATGTAAGTGCCAAAGTGTTGCGCCACAACCGCAGTTATGTTTGGCGTGAGTTTTGGCACAGTTTTAAGACAAACTTTTTGCAGTCCACAATTGCATGGGTTGTAACGGCAATTATCGTGGTGCTTCTCTGGCTGAACATGAATATTGTAGCGGAGACCGGCGGTGAAATAGGCGGGTATCTGATTGGTGCGTATTACGCCCTTTTGTTTATCATTTTGTGTATCAGCTGTTACATTTACCCAATTATTTCACGCTTTGGAACAAAATTCTCGCAGATTCTGCGTTTGAGTTTATATTGCGCGTTCCGTCATTTTCTGCATACACTTTTGATGCTTGTGATTCTGGCGGCAACGGTAGCACTTATTTGGCTTGGCATGGTGACAAACGTGGTGCTTATTTTTATTTTTGCGCCGGGTGCTGCGTCACTTTTATACACGTTCCCAATGGAGCATGTCATGAAAAAATATATGCCAAAAGAAGAGAAAAAATACACAGAAGATGGGGAAGAAATTGTAGCTTGGTATAACGAGTAAAGAAAAGGGAGAAAATTATGGCAAAACAATTAGAAGACTATATGCAGTGGCCGGAAATTGAGGCGCTTATGTATGCCGAGTGTGGCAGACCGGAGACCGTTCTCGGACCGAAGCAGGTGGACAAAAGCCATGTGCTTATCACAGCATTTGAACCGGAGACAGATTCGATTGTCGTTTCCGGTGAGGATTTGAAAAAAGAATACAAAATGACAAAAATGGACGAGACCGGGTATTTTGCGGTATTGATTCAGGCAAAAAAAATTCCTTCGTATCATTTTGTCTTGAAACAGGGGAAAAACAAAATTGAAAAAACGGATGCTTATGCAGTGGACTCTTTGTTTGACGGCGTGGACATGACGCAGTTTAGCAACGGGATTCATGATACTGTTTATGAAAAACTGGGTGCTCATCCGATGACAATCGAGGGCGTGAAAGGAACGTATTTTGCAGTGTGGGCGCCGGAGGCAAAGGCGGTTAGCGTCGTAGGTGATTTTAACGACTGGCAGGCAGCGAGAAATCCGATGCGCTATCTGGAGGCAGCAGGAATTTACGAGTTGTTTGTTCCGGGTGTAAGTGCCGGAGATTTGTATAAATATGAAATCTGGGGCGCGGACGGAAAGCGTGTGATGAAGGCAGATCCGTACGGCAATTATGCAGAGCGTCGTCCGGCGACGGCAAGCATTGTATGGGATTTGAATAAGTATCACTGGAAAGATGAAAAGTGGCTTGCCAAGCGTAAAAAATGGAATGCGAAAAAGGAGCCGATGCTTGTTTACGAAGTGGCGCTTGGCGCATTTAAAAAGCCGGCAGATGCCGAAAAAGAATTTTATAATTACCGTGAACTTGCACCGATGATTTGTGATTATTGTGCAGAGATGGGTTACACGCATGTGGAACTGATGCCGATTATGGAGCATCCGTATGACGCATCGTGGGGGTATCAGGTGACCGGTTACTACGCACCGACTTCCCGCTACGGTACGCCGGATGATTTTATGTACTTTGTAGATTATCTGCATCAGCACGGACTTGGTGTGATCCTCGACTGGGTGCCGGCTCATTTTCCAAAAGACGAACATGGACTTGCCCGTTTCGACGGCACTTGTCTGTATGAGCATTTGGACAAGCGTCAGGGCGAACACCCGCACTGGGGCACGCTGATTTACAATTATGGAAGACCGGAAGTAATCAATTTCCTCACTGCCAATGCGCTGTTCTGGCTGGAGCGTTTTCACATTGACGGACTTCGGATGGACGCAGTCGCTTCGATGTTGTATCTCGATTACGGCAAGGAAGATGGCGAATGGGTTGCTAATGTTTATGGCGGAAATGAGAATTTAGAAGCCATTGCATTTTTACAGAATTTGAACAAAAAAATTCATGAAAGAAAAGACGGAAGCTTTTCGATTGCTGAGGAATCTACAGCGTGGCCGCAGGTGACCGGTCCTGTCAAAGAGGGCGGTCTTGATTTTGACTTGAAATGGAACATGGGCTGGATGAATGATTATCTGGAGTACATCCGCACGGACCCGCTGTTTCGTAAAGGGCGTCATGGCATGCTCACTTTCAGCATGATTTACCAATATTCGGAAGATTTTATGCTTGTCTTGAGTCACGATGAAGTCGTTCATATGAAAGGCTCCATGTTTACGAAAATGCCGGGAAGTATTTCGGATAAATTTGCTACACTTCGTCTGACGTACGGTTATATGGCAGCACATCCGGGCAAAAAACTGATTTTTATGGGCCAGGAATTTGGGCAGGAAAGAGAATTTTCGGAAAAACGGGAACTCGACTGGAATCTTTTGGATGCCGTAGATGGAGAAATGTCGCATAACGAGAGGCTGCGCCAGTATGTTAGTGTCCTCAATTCGTTCTATCTGGCACATCCAGCGATGTATGAACTGGATGCACGTCCTGCCGGTTTTGAGTGGATTAGTACATTGGATGCAGACCACAGTGTAATTGCCTTTTTACGAAAATGCAAAGACGAAACGCTTTTGGTTGTCTGCAATTTTACTCCGGTTTCTTACGATGCATTCCGTATCGGTGTGCCGTTTGCCGGAAAATATAAAGAAATCTTTAACAGTGATGCGTCCGAATACGGCGGAACCGGATTTGTGAATCCGCGCGTAAAACAGTCCAAACGCAAGCACTGGGATGGCAGAGTAAATTCGATAGAGTGTCGTTTGGCGCCACTTTCGATTCAGATTTTTTCCTGTACGAAAGTTCCGTCAAATGCCGGACGCAAAAAGAAAGAGAGTTAAATCATGGTAAATATAATGCAGCAGCTCATTCAATATGTAGAGCAGCTGGTTCCGCGGGGAATGGATTTTATCCTTTCCCTCGCCATTGGAATCATTGTCTTTTTTGTTGGCTCAAAGCTTATAAAAAAACTATTGAAAATTGTGCGGCGTTCGATGGAAAAAAGAGAAATGGACCCGGGTGTTATTTCCTTTTTTCTCTCGGCATCTAAAATCACGCTGTATGTATTTTTGGTAATTATTGTTGCACAGATTTTCGGATTTGCCGCAAGTTCGATTATTGCAATTGTCGGCTCTGCCGGTCTTGCAATCGGTCTCGCCCTTCAAGGTGATGACGAGCTCGCCGCCCGGGTGCAGCGCCAACGTATCCGAGCCATAGTTGGGCGCGTTCGTGTTGTCGAAGTTCACGACGAGGCGGTCGCCCACCTCCAGGACGCCCTGCAGCTTCTCGCTGAGCAGGCCTTCCGACGAATGGACGGTGTAGACGATGGGCGTGCCGTCCAGGTTGTACTTCCAGGTGTCCGATATGGTCAGGCTGCCGGTGTTGTTGCCCGGCGTCGTCCCATC
>ENA-ORLY01003298-ORLY01003298.1-human-gut-metagenome-genome-assembly--contig:-NODE-3298-length-13360-cov-2.199804_pt1 | contig 13360 bp, 8 predicted proteins | sample MGYA00243071_ERZ508832 | MGnify/ENA primary metagenome ERZ508832 (study PRJEB26277, sample SAMN04329777) | human gut metagenome | biome: human-associated habitat | host: Homo sapiens | place: USA...
CCGACGGCGATGCCGTGTTCTTCATCCAGCCGTGTGACCGCAAAGCTGACATCGTCCTTTTTGCCGGGCATTCTGGAATCATAGCAGGTGTGCGCGATGGCGTTGACGCCGTTGTTCAGGCGGATATACACCACGCCGCCGCGAAGATCTGTGACCTTGCCGGCGTACTTGCTCTGTACCTGACACTTCTTCAAATTGTCCACGCTGGTTTCAGAGAATGTGCTGCGGATGTCGGCGCGAATGGAAAGATGCTCGGCATCCTCGCCGCTGATCTCCTGCACACGGACCAGAACCCGGTCGCCAACGCTGTAAAGGTCACGGACGTCGGACACCCACTGCCAGGACAAATCGCGGGCAAAGATGGCGCACTCAATGCCAAAGGCTTCGACGCGCAGCACTTTCTCCGCGACGGCGATCACGCGCGCTTCGACCAGACGGCCGGGATAGATGTAGGGATTCCCAGATGCGTCTTTGCCGAAGTAGAACGTCTGCCGCTTGCGGAGCATGGCGTCCCGGCGGCTGGCAACGGCGCTGTGTGTGGTCGAGTCAATGCCCTTGACGATGAAGTCGATCTCCGCGCCGAGCATCGTGCCAAGAATGCGGTTCAGCCGATTCATGTAGTCGGCATATGCTCTGCCGGACGGCATCCGTTCCTCCAGCACAAGCATCTCACGGATCGGGATGGCAATGCGGAAGCCACGGAAACTGACTGTCGCCAGTGTCTTGCCTCCGGCTGTCTGTTCAATGCCGTCCAGCGTGCCGGTCAGGATCCGCCGCGTCCGGTAGGCGTTGCGGATCTCATGCCAGAGTTCGTCGGTGGCTTCGGCTTCGCTTTTGATGCGTGTTCTGGCGGCAATCGTCAGGACCGCGTCATTGCGCGGCGCGGGCGGAGATTCCGGGGGCGTGGACTCATTGGACGGTTCTTCTGTGGAGATGGTCAGCACCGGTTCTTCCTCGGAGGGCATCGGTTCCGCTTCGTCAGACGGAGCAGGCTGCGGTTCTTCCTGCGCAGGAGCTTCGTTCAACGCCTGAAGAAACTCTGTGTATTCCTCCGACGGAGCATCTTCATCCGGCGCACTCTCATCGGGCGGACTTTCTGTGGGGATGGGCTCCTCCTGCGGCTCGGTGAGCGGCGCATCGGGAGACTTCTGCGGTTCAGTAGAAAGCAGGTTGTCCTGTTCGCCGCTGTCCGGGGCAGGTAATTCCTTTTTTCTGGGCATGGGTCATTCCTCCTTTTTTGCTGTTTTGGGTTTGGATAAAATGGATTCCTTGCTGGTGGTTATGATCTTCTGCTTTTTTGCAGGAGTATCCTTTTTGGGTGCTGGAGCTGTGCGGGGAACAGACGCGGCTGGGGCCGATGGCGCTTCGCTCTGCCAATGCGGAACGTGTGCCGCCGCTTTGTCCGGGCGCAGCTTCTTCGCCTCGTAGTGCTTGGAGTAGTCAAATTTATCGACCTCCAGAATATTGCGCCCACGGATAATGACGAGCGCCTTATCCACGTCCAGCCGCAAAACTTCATCCATCGTGAGCAGCCGCCTGCGGCCGACACCGCTCGTTTCGCGGTATTCCGGGGTATAGTTGGAAATACGCCATGTGCCGAGCTGCTTGGCCTGACTGGTCACAGCGACGCTCGCTTCGCCGGAGCGTGAGGAAATGAACTCTGCCGTCAGTGCGTCCGTACAGCCGAGGAACAACTGCACATCGCAGTTGCCGAGGATCTCCTGCCACTGGTTGTTGGGATAGCGGTTTTGCAGACCGGCGAGATTCTGGAACACGCAGGACATACTGATGTTCCGGGAACGGATCACGGAGATTTTTCGGCTGAGATCGGGGATAACGCCGCAGGCGCAAAGCTCCTCGCCGAGCACATGAACAGGAACCGGCAGACAGCCGCCCGGACAGTTCTGGTCGGCGTAGCGGACGAGTTTGATAAAAATGAACGACAGAAACAGCGAGGACAGGAAATCGAAGGTACTGTCCTGATCGCTCGTGATGCAGTAATAAGCGCACGGCTGCTTGCCCGGTAGTTCCAGATCAATCTCATCATGGCTGGTGATGGCGCGAATGTCCGCATTCTGGAATACCTGCAGCCGGGAGCCGAGACCGATAATGACGCCGCCGCGCACGCTCTCCGACGATTGCCGGAAGATGCTGTACGGCGCTCTGGCCGGATGCCCCAGCGGGAGCGCGTCAAACAGCTCGTTCAGCTCCTTTTCCGAGCAGCTTACAAGCAGCTGATACGCTTCGCCAATGTTTCGCCGTTCCGGTGGATAGCTGCGCTCGACAAACAGGACGAGCGCCTTGAGAAGATTCATCTCGGCACTGTCCCAGAAGTGGTCTCCGCGGTCGCTGCCTGTGTTGCGGATGATAACGTCGCAGAAAAGCTGCGCCATCAGCTCCTGCCCGTCGATCTCAGACAGGCAGTTCCACGAATCCGACGACGCGGGCGTGACCAGATTGAACACGCGGACGGTGTAGCCCTGATCGCGCAGATACGCGCTGGTTTTTTCGTACAATTCCGACTTCGGATCACAGATAACCAGCGAGTTTTTCCGCGCCGCGCATTGAAGAATCATGTTGACGCAGAACGCGCGTGTCTTTTTCGAGCCGCTCGCGCCGTAGATTGCGAGATTGCCATTGAAGCGCGTCTTCTCCGGGATACAGACCACACGGCCATCCACTTCGCCGAGAATCGTGCCGTGGTGCTTGCGCAGGTCCGGTACAAAGTCGAGCACCTGCCCGGCTTCTTTTGGATTGAGAAAACCAGCGGTTCCGTAGGTTCCCTTGTGGGAATAGGTCAGGTTTCTGGTCTTGTCGTACTGCCCGTCGCCGCCGGCGCCCATGTGCATGATCGCCACGACAAGAAGTACGATTGCCGCCAGAAAGATGCCCATGCCGTACAGACCGTATGGAAAGCGGAATACGAACCGGAGGCAGACGCCGAACGCGGCGTCCGGCATCGGCGGCGAGGTGCCGCTATACGGCGTGCCGCCTTCGGCTGCCCATGCCTGATAGTTGTAGATGAACTGCGCAAGATAGCCGCCCGCATAGAAAAGCGCGGCCAGTGCGACAGGCAGAAAACAGGCCAGCGTGATCTTCTGTTTCTTATTGATGGAGCAACACCCTTTCATAAGCGGCAGAGTCGATGCTTGTGATATTGACCTGCGCACCGAACGCCTCCCGCAGCGCCTCTGCCTGATAGTCAAAGCAGAGGATGCTGCCAGTCAGGTTCCGCAGCGTCAGCGCACAGCGAAACCGGTGCAGCCTTGGCAGATCGCAGAGATACGAAAACAGGACGGGCGACCCGTCCTGCTCCAAAGCGTCATGTTCGATTGATATTGCGGGGGACGGCGGCAGGAGGTTTTCCGAGAGGATTTTATTCAACTGCTCCTGTATATCCGGTTGACATAACTGAAACGCACCGACTTCTCCAAAGTGGTCGAGCGTCAGAAAATAGAAATGCGGATAGCTGCCATCCAAAAGGAAATGGTTCTTCGTCATGTCATTCAGGATCGCAGGTATCTGCATGGGAGAACTGCCGAATACAATGCCGCTGATCGCGAACTGTGCATTGCGGCAAAATTCTGTCTGTAAGACAGCCTTGAGCCGGATCTCGGCATTGTACGCCCATCTTGGAAAAGTCGAAGCCATGTTGTAGATCGGGAAGATGGCTTGTTTTGTGAACAGCACGCCCGTCATGCGGGAATTGCGGATTTTGGTGCAAAGACTGCCGAGAGATTTGAACTCGCGGGAGGAATAGTAGACCGGAAATAGAGTGGGATTTGAGCGCCAGTCCTGAATGGACGGCTTTTCCCACGGCAGTGACGGGATTTGCGCGTTGTGCAGGATCAGAAGCGCCTCGGCCATCCGGTGCAGCCGCAGCCGGCGCTCTGGTTCTGACTTCAAAGAATTTGTTTCGGACGTGCCTGTAAGATAGGGCGCAAGGTCAAATGGATATTTTTGAAGCAGCAGCCGTTTGGCGCTTGCGGTCAGCCTGAGTCCACGCAAACCGTTCTTGGTATACGAACGGAGCAGCCCGTCCTTTTTGAGCTTGCCGATCACGCTTTCGATATAGCTGCTGCCGCCCGGAAAGTGGCCGGAAAAAGCAGCCGGGAACTCACCGGAGACGGCGATAATTTGCAGCACAAGAAGCGCGAGTGTGCCCTCGGCAGGAAGTTGCGTCGGATTCATAAAAGTGACCTCTTTTACCGTATCGGCTCTTAACTTCGGTAATTTTTGCGCTGTCGGTCAAGCGAAAACGCCTGATGTTTCAAGGGAAAACACCATGCGCAGCGGTATCTGAAAAAGGATGGCGAAAAACGCTTAAAAATCCGACATGGTTTCCAGCGCATTTTGATGCTCTTCCAGCCAGCCCGGAAACATATCTTGATCCATTACAAAGAGCTTTGTGACATCTTCCTCGCCTAACTCCGTGGTGTTATAGACGTTGCACAAAAGCCCATTGTCATCCATCATAAGATAGGCGCAGACAACGTCTAAAATCTGCTTCATTTCCAGATTGTCATAGTCCCGGATGCGGCCGCGTCCGCCAGATACCGCATAGATATGGCAGAAGCAGATGATGCACGACTCAAAATGGGAAAGAGGATGATCTTTGACAAACTGTCCGAGCGCCTGCTCCAGCGGGTCGGTCAGATATTCGGCGCTGCGTTGCTTTTTCTTAGGCAATAACCCCGGCAGTGTGATCTCCACCAGCCCCGGCTGCGCAGTGATCGTGATGCCGAGGACATTTGCAGCGGAGGTCAGGTATTCATGCTTTTGCACGGTGGTAAAGCCGTAGACCAGATGCCGCATCCGGCAGGCGATCTGCTCTGCGCGGAGCGCCGCGTCAGTGGAAAGCAGCTCATAGTTTTCCGGATACCGCTGCAAGTCCATTGTGTTCATGGCGCAAAGTGCATTGCTCAGCCGCGAGATCTCCGCCAGCAGCGAGGATATTCGCTTGGATAAAAGCGCACGGTTCATAGATAACCTCCATAGTGTGAAATAGAGCTTCAAAAAAAGAAAATTGATTTTATTTAGAATCTAGGCTATACTGAACTGAGAAAATACGATGTGTGAAAGGAGCGGTTGTTATGGATCAAATACAAAACCGCCGGATTGCTGCTGTCAAGGCAGCCGACGCGATCAATGCGATTGAAGGCGTTCCGGTTTCTGACTATGCCAAAACGCTCTCTGCTTGTTGGGCAAGGGGCGAGATCACAGATCAGCAAATGAAATCTGCGCTGCTCGCTTCTCACAGAAGGCTGGTGGCAACAGTATATAGCAACGACTGAAATGTAATTTATATAGTTTATTTTCTGAACGGATGCAGACTTTGCATCCGTCCTTTTACATGAGTTCTTGAAGATATTGAACACTTCCATCACCATCCAGCAAACAGTATGCGCGCACATTTGGGATGGCGAGCAGATCGACCTGCGCGGCATCCTCCAGAATGACCAGCCGCGCGGGCGGTTCTTGTTCCGGACGTGGAAGCAGCAGATTCAAAATGGCTTCTTTGCCCGGTTCGGCGTAGAGAATTTCATAGACCTCGCCGCCGGCAAGGAAGATGATCTTCACGGGATATTCTCCCGCGGCGTGATACTCGACCTGCTCCATAAAGTCCGCCAGTACTGTGACCGCTGCTTCCAAACCACGGTCGCGGTCTTTTGGCAGCTCCGGCGTCAGGGAATAGAAGCCGTCCACGAGGAACAGCCGCTTTTGCTTGCAGAGATAGGACAAAAGATTTTTGATCTGCTCGTCTTTCTGCGGATACAAACCAAAAATCTGTTTCTGTGTCAAGACACCATAGGTCGAAATTTCCCGCAGGATGCCGCTGGCTTCGTGCGAGTAGATCTGTGCGCGGGTTTTCATAGTCGTCACCTCTAATTTTTGTGCGTATAACTGCCGCACAGAATACGTACAAACTGTAGCCGTCAGATCTGAAGATGGCTGCTGTACGTATAAAAGACGTATTGTGTACGCAAAGATGATTTTAGAGAAAAGATGTTGCTTTCAAAGCTGCAAAATTGATTGCAATTTTAGGCGTATTCATATATGCTGGAGACAAATGGGAGGCGATTCGTTTGGATACGAGAACGGTAACTTTCACGACCCACGCAGAGCCCAATGTAGGAAATTTGGTAGATGGGATTGAGAAGCAACACGATATTTCAGAGACACTTGTCCGCGTTGAAATGACGGATGCTGAATTTAACGCCATGATGCAAGATGGGCTGAGTGCTGCAAAGGCTGACCATTCCAGCACTGCGTCCGAAGTCTTTGCAGATTTGCGTAGAGAACTCTGTATATGAATGGGCTGCTCGAATTTTTGAGCGTTTACAGAAAAGTTAAAAACCATCCTGCGTATGCTCCCTTGATAAAATGAGAAAACTATGATAAAATACGATTGACCATAGATTATCCTAAAAATGTGGAGGGCGTTATGGCATATATCACACGAGAGCTTGAGCGTAAGTTCTTAAAGCTCAATGATTTTTTCAAGGTCATCCTTGTTACAGGTGCGAGGCAGGTCGGTAAAACGACGATGTTAAAGCACCTTGCAGAAAGCAGCAGAACCTATGTCACGATGGACAATACAATGGCAAGAGCGCTTGCGCAGTCTGACCCCGTACTGTTCTTCCAGACCTATAAGCCGCCCATTCTCATTGACGAGGTGCAAAAAGCACCGGAGCTGTTTGAGCAAATCAAAATCATTTGCGACGAGAGCGATGAAAAAGGGCTGATCTGGCTGACTGGTTCGCAGCAGTACAATATGATGAAGAAAGTGCGGGAAACGCTTGCCGGAAGAATTGGCATTCTGGAGCTATACAGCCTATCCGCGAGAGAAAAAGCAGGGCTTGTATTTGATACGGATCTGGATTTCTCACTTGCCACGCTGCAGGCAAGGCAGCAGAAAGTTCCGAAGAACGATGTAATTCAGGTATTCCAGCACATTTGGGAGGGCGGTATGCCGCAGGTGCAGGGCGTGGATGATGAACTCAGACAGGAGTATTTCAACTCCTACATCGATACCTACCTGATGCGTGATGCAACCGAAGCCGGCGGCATCACCGATGCTGTGCGTTTTCGCAAGTTCCTTGTTGGATGCGCCTCGCTCGTGTCGGAGCAGGTCAATTATTCCACATTGGCTGAGTCGGCCGACATTGCTCCGAGTACGGCGAAGGAGTGGCTGAACGTACTTGTAGGATTGCGTATCGTCTATCTGCTTGCGCCGTATTCCAACAATGAACTCAAGCGTCTCAGCAAAACGCCGAAGCTGTACTTCTGCGATACCGGGCTATGCGCGTATCTATCCATGTGGCTGACGCCGGATACACTGCGCAGCGGCGCTGCAAGCGGGCATTACTACGAGAACTATGTTGTAATGGAGCTGGTCAAGAACTACGCCTACGCGAAGTCCAAGGTGAATCTGACCTATTTTCGGGATTCCAATGCAAAAGAGATCGACGTGTTTGTTGAGGAAAACAATGTCATTCATCCGCTCGAAATCAAAAAGAGTGCTGCGCCCGACCGCCGGGAGGTCAAAAAGTACAGTGTAATCGACAAGGCATCCTTGAAGCGTGGAAATGGCGGTATCATCTGTATGTGTGAGGAGCCGATTCCAATCGATGCGGATAACTGCTTTATCCCGAGCAATCTAATCTGAACAATTTCAAGCAGTATTAAGAAAGCATCTCTGCGGAGGTGCTTTTCTTATACCCAAAACCAAAAGAAAGAGGGCAGACCGCACCGCAAAGCAGAGTATCACAGTATCTTCCAATCCTCCAATCAGACACGCTCTATTTTGCCGTTCCGCTTCAGCAATTCCTGAAGCTCCCTGCGGTCGGTGGTGATGAGTTCCTTTTCCAGCTCACTGCACTTGATCTCGACGGCAACATTATTGTTGTTCGTGCTGATAAGGGCGCTGCCGCGCTCAAAGTGCGTGATCTCCATCAACTCTGCTTCAGAAAGATGCAAAATCGAGCCGACGCGCTGGGCTTCTTCATCCTCCAGATTCAAGATCACCTTGGTCTTGGAGTTGTTGATGATACCCTTGCCGTATTTGCCGTCCTCCAGCGCGAAGAAGTCGTTGAGATCCTGCGTCGCGCAGACGGCCGAGCCGCCGTAGCCGCGGATGATCTTGAATATCTCCAGCACGAACTCCGCTGCCAGGCGGTTGCTGCTGGCGCCGATGAGCTGCCAGCATTCGTCAATGAAAATGGCTTTTTCCTCCGTGCGGTTCTCTTTTGCCTTATCCCATACAAAGTCCAGCGCCATAAACATACCGACGGTCAGAAGGTCGCCGGTCAGTTCCGAAATATCCAGAACGATATATTTATTGTCGAGTGAAACATTCGTCTGCTGGTTGAACGTCTTAGCGGAGCCGCTGACGAGCCGGTTCAGAATGTTTGCCAGCCGCAGCGTCGAAGAAGATTCTTTGAGGACTGCATAGAGATCGCCCAGAATCGGCATTTCGCGGTACCGCTCCGGATGCTTGGGATCGCGGAGCGTGTCATTGTCGTGCGTAATGCCCTTCTTGGCATAGGTGCGGATCATGGCTTCATCGAGAAGCTGCCGTTCCTCATGGTTCATGTCGGGGATCAGCAGGCTGAAAAAGATGTGCAGCCGCTGGATCTTGGCGGCCAGCATGGAGTGCTCCACGGTGCTGCCGTCGAGCTGCTCATCGACCGAGCGATCCGTCTGCCGGATTTCCATGACGTTGATGCAGTTGGGGGAGGCAGGCGAGATCTGGATGAACGCCCCGCCGATGTTGGAGCAGGCACGGTGAAATTCGTGCCCTTTGAGCGGCGCGACGATAAACACCTGGATACCCTTACGCCGCATCCGCAGCGCCATGAGCTGCATGGTAAAGGTCTTGCCGCTGCCGCTCGTGCCGAGGATGGCGATGTTGGCGTTTTTGTAGATACGCGAATCAAAGATGTCCACGATGATGAGAGAATTGTTGTGCTTGTTGACGCCGAGCAGGATGCCGTTGTCGTCGCACAGCTCATACGCCGTGAACGGATAGCAGCTTGCTGCGCCCAGCGTCAGCACATTCCGCTTACTGCGTTCAAAGAGCGATTTATCCAGCTTCACGAGCGGAAAAGAAGACCGAAGCGCCTGTTCCTGACAGAAATTGCAGCTCTGCACGTTCATGTCCTGCGAAATGAGCAGCTTTTTCATCTCCGCACATTTCCAGTCCAGATCGTCCGGATTGTCTGCGGTCACGGTGATGAGCAGATTCAGGTAGTAGAAATCCTCATGGTTGCTCAGACCGTCTTTCAGGAAATAGCCGCTGCGGATGGCGCTGTCGAGATCGTCAAAGTCCGTGTTGGTGTCGCTGGTCTCCTTGATCTTGCTGCGGTTGATGCGAAGCTGCTGGCCGAGCTTGCGGATCATGCGATCCTTTGGCTGCCGCGTCAGAAATACGTCGAGGTCAATACCGTCCCCGGCGTTGACCAGCAGACTCAGCCAGCCCGCGGGAACCTCGGACTTATACCCGTCCGACGGCACCAGCAGATACGCATAATACGTTCCGTCGATGCAGAGATAGCTGCCATGCGTGAAATCCAGCTGCGAAGGCGCAAAAAAATCACCGACGGGAATCTCGTCGATGGAGCAGCCCGACTTTATATAGTTGGATGTAATATGGGAGATGCGCTGCAAAAACGGAACATCCGTGCTTTCTCTGCGGCAGAGAAACGTGTAGAGCATTTCGGCGGCAGCTTCGTCCTCGTTCTCATGCTGGACGACGCTGTTGCCGCATTGCCGGAGATAATTTGCCGCCGTCCGCGCCGCTGTTTGCAGTGACGAAATGGCATCCACTTCTTCACGGTCTTTCTTCGCGCCGGGGAGCGGTTCATACTCCATGATGAGAAAAAATCTTCGCGCAATAGCTTCTCTGGAGCCGAGCTTTTTGAGCAGCTTCAGATAGTCCTCCTGCTGCATCCGGCAGCTTTCGTTCGTCTCCTGCGCCATCTCCCGGCGCACGGTTTCAATGTGCCGGTTCATATCCGCACGCTTGGTGACGACCTTGATCTGCAGCTTCACGGGCGCGATTTTGAGATAGCTGATAAACGAATACACGATATTCCGCTGCTCTCTTGCGCTGCGGAGCAGGAAGTTGATCGGCACGATCTCCAGGATCTTGATAAATCGGTGGTCGGTCGTGTAGACAATGCCGTTTTCGATTTTCTGAATCGGCACATACGCTGCAAGCGGATTGCCGGGTCGCGCTGCCTGTTTCTTCTGGCGATAGGCGGTGTCCAGCATCAGGCGGCGTGTGTCCTTTGCAAAACGGATGCGGCTGCCGTCCTTTTTATAGGCGGCAGGCTGCACAGCCGTGCTGGGGCCGGACTTTTTATCCCATGTCGGGAGAATGGACTGCTTTCGGCTGCTTTTGCCGCCGGTTTTGCTCAGACTTCTGCGGTTGCGCAGAAAACGAAAAAACAGAATGATATAGGACGAGAGCGGCATCCCTGCGATCCCGATGAGCGCCAGAAGCGCCAGCGGCAGCGAGGTCAGACAGAGCAGAATGATCCGGACGGTCAGCGTCAGCGAGAGCGTCAAAATCGGGAGCCCGGTGCCGGCGGCAAGGATGACCGCCTCGACCACGTTTCGCGCCTTGAATAAGCCGCCGAAGAACGAACCGCCCTCAATAAAGTTTGGCGGGATCACATAGCTGTCCCGCTGTTCCTGACTCATAGGTTCTCACATCCGATCTTTTCTTTGCGGTGGATTCGGCAGCTTCTGCACGATCTTTTCATGATAGGCGATCTTGCCGTCCTCCGCCTGATAGGGCTTTCGTTCTACGGTGTCCGCTGCGTACTGCTTATACCATGCAGCATCGTCCGCGGAGTAGACCTTGCTGTAATCGCCCTTCGGTTGGGCGTACTGGTCGGCATGATACATACAGAAATCAATGCCGTCCGGATGCTCCGGCGTGAACTCACGTCCTGTGATGCGGCCGCCGCCGATCTCCACGTCCTGATAGCGCGGGATGTTGGGCGCGTGTTCGCCGAGCGCTGTGAAGCCCATATAGGACAGCAGAGAGCGTGTCGCGGTCTCGCCGGTGATGGAGCCGGTCGTGCGGAAATCGCCCTGGGCAACCGCGCCGATCACGTCGTTGGCAAACGCGCCGCCCTGATAGAGTGATTTTGCAAAAAGAGTTCCGCCGAAACTTTGGAACTGCGTCGGTGCGGACGGGATCGGCGCAGGCCGGGCGGCAGGCGCTTCATTTGCCGGGGCAGAAGCGGGCGCAGCAGATGGTGTTCTGCTGTGCAGGAATCTGCCGGGGCGCTCCTGCGCCTGGACAGTCCGCTCCGCAATGGTGGTTTTGGAAAGTCCATTGCGGACGGAGAAAAACTGTTTGTCGGATTGCGCAGTATGCTGCCGGGATTGCGATTCCACCTGTCCGAAAGTGGAGCTTTGCGTCTCCTGCTGGGTATACTGCGCCTGCTCACACTGCGTGATTCCAGACTGTTCCGTGTGGAAACCAGCCATCGTATCATACTGTACATGACGGCTTTCCTCGGACTGCACCTCGCGCTGGGTAACACCGATCTGCTCCTGCTGCAAGGCAGACTGCATGACCTGCGACTGTTCCGTTCTGGCTTCTTCACTGCTTGCATCAAATTCATCCGACTGCACCACAGAGCCGACAAACTCGCCCTGTTCTGACTGGAACGCCAGATGCGATGCCTGCTGATCCTCCGTATGCAGCGCCGCGTGGAACTGCTGCTCCTGCGCAGTCTGTGTATCCTGATGGATCTGGCTGGTGTCTACGGAATGCTGCGATTCGTGAAGCGCCTGCTGGGAGTTTTCTCGCTGTTCCGAGTTTACAGCGCGAGAAGAAACCGTCTGCTGATTCTGGTCAAGCTGGCTGGTATTCTGCCGCTGCTGCTCAGAAGCCATCTGCGAACCGGAATGGGTGTCGCTGCTCGCGTGTGTCCGGCTGACGGTCGCCTCGGCCTGCTGCGGCTGGACGATATTTTTCTCCGTCGTTGCCGTGCGCACAGCATCGCTCGCGATTTTGCGGCTTGCCATGCCGACGAGTCCGCCGCTGAAAAAGCCTGCCGCAGCCGCGCTTCCACTGCCGGATTTCCCGGATGCAGGAGCAGAACCGTGACGGCTGCGGCTGCCCAATGCGCTGCCGACCGCGCTGGTCGCGGTGTTGATGGCGCGCATGGCGATCATCGCTTCTGAGAGCATGGAGCCGCCGGTATGCCCAACGTTCAGACCGAGACTGGACAAGAAGCTGTCGATCTTCTGTGACACCTTTAAGAACGCAATGGCACACAGGAACCAAACCAGCACGTTGCCAGAAACAGCTTCCTTCCCGGAAGCACTGACTGCGGATTCTACGTCACTTTCCGAAATGGCGAACGCACTGGTTGACATAACTACAACGAGGGTGAGGATCAGCAGGCAGTTCAAAAAGAATCGTTTTCTCATAGGAAAGGACATTCCTTTCTGCCGCATTACAAGATACCAAGGAGAAATGAGACATGGCATTTCGGACGCGGCAATACTGCATAAATTGTCGAATGCTATAAGTTTTTGCATTTGAGTGCAAAAACTTGATTATTTGTTTAGGCGGTGCTATACTAATGCCACAGGAGGTGTTTGGCATGATAGATTCCCACGAACTAAAAAAGCGCGATATTTATCTGAAGAAGCTGATTGGCTTCCGGGATACCGAGCCGGTCAAGGTGATAACCGGCATTCGGCGCTGCGGCAAGTCCAGTCTGCTGAAACTGATGGTACAGCACTTGAAAGATACCGGTGTTCTGCCGGAGCAGATCATTGAGATGAATTTTGAATCCTTTGATTTTCGAGGGATGAGCGCCGACGATATCTATCGGTATGTGAAAGAGCGCATTGTCCCTGGAAAGCGGATGTATCTTTTCTTTGATGAGCTTCAGCGGATCGAAGCATGGGAGGATGCGGTCAACGCCTTCCGTGTAGATTTTGACTGCGATATCTATGTCACCGGGTCAAACGCTTACCTTCTTTCTTCGGAGTATTCTACCTATCTCTCCGGGCGGTGCGTGGAAATCAAAATGCTGCCGCTTTCTTTCCGAGAGTTCCTTGCTTTCCACGACTTCGAGGTTCGGGAAACGCAAAGCGCCCTCGGTGGGCTCCGCAAGCAGGTATTTGATAAGAACGGTGAACGCTACGAGCTGCGCGAGGTTTTTGACGCTTATATGCGTTTCGGCGGAATGCCCGGCATTGCTGATGTTGGGCTGGAGCAGGAAAAGGCATTGTCGCTTCTCGACGGTATCTATTCCACAGTCGTGATTCGTGACATTCTGGAGAGAGAAAAACGCAGAGGTCAAAAGCAGATCACAGACCCTAT
>ENA-ORLY01003300-ORLY01003300.1-human-gut-metagenome-genome-assembly--contig:-NODE-3300-length-13349-cov-7.045434_pt1 | contig 13349 bp, 11 predicted proteins | sample MGYA00243071_ERZ508832 | MGnify/ENA primary metagenome ERZ508832 (study PRJEB26277, sample SAMN04329777) | human gut metagenome | biome: human-associated habitat | host: Homo sapiens | place: USA...
GGGGCTCTGCTCCGCCCGTTGTTCCGATAAGATCGCGGCCCGCGGGCGGAGCAGAGCCCCGCCCCTACAGGGTGCATTCATTCTTTATAGCTGCGGCAAGGCGGTTTACTCCGTCCCTCTCTCGACGTTGTGCACCCCGGAGATGCCGCGCAGGCGGGTGCGGACGTTTTCGAGTTCGGTGAGGTTGTGCACACCAAAGCGCAGGCAGACGATGGCGGTGCCGCCGCCGACGGAGCGGGCGCTCATCTCGCTCGTGCGCAGGCGCAGGGAGGTGAGGATCGTCGCCACGTCGAGCATCAGCCCGTCGCGGTCGTCGGCCTCGATCTCCAGCGAGGTGGAGAAGAGCGCGTCCGGCGTTTCGGCCCAGGTGACCTTGACCCAGCGGCCCTTCTGCGCCGGGTCCTGCGCGCTTTTCGCGTTCGGGCAGTCCTTGCGGTGGACGGACACGCCGTAGCCCTTGGTGATGAAGCCGATGATCTCGTCGCCGGGGACCGGCGTGCAGCAGCGGCTGAATTTGATCATGCACGAGCCGATATCCTCCACGATGACGCCGGAGGCATTGACGGCGGGCGTCTCCTGCCGCATGAGGGGCTTGGGCGCGAGCGAGCGGCTGGCCTTGGTCAGATCGTCGCGGATGCGGCCGACGGCTTTCGCCGCGGTGAGTCCGCCGTAGCCGATGGCGGCGTACATGTCGTCGAGGCATTCGAAGCTGACCTTCTTGAGCACGAGCGGCAGAACGTCGTCGTTCTGGATGAGGTCGGGGTCGACGCCGATGTGGCGCAGCTCCGCGTCGAAGCTCGTCTTGCCGCGGACGATGTTCTCGTCGCGCTTCTCGCGCTTGAACCACTGCTTGATCTTGATGCGGGCCTGGTTCGACTGGCAGATGTTCAGCCAGTCGCGGCTCGGGCCCTTGGCCGATTTGGACGTCAGGATCTCGACGATATCGCCGTTGTGCAGCGGCGCGTCGTAGCTGGCGATGCGGTTATTGACCTTCGCGCCGATCATGGAGTTGCCGACGGCGGAATGGATGGCGTAGGCAAAGTCGATGGGCGTGGAGCCGGCGGGCAGGGAGATGACCTTGCCCTTGGGCGTAAAGACGAAGACCTCGTCGTCGAACATGTCGACCTTGAGCGAGTGGATATAGTCGTCGGCCTCGACGTCCTGCTGGTTCTCGAGCAGACGCCGGACCCACTCGAATTCCTTTTCCGAGCCCTCGCCCGCGTGCTGCTTGTATTTCCAGTGCGCCGCGACGCCGTATTCCGCGGTCTGGTGCATCTCCCACGTGCGGATCTGCACCTCGAAGGGGATGCCCTGCGAGCCGATGACCGTCGTGTGCAGCGACTGGTACATGTTGGGCTTCGGTGTGGAGATATAGTCCTTGAAGCGGCCGGGGATGGGATTGAAGAGGTCGTGGATATGGCCGAGGACGTTATAGCAGTCGGCGATGTTGTCGACGATCACGCGGAACGCGTAGAGGTCGTACAGCTCGTCAATCGTCTTGTTCTGCGCGCGCATCTTGCGGTAGATGGAGTAGGTATGCTTGATCCGCCCGTAGATCGACCCGTGGATGCCCACGGAGGCCAGACGGTTGGTGATCTTCGACTGGATGGCGTTCATGAAGCTGTTGGCGCTGTCCTCGTTCTTTTTGAGGTAGTCGATGATCTCCTGATAGCCCTCGGGATCGAGGTACTGCAGCGACGTATCCTCCAGCTCCCACTTGATCTTCTGCATGCCGAGCCGGTGGGCCAGAGGCGCATAGACCTCCATCGTCTCCATGGACTTGGAGATCTGCTTGGCGGGCGTCTGGTACTGCAGGGTGCGGGTGTTGTGCAGCCGGTCGGCGATCTTGATGAGGATGACCCGGATGTCCTTCGACATGGCCATGAACATCTTGCGCAGATTTTCCATCTGCTGCTCTTCCATCGTGGAATACTGCACGCGCGTGAGCTTCGTGACGCCCTCGACGAGGTTTGCTACGGTCTCGCCGAACATGCGGGAGATCTCCTCAAAGCTCGCGTCGGTGTCTTCCAGACAGTCGTGCAGCAGCGCGGCTGTGATCGCGTCGGTGTCCAGACCGATCTCCGCCACGATCTCCGCCACGGCCAGCGGGTGGATGATATAGGGCTCGCCGGATTTGCGCAGCTGGTTTTTGTGCTTTTCGTCGGCGTATTCGTAGGCCCGCTGGATGACCTCCAGATCGGCGGAGGGCGCGTAGCGGGTGATCGCCTGCATCATGGAGGCGTAATGTTCTTCTCTGGTTTCCATTCAGGTTCCTGCCTTCTGCTTTTTGAGGTGGATGAGGATCGGGCTCTTTTCCAGATCGACCTTGCGCCCGTCGGCGCACAGGCGGATCAAGAGCGTCTTCGGCCGCTGCTCGAGCTGCACGAGCCCCTGCTCTGCCAGAACGTCCAGGCAGATGCGCGTTTTTCCGGCGCTCAGCGGGAGCTTTGCGCAGCGTGAGATCTTGCGGCTCAGGCAGCCGAGCTCCTCGCAGAGCGTCCCGTCCTGCGAGAATGCGGCCAGATACCGCCAGACCGCGACGAAGTCCTGCCGCGCCGGCAGCAGGGAGTCTGCCTCGTCGCAGCTGAGCTCGCCGCCGGAAAGATGCTTGCGGTAGACCGCGCGGTCATGCCCCTGCGCCTCGCGGAAGGCCTTGTCCGGCCGGATATCGACCAGATTGAGCTGCACCGAGCGCATGGAGCGGTATTCGTTGATCTGCGGGGTAAAGGCGATATCGACCACGTCGCCCTGGGCCACGGCGGCCCGCTGCGCGTTGGTGGAAAAGAAGATCGCGCCCCAGGTGAACGGGCCCTTGCTCAGCCGCAGCCGCAGATGCTTGCCGCCGCCGACCTCGGTCAGCTCCGTGACCTGCAGCCCGCGCATGCACAGGATCGGCCGCGGGCAGCCCGCGCCGCAGGGCTCGAGCTCGTCGAGCGCCTGGATATTTTCGATGGTCAGCAGCTCCGGCGGGATCTCGCAGTCGATCGCGAGCGCCGTGCTGCAGGCGTCCGACTGCCGGAAGCTGCTGCAAAGCTGCAGCATTTTCTCGCGGAAGGGCTCAATGCACGCGCGCCGGATGGTGAACCCGGCGGCAAGCTCATGCCCGCCGTAGCTCTCGAGCAGCCCGGACAGCTGCTCGAGCGAGCGGAAGAGGTTGAATCCGCCGTATGAGCGCGAGGAGGCCTTGCCCTTGTCGCCGTCGAGGCAGATGAGGAAGGTCGGGCAGCTGTATTCCTCCGCCATGCGCGACGCGACGATCCCGACCACGCCCTGGTGCCAGCTCTCGTCGGCCAGCACGATGGCCTGCGGCGGCCCGCCGGGCGGCAGCATGGCGACGGCGCTCTGGTAGATGCTGCCCTCGATCTCCTGCCGCTTGCGGTTGAGGCGGCAGAGCGTCCCGGCCAGCTCCACGGCGCGGGCGGCGTCGTGGGTCAGAAACAGCTCGGTCGCCACGTGCACCTCGCCCATGCGCCCGGCGGCGTTGATGCGCGGCGCGAGCGTATAGCCGATCGTCCCCGCGGTGACGGGGCCCTTCTGCACGGCGCATTCGGCCATCAGCGCGGCGATGCCGACGCGCTTCGGGTTGGCCAGCGCCCGCAGGCCGCGGGCGACCATCGTGCGGTTCTCGCCCGTCAGCGGCATGACGTCCGCGACGGTGCCGAGGCACAGAAAATCACAGTATTGGTCCAGCAGCTTCTCCTGGTCGCCCTCGATGGCGGCGGCCAGCTTGAACGCGACGCCGACGCCCGCCATCTCCGTGACGGGCTGGGGCTGGTCCTTGCGGTGCGGGTCGACGAGCGCCGCGGCCTGCGGCAGCTCGGATTTGCACTCGTGGTGGTCAGTGATGACAAGATCGATGCCGAGCTCTTTGCACAGCTGCGCCTCCTGATTGGCCGTGATGCCGCAGTCGACCGTCACGATCAGCTCCACGCCCTGTTTTTTGAGCGTGTCGATGGCGAGCGGGTTGAGCCCGTAGCCCTCCTCGAGCCGCGCGGGGATATAGCTGGTCACGTGGCCGCCCCTGCTGCGCAGATATTCCGTCAGCAGGCAGGTGGCCGTGATGCCGTCAACGTCATAATCGCCGAAGACGGCGATATGCTCGCGGCGCTGCAGGGCAAGCCGTACGCGCGCGGCGGCCTTGTCCATGTCGAGCAGGTCGAACGGGGAGGAGAGGGGGTAGCTGCAGGATAAAAATTCGCGGGCCGCGTCAGCGTCCCGGTAGCCGCGGCTGCACAGCAGCGCCGCGGTGATCGGCGAGAAGCCCGCCGCGCACAGGGCCCTTGCGTCGGCAGGCTCATAGGACGATACCGTCCAGGTTCCGTACTTCAATTCCAATGCACATCCATTATTATTTTCTTTTTCGCATATTATAGCATCATGGATGGAATATCACAATACAAAATGTGGGATACAGCCCCGCCGGAGGCGGTTTTTTCGCCCATGACGGCGCAAAAATGCCCCGCCGGCGCCACAGTTCTGCTTTTCTTTGCGGGACGGGTATGATAGACTATAGAAAAAGGAGGCGCAGGCATGGGGAAAAACGGGCGAAAAAGCTGCCGCCGCTGGCTGCTGCCGGCGGCGCTGGTGCTGGCCGGCGCGGCGTGGCTTGAAAATTTCACACTGTCTTCGAGCACGGTCGAGGTTCGCAGCGCGGCGCTGCCCGCGGCGTTTTCCGGGCTGCGCGTGGTGCAGATCTCCGACCTGCACGGCAGACGCTTTGACGCGGGCAGCCGGTATCTGCTCGCGCTCGTGCGGCTGCAAAGCCCGGACATCATCGCCCTGACCGGCGATCTGGCCGATGAATTCACCGACGTTTCCATGCTCCCGCCCCTGCTCGAGGGCTTAACGGCGCTCGCGCCGACATTTTACGTGACGGGCAACCACGAGTGGGTGCTCTCCCGCGAAAAGCGGCAGGCGCTGTTTGACCTGCTGGACGCGGCGGGCGTTATCCGCCTGCCGAATGAATGCCGGCTGCTGGAGAAGGGCGGCGCGTCCATCGTCCTCGCGGGCGTGGACGACCCGAACGGCCCGTATGACCAGAAGCGCCCGGCGCAGCTCGTGCGCGAGATCCGGCAGCAGTACGGCAAGGACGCGTATATCCTCATGCTCTCGCACCGCAACGACGAGCTGCCGCTCTGGGCGCACATGGGCGTGCAGACGGTCCTGTGCGGCCACGGCCACGGCGGCATTGTGCGCCTGCCCGGCATCGGCGCGGTCTTCGGCACACATATGGATCTGTTCCCGGACTATACCGCGGGCCTGTACGAGAAGGACGGGACGGCCATGGTCGTCAGCCGCGGGCTCGGCGGCAGCCGCAAGCTGCCCCTGCGCATCGGCAACCGCCCGGAGGTCGTGACCGTCGTTTTGCGGACGGAGAACTGAGCGCATCAAAAAGAGAAAGAGAGAACGATATGAAAACCTGGAAAGCGACTGGATGTGTGCTGCTGGCGGGGATCTTCTGGGGCAGCATGGGCCTGTTTGTCCGGCAGCTGAACGCCGCCGGGCTCTACGCCATCGATGTGATGCAGCTGCGGGTGCTGGCGAGCGCGATCTTCGTCGGGCTGTATCTGCTGCTGTTCGACCGGCAGAAGCTGCGGCTCCGCCCGCGCGATATCTGGTGCTTCGCGGGCAGTGGGATCTGCAGCCTGATGCTGTTTTCCTGGTGCTATTTTACGGGGATGCAGGCTGCGAGCCTCGCGGTCATGGCTGTGCTTCTCTATACCGCGCCGGTGTTCGTCATGCTGATGAGCATCGTGTTCTTCCGGGAAAAGCTGACGGGGGCGAAGCTGACGGCGCTGGTTTTGTGCCTGGCGGGCTGCGTGCTGGTGTCGGGCGTGGGCTCGTCGGAGCGGCTCGGGCTGCGGGGGCTGCTGCTCGGCCTCGGCGCGGGCTTCGGGTACGCGCTGTATTCGATCTTCGGCCGCTGTGCGATCGACCGCGGCTACAGCTCGTGGACGATCACGTTTTACACCTTCGTCTTCTGCTCGCTCGGCTGCGCGCCGCTGACCGGCTGGCGCCTGATCGCCGGGACGCTCGCCGCGCAGCCGCGGCTGATCGCGTGGGCGCTGGCCATGGCGCTGCTGACAGGCTTTCTGGCCTATATCCTCTACACGAAGGGCCTCGAGGGCATGCCGTCGAGCCGGGCTTCTATCCTCGCCTCGGTCGAGCCGGTCACGTCGGCCGTCATCGGCACGATCGTCTTCCATGAGCCGCTCAGCCTGGCGGCGGTCTGCGGGATCGTTCTGGTTTTGGGCGGGATCGCGGTACTGAGCGTGCGTCTGCCGGGGAAAAAGCGGGAAAAGACCGGCCAGATTTAAACTTTTTATAAACAATCGCCCCGCCCGCTTGTATTTTATCCGCAGGTTTCTATAATGGGGCTTATTGAATGAAACCATATGGACGGAGTGACGGAAATGTTTCGGAAAATCGGAGATGGGCTTCGCAGATTTATGGCCGGGCGCTATGGCTCGGACCGGCTGAACCAGTGTCTGCTCGGTGCGGCGCTCGTGCTGATCCTCATCAGCGCCATCGGCGGCCGGTGGGTGCAGTGGATGTCGGTATTGAGCCTGCTGGCGTACATCCCGCTCATCTGGTCGATCTACCGGATGTATTCGCGCAATATTGAGGCCCGCCGCCGCGAAAACACTGCCTTCCTGCGGTTTTTCAGCCGCCTGACGGATAAGCAGTACCGCTATTTCCGTTGCCCCGGCTGCCGCCAGGTCGTCCGTGTGCCGCGCGGTAAGGGCAAGATCAACATCCGCTGCCCGAAGTGCAGCCGCCAGTTTATCAAACGCACGTAAATCGGCGGAAAATTTCCTTGATTTTGCTGCCGGTGCCTGCTATAATACTCAGGCTGCAGCAAACATACGGAGCGGTATCGAAGTGGTTATAACGGCCCTGACTCGAAATCAGGTGTACCGGCAACGGTACCGTGGGTTCGAATCCCACCCGCTCCGCCAGCTCGTCGCGAACTACGCAGGTTCGCGACGACTTTTTTATGCTGCGCATGAAAAAGTCATCTCTTACCTGCTCTGCTGCTCCTCGCTTCAAAATCGTGACCGCTTTGCTGGGTCATGATTTTGTTTTTGCGGCCGGGACCGGCCGCGATGTTCACGAAAAAAGCCCATCCGGATGGATGGGCTTTTTTGGTGCTGCGGCGCGGGTGGGGGAAGATGGAGCGGAGATTCGGCGGCGGAGCGTTTACACCGATGCGGCTTCCTGGTCGAGGAAGTCGTGGATGACGTCGAACAGGTGGACGGGGTCGAGCTGCTGGGTGGTGCAGAGCTTCGCCAGACGCTCGACGGCGGCGCGGTCGTCGGAGAAGGGAGAGATGACCGCGAGGGTCGTCCAGCAGCCGCTTTGCCGCTGCTGGCCAAGAAGCCCGTAGGAGCAGCGCATGCGCGCCGGCTGCCAGGTCTCCTGCAGAAAATATCGGTAAGCGCCCTCCGGAGCGTCCTGCTCGGAGGCGTGCGCATCGATGCACATCAGCTCCTGCGAGACGCGGAAGGCGGTCTGCAAAAGCGCGATCGCGTCCTTCGCCAGCCGCTGCGCCTGCGGGTGCAGCGCCGGGATCTGCGGCAGGAGCGTCTCGAGCCGGAGGGACTCCGCAGCGGCGTCCTCCGGGCCGGAGATGAGCTGTGCCGGGGTGATATTGAGGCCTTTGGCGATCTCTTCAATGGAATCCGACCGCAGGCAGTTTTCTCCTTTCAGATAGCCCTGAAATGTCGAGCGCGGAATGCCGAGCTCTTTGGAAAATTCCAGCTTGCTTTTCTTCTCCGCTTCCATCCTGTGCCGCAGTGTGGCTGCAATGTTTTTCTCTATCTGCACAAAGCCACCTCCCTCAATAAAAAGATAAGAACGTGGGTGCAGCTGGTAAATGCCAGCTTACCGGCAAACAGACCAGCTTTTCGGCAGTTGCCTGGAATGAATATGGACTGATTGCCGAAAAGCTACTGCTTGAAGCAGGAAATTTCAAGTAAACGGCTTGCTTTTTGGCTTGGACCGGGCGTATAATTGATTTGAAAGTTGATAACAATAAGCACTAAGTTTTAAGTAAATGGAGGGCCGCCATATGAACCCAATCATCCGAAGAGACCATTACCTGCAAAAGCTGATCGACCGGAAAGAAAACGGATTGATAAAAGTCATCACCGGCATCCGGCGCTGCGGCAAGAGCTTTCTTCTGTTTGACCTGTTTTATGATCATCTGATCGAAAGCGGCGTCAGAGAGGAGCAGATCATCCCGATCGCGCTGGACGATGACATGTTCACGAAGTATCGCGACCCGGATGAGCTGTCCAGATTTATTCGTTCTAAAATCGTCTCAAAAGAAATGTATTATATCCTCATCGACGAGGTGCAGTATGCCATTGCAAAGGATGAGCTGAAGGATCCGGAGTCCATCCGGCTGTACAACGTGCTCAATGGCCTCATGCGGCTTCGCAACGTGGATATCTATGTGACCGGCAGCAACTCGAAAATGCTGACAAAGGATGTTCTGACCGTTTTCCGCGGCCGCGGCGATGAGGTCCGCGTTTATCCAGTCTCGTTCCGGGAGTATTATGCTGCCGTTGGCGGAGACAAGGCGGAGGCATATGAAGAGTATGCCCTGTATGGCGGGATGCCGCTGGTCTTGTCCAGAAAAACGGATGCAGACAAGATGGCCTACCTGCAGAGCCTGTTTACGGAGGTCTACTTCAAGGATATCACCGAACGTTATGACATTACCCTTCCGGACGTGCTCGCAGAGCTGACGGACGATCTGTGCTCGTCGGTCGGCTCCCTTACCAATGCCAGCAAGATCGCCAATACGTTGGGGACGGTAAAGAATATCTCCGTTTCCAGCACGACCATTTCCAACTATCTGAACTATCTGATGGAATCCTTCCTGTTCAGCAACGCAAAACGCTATGATGTCAAGGGAAAGAAATACTTTGAATACCCGTCGAAGTACTACTGCACCGACATCGGCCTGCGCAACGCCCGGCTGAACTTCCGGCAGCAGGAGGAAACGCACATCATGGAAAATATCATCTACAACGAGCTGCTGTGCCGGGATTATTCAGTAGATGTCGGCGTGGTGGAGATCTCGGAGACGGTGGAAAAGAAACAATCCAGAAAACAGTGCGAGATCGATTTTGTTGTCAATCGGGGCGCAAAGAAATACTATATCCAGTCGGCCCTGAACGTGAGCGACCCGTCCAAAATGGAGACAGAGCTTCGGCCTCTGAAAAACACGAGAGATTTTTTCAAAAAGATCATCATCAGCAAGTCTTCCATGAAGTCCTGGATAGACGACGACGGCATTTTGCATCTGGGCCTGTATGAATTTCTTCTGAATGAAGCTGCGCTGGACCTGTGACGTTTACACGGTCGCGGCTTCCTGGTCGAGGAAGTCGTGGATGACGTCGAACAGGTGGACGGGGTCGAGCTGCTGGGCGGTGCAGAGCCGGGCCAGACGCTCGACGGCGGCGCGGTCGTCGGAAAAGGGAGAGATGACCGCGAGGGTCGTCCAGCAGCCGCTTTGCCGCTGCTGGCCAAGAAGCCCGTAGGAGCAGCGCATGCGCGCCGGCTGCCAGGTCTCCTGCAGAAAATATCGGTAAGCGCCCTCCGGAGCGTCCTGCTCGGAGGCGTGCGCATCGATGCACATCAGCTCCTGCGAGACGCGGAAGGCGGTCTGCAAAAGCGCGATCGCGTCCTTCGCCAGCCGCTGCGCCTGCGGGTGCAGCGCCGGGATCTGCGGCAGGAGCGTCTCGAGCCGGAGGGACTCCGCAGCGGCGTCCTCCGGGCCGGAGATGAGCTGTGCCGGGGTGATATTGAGGCCTTTGGCGATCTCTTCAATGGAATCCGACCGCAGGCAGTTTTCTCCTTTCAGATAGCCCTGAAATGTCGAGCGCGGAATGCCGAGCTCTTTGGAAAATTCCAGCTTGCTTTTCTTCTCCGCTTCCATCCTGTGCCGCAGTGTGGCTGCAATGTTTTTCTCTATCTGCACAAAGCCACCTCCCTCAATAAAAAGATAAGAACGTGGGCGCAGCTGGTAAATGCCAGCTTACCGGCAAACAGACCAGCTTTTCGTCACATGCGTCGCGGGCAGGAAAAATTATGTATCTACCATTATAAGCGGCGGGGAAATCGGAGTCAATCGGAAAAGGAAACAGGGAGATCTCCGTGGACGGAGATCTCCCTGTTTTAGTCTGGATCTAAAGTTATTCGGCAGCGATGCGCCAGCCTTCAGCCTGCTCGTGGATGGCGGTGAAGCGCCGGTACAGACCGTCCTGCTGCACGAGCTCGGCGTGCGTGCCGTGCTCGGCGATCCGGCCGTCTGCCACGACGAGGATCTGGTCGGCGTTCTGGATGGTCGCGAGGCGGTGGGCGATGGTGATGATCGTCTTGCCGCGCGTCAGCTCGGAGATGGCCTGCTGGATGAGGTGCTCGTTCTCCGGGCCGATGCTCGCGGTGGCCTCGTCGAGAATGATGATGGGCGCGTTTTTGAGACTGTCGCAGGTGAACTCGCGCAGATCGTGCCCGCCGACGCGGATCGCGCCGCGTTGCGGGTCTCGAGCCGGGGCTATATGCTCGGCTGCCACGACCTCAAGGATCCGTCGGTCTCCGGCTTTTTCCGCTTCCTCGCGCGCGTGGGCGACAACCGGATGCGCATGCAGATCGTCCGGCTGGAATTCGGCGAACAATAAAAAGAAAAACGGTGCGGCCCGCCCGGGCTGCGCCGTTTTTTCTTTATTCGTCCAGAAGATCGAGGATATCGTCGAGCGCGTCCTCCAGCGCCTCGTGGCGCGCGGCCCAGCGCTCGTACTGCGCGCTCATCATGTCCGCTGGCTCGCGCGCGTCGAGGTCCGCGATTCTCTTCCGCAGCTCCTGCGCCTGCGCCAGCAGCGCTTCGCGGGAGAGCGCCTGCGGGTCTTCTTCCTCCGGCATGGCCGGGAAGGGGATCAGGTCTGTCATCGCATCTTCATCCTTTCTGTGCTTCGATCACGGCCTCGGCCGTCAGAATGCCGTCCAGCGCGGCGGAGGTGATGCCCCCCGCATAGCCCGCGCCCTCGCCGCAGGGATAGAGCCCCCGCAGCTGCGACTGCCGGGTCTCGTCGCGGAGGATGCGCACGGGCGAGGAGCTGCGCGTCTCCGGCGCGGTCAGGACGGCGTCGGGCGCGGCAAAGCCGTGCAGCTTCCGGTCCAGCTCCGGCAGTGCCTGCTCCAGAACGGAGGTGATCCGCTCCGGCAGGACGGTATGCAGCTCGCAGAGCGTCACGCCGGGGCGGTACGTCGGCTGCACGGCGCCGAGCGTCTGCGACGGCCGCTTCGCCAGAAAATCGCCGACGAGCTGCGCCGGGGCGCGGTAATTGCTCCCGCCCGCGCGGAAGGCCGTCTGCTCCAGCTGCCGCTGCCAGTACATGCCGCCAAGCGGCGATCGGTCCGGGAAATCCGCCGGGTTCAGCGTCACGAGCAAAGCTGCGTTCGCGTTCTCGCCGTCACGCGCGTGGTCGGACATGCCGTTCGTCACCACGCCGCCTTCCTCCGAGGCCGCCGCGACGACGTACCCGCCCGGGCACATGCAGAACGTATAGGCCGAGGATCCGTCCGGCAGCCGCACGTTCAGCTTGTAATCCGCCGCGCCGAGCCCCGGCGCGTCTGCGAACGGGCCGTATTGGCTCTCGTTCACCAGCCGCTGCGGATGCTCGATGCGCACGCCCATGGAAAACGGCTTCGGCTCCATCGGCACGCCCTGCGCGTGCAGCGCCTCAAAGGTGTCGCGGGCGCTGTGCCCGATGGCGAGCAGCACGCAGGAGGCGGGGATGACGGCCTCTTCGCCGCCCTGCGCCGCGCGCACGCCGGTCACGCGGCCGTCCTCGGTCACGAGTCCCGTGACCTTCACGCCGAAGCGGACCTCGCCGCCGTAGTGGATGATCGTCTCGCGCAGATTCTGCACGACCGTCACCAGCTCGTCCGTGCCGATGTGCGGCTTGGCATCGTAGAGGATATCGGCGCTCGCACCCGCCCCGGCAAATTGCTCGAGGATCCAGCCGATGCGCTCGTTTTTGACGCCGGTGTTCAGCTTCCCGTCGGAGAACGTCCCCGCGCCGCCCTCGCCGAACTGCACGTTGCACTCCGGGTCGAGCGTCCCGGTCTTCCAGAATTCCAGCACGGCCGCGTGCCGCGCCTTGGCGTCCTGCCCGCGCTCGAGCACGAGCGGGCGCAGCCCCGCCATGCTGAGCACCAGCGCGGCGAACATCCCCGCCGGGCCGAAGCCCACGATAATTGGACGGCTGTCCGGCAGCGTCTGCGGCTGCGGAACGCGGTAGGGCACGTCGCGTGCGGCAGACGCCTTCGGGCAGTGGGCCATCTTGAGAATTTTATCTTCCCGGCCCTTTACAACGACATCGACGGTGTAGATGATGCGCACGTCGTTTTTCTTGCGTGCGTCAACGGATTTTTTCTTCAGGTCCAGCTGCTTGATCTCGTTCGGAGAAATGCGCAGCTGCCGCGCGGCGGCCTGCACGAGCCGGGCCATATCGCCGTCCGGCGGCAAAGAGAGATCGCGGATGCGGATCATCGAAACTCCTCCTGATTCGGTGAAATTTTCATTATCATAGCACAGAACCGGCAAAAACGGAAACCGAAAAAACAGCTGCACCGGATTTTACAAAATGTACACGCAAACGCACGAAGCGGCAGAATAATATTCATTATATTGTATCGGAAGGGAGCGTGCTTCTCCTATGGCAAAAACAATCCTGATCGTCGAAGACGATCCGAATATCGCTGAACTTGTCCAGATGTATCTTGAAAAAGAGGGCTACAACACCCGGATCGCCTCCGATGGCGGACAGGGCATTGACCTGTTCCGGCAGCTTCGGCCCGATCTGGTGTTGCTCGATATCATGCTGCCCGTGATGGACGGCTGGGGCGTTCTGCGCACCATCCGGCAGGACAGCCAGACGCCCGTCATCATGCTGACGGCCAAGGGCGAGACGACCGATAAGGTCTCCGGCCTGAAGCAGGGCGCGGACGATTACATCACGAAGCCCTTCGAGATGAAAGAGGTGCTTGCGCGGATCGAGGCCGTGCTCCGCCGCGCGGCGGGCGACGGCGACAAGGAGAAGCCGCGCCGCCTCGTGTTCGACAAGCTGATCATCGACCTCGACTCGTTCGAGCTGATCGTGGACGGCAAGCGCATCGAGACGCCGCCGAAGGAAATGGAGCTTCTGTATCATCTGGCCTCCAGCCCGAACCGCGTCTTCACGCGCAACCAGCTGCTCGACGAGGTCTGGGGCTTTGATTATTTCGGCGACAGCCGCACCGTCGACGTCCACGTCAAGCGCCTGCGCGAAAAGCTC
>ENA-ORLY01003301-ORLY01003301.1-human-gut-metagenome-genome-assembly--contig:-NODE-3301-length-13342-cov-3.240709_pt1 | contig 13342 bp, 13 predicted proteins | sample MGYA00243071_ERZ508832 | MGnify/ENA primary metagenome ERZ508832 (study PRJEB26277, sample SAMN04329777) | human gut metagenome | biome: human-associated habitat | host: Homo sapiens | place: USA...
GTGCCCATGCCGAAGTACAGCTTATCCTCGAAGAGCATCATAAAGCCGAAGGGGCGCACGCGGGGCTTATCGCCATCACAGCTGGCAAAGAAGAAACCGTTGCATTCTTTGAGGTAATCGTAGATTTTCTGAATTTTGCTCATGAAAAAGTCCTCCTTAGTTGGTGATACCTATATGGTATCACAAGAAAATGGGATAGTCAATGCAGGGATAATAAGAGCAAAATGCGAATAAACTGCGGCCAAAATGCAGGAAGGCGTGCCGATAAGTTGCACAAAATTACATGAAAAGGAGAGAGAGCTGTCCCCCAATGGCGCACAGCGGACAAAATAAGAATCCGAGAGCGGAAAACACTTTAGCAAAATGAATGGCGGCCTGCAAATTCTTTTCGTCAAAATATACAAGTTGGAATGTTTTTAAGCGACAAAGCGACGAAAATGCAATAAAAAAATAGTAGCCAAATGAGGGAACGGTTGCTATAATACTACTAATATCTTCCCCCGGCGTACAAGTGTACGCCTTCGGAGGTACAATCCCATCATTCCATAAGGAGGAATAGAAAGATGAAAAAACTGATCGCGATTCTGCTGTGCCTGGTCATGGTCGTTTCCATGGTAGCCTGCGGCGGCGAAAAGAATCCCCCCCCCACCGATGAAAAAGTTATCACCATCGGCGTGTTTGAACCCACCTCCGGCCAGAACGGCGCCGGCGGCAAAAAAGAGATCCTCGGTATCCAGTACGCCAATTCTCTGTATCCCACCGTTACCATTGGCGGTGAGGAATACAAGATCGAGCTGACCTATGCCGATAACCAGTCCGATTCTTCCAAGGCGCCCACCGCTGCCCAGCAGCTGGTTTCCAAGGGCGTGACCGCTGTACTGGGTACCTATGGTTCCAGCTGCGCCATTGCCGGCGGCCCTTATTTCGAGCAGGCCAAGATCCCGGCGATCGGAACCTCCTGCACCAATCCCCAGGTTACCCAGGGCAATGACTATTACTTCCGAGTCTGCTTCATCGATCCCTTCCAGAGCGTAGCTGATGCGCAATTTGCCAAGAAGCAGGGCGTGACTAAGGCTGCCGTTATCACCGAGGCCGGTGACGACTACTCCGCCGGTCTGGGCACCTACTTTGTAAAAGCCTTTGAGGCGCTGGGCGGCGAGGTCGTGGAAGTCAACTTCCAGACCGGTGAGACCGACTTCTCCGGCACCATGGCCAGCCTGGCTTCTCAGGGCATTGAGGCCATCTTTGCCCCCACCTCCATCGAGACTGCTCCCTTTATCATCAAGCAGGCCCGTGAAGCTGGTATCAATGGCTGCATCCTGGCCTCCGATACCTGGGACGATGTTTCCATCATCCAGCGTGTAGTGGAAGCCGGCGCTTCCATTGACGGTGTTTACTTCTCCACCTTCTTCATTGAGGGCGATGACACCAACCCCGCTGCCAATGCCTTTGCCGAGGGCTTTAAGGCCTGGCTGAAGGAGGACTCCGCCCGCCTGACCGATAACTCCAACAGCGAAGAGATCTCCGCCGTGACTGCCTGCGGCTACGATGCCTACATGGCCATCTACTATGCCCTGGATAAGGCTCAGTCCACCGACGGCGCTACCCTGCGTGACGCTCTGGCCGCGCTGGATGTTCCCGGCCTGGTAACCGGCGACTTGAAGTTTGATGAGAACGGCGATGCCATCAAGAGCTACGCCATCATCAAGACTGCTACCACCGAGGGCTTTGTATTTGCCGATTCTGTTGCCATCGAGTAATAGCAAAAAAGCTGTAACAGCATGATGTAAAGCTACGGCTGCGCGGCGAGGGAGACCCACTGGGTTTCCCCCGCTGCGCTTGTGGCCGTTTAGAACAAACGGCATGGGTGCGGCGTTCTTTGCGAGGGCTTTGACCCGGCGATGGATGAAAGCCCCGGCAAAGGGGACCGCAGCGCCATTTTTCCCGGCATATCCTTTTTATTACGGAGGCAGTGTATATGCATGACTTTAACTACTACGGCCAGATATTGATCTCCGGATTGACCATCGGCAGCCTGTATGCGCTTATCGCCATCGGCTATACCATGGTTTACGGCATCCTGCGGCTCATCAATTTTGCCCACGGCGATATGTTCATGGTCGCGGGCTTCATCATGATCTATATCACTAGCTGGAGCAGCGGCTTTTTGGGGGCCGGTAGCATTGCTGTTGGTTTGATCTTGACGCTGATCCTGACGGTGGTGCTGGGCGTGATGATAGAAAAAGTGGCCTACAAGCCGCTGCGTTCCGCCCCCCGCATGTCGGTCATGATCTCTGCCATCGGTGTGAGCTACCTGCTGCAGAACCTTTCCACCTATGTCACCGGCGGCCTGGCACAGGCCTATCCCAATATCCCCTGGCTGCGTACCGAGATCCAGATCGGCGGCATCACCGTGCGGCGGCTGGCCATCCTCACCCCCGTGCTGACCATCCTGTTGGTCATCGCGCTGGTTATCGTGATCAAGCACACCAAGATGGGCATGGCCATGCGTGCCGTGGCCAAGGACTTTGATACCGCGCAGCTCATGGGCATCCGCATCGACCGGGTCATTTCCATCACCTTTGTCATCGGTTCGTTCCTGGCGGCGGTCGGCTCCATCCTGTATTTCAGCTACATCGGGCAGGTCAGCCCCACCATCGGCGCCATGCCGGGTCTCAAATCCTTCGTGGCGGCGGTATTCGGCGGCATTGGCTCGGTGCCCGGCGCGGTCATCGGCTCCTATATCATCGGTATCTGCGAAACATTCATCAAATCCAACCAGGATATTTCCATCTTCAGCAATGCCTTTACCTTTGCGCTGCTGATCATCATCCTCCTTATCAAGCCCAACGGCCTGTTTGGAGAGAAACTGAAGGAGAAGGTGTAAACGATGAAAAACAAGAAAACACGCAATTTGATCTGTTCCCTTCTTCTGGCGGCGGTGCTGGTGGGTGTGCTGCTGTATATCGATAACAGCCCGCTAAAAAGCTCGATGCTCTCCACCGTGCTGCAAAAGGGTGCCATTTACGCCCTGCTGGTGGTCAGCATGAACCTGCTGAACGGCTTTACCGGGCTGTTCAGCCTGGGCCAGGCAGGCTTTATGCTGCTGGGCGCCTATACCTATGCTATCCTTACCATTCCGGTGGATCAGCGTATTAATGTTTATCAGTACTTTGATGGCGGCATTGTGCAGTTCCAGATGCCCCAGATCCCGGCCCTAATCCTGGCCGGTGCGGTGGCGGCGCTGTTCGCGGCGCTCATCGGCGCGCCGGTGCTGCGGCTGAAGAGCGACTACCTGGCCATTGCCACCCTAGGTTTCGCGGAGATCCTCCGCGCGGTGATCCAATGGGAGAAGCTGGGCCCGCTGACCAACGCCTCCAACATCCTGCGCAAATTTACGGGCTATGATAGCATCCTGTTCCCGTTTATCGTTTCCGGTGTATGTATCGCCATCATCGTGCTGCTCATCAATTCCACCTACGGCCGGGCCTTTAAGGCCATCCGGGAGGATGAAATTGCCGCGGAGGCTATGGGCATCAACCTGATGAAGCACAAGATGCTTTCCTTCTGCACCAGCAGCTTCTTCGCGGGCATCGGCGGGGCGCTGCTGGCCATGTTCCAGTTCAATGCCCACGCCAAAAACTTTACCACGGCCATGACCTATGAGATCCTGCTCATTGTCGTCATCGGTGGCATCGGCTCCATCACCGGTTCGGTGCTGGGCTCCTTCCTGTATGTGGCGTGCAGCGAGTGGTGGCTGCGCTTCCTGGATAACCCCACCATGATCGGCACCTTTAAGGTTCCGCTGCTCGGCCACGGTTTCCGTATGGTAGTGTTCTCGGTGGTCATCATGGTCATCGTGCTGTTCTACCGCCAGGGTCTGATGGGCACAAAGGAATTCAGCTGGGATGCCATCTTCGCGTTCTTTGGCAAGATTGGCCGGTTTTTCAAAAATCTGTTTACCGGCCAAAAAGCAGTGAAAGGCGGTGCGGCAAATGAGTAACCCCGTTCTAAAGCTGGAAAATGTGACAATGCAGTTCGGCGGCGTGGTAGCCGTGGATAACCTTTCGATGGAAGTGGGCGAGGGCGAGATCGTGGCCCTCATCGGCCCCAACGGCGCCGGCAAAACCACGGCCTTTAATGTGGTGACGGGGGTCTATGCCCCCACCAACGGCTGCCTTTATCTCGATGGCAGGCCCTATCTGTGCGAGCATCCCACCGGCCGTGCCAAGCATGATTATCTCGGCAGCGATGTGGAAAAATTCGCAGGGAAGCCCACCCTGCGCAAAACGCCGGATCAGATCACCAAAATGGGCCTGGCCCGTACCTTCCAGAATATCCGTCTCTTCGGTAATCTGACTGTTTTTGAGAATGTTCTCATTGCCAAGCACATGCACGCCAAGGGCGGCTTTTTGGCGGCTACCTTCCATCTGAACGGCAAGGAGGAGACCCGGATGCGCCGGGAGGCGATGGAGCTTCTGGAGATCGTGGGTCTGGCCGAGCTGAAGGATGAAACCGCCAGCAACCTGCCCTACGGTCAGCAGCGCCGGCTGGAGATCGCGCGCGCCCTGGCCACCGACCCTCGCCTGCTCATCCTGGATGAGCCGGCGGCCGGTATGAACCCGCAGGAAACGGTGGAGCTCACCGAATTCATCCGGGAGATCCGGGAACAGTTTGATCTTTCCATCCTGCTTATCGAGCACCACATGAACCTCGTCATGGGCATTTCCGACCGCATTTATGTGCTGGAATTCGGCAAGCTGATCGCTGAGGGCATACCCGAGGCGGTCCAGATGGATCAGCGGGTTATTGACGCGTATTTGGGGGTGGATCTCGATGCTTAAAGTACAGGAATTACAGGTCAATTACGGCGGGATCCGCGCCGTAAAGAATATCTCCTTTGAGGTGCCGGATGGCAGCATCGTTACGCTGGTGGGCGCCAATGGCGCCGGCAAATCCACCACGCTGCGCACCATCGCCGGCCAGGTTAAGGCCCAGGCCGGGTCCATCACCTACAATGGCGAGGAGCTGCTGGGCAAGCCCAGCGATGAGATCGTCAAGCGGGGCATTACCCTGGTGCCGGAGGGTCGGCGGGTTTTCCCCGATATGACGGTGCTGGAGAACATGAAGATCGGCGCCTACCTGCGTCATGATAAGCTGGATGACGATATCGAGTGGTGCTATGAGCTGTTTCCCCGCCTGAAGGAGCGCCACTGGCAGCTGGCCGGGACCCTTTCCGGCGGCGAGCAGCAGATGCTGGCCGTGGCCCGCGCCCTGATGAGCCGTCCCAAGCTGATGATGATGGATGAGCCCTCCCTGGGGCTGGCCCCCCTCATCGTGCGGGATATCTTCCAGATCATCCGGGAGATTAATAAGCAGGGTGTTACCATCCTGCTTATCGAGCAGAACGCCAATATGGCCCTGCACACCGCCGACCGCGGCTATGTAATGGAAACCGGCGAGATCATTCTGGAGGGCGCGGGACGCGAGCTCCTGGAAAACCCGGTCATCCGTGAGGCATACCTCGGCAAATAAATATTCCCCTGCGGGCTTTTATCCGCGGGGGATTTTTTTGATAAGGGACCTTGCAAAAACGCCGGGAAATGGTATGATTATTCCAAAGAGAGGAAAGGGGGAGGGGCCCAATGTCACCGATTGAGCGGAATGAAACCTATACCAAATGGGAGCAGGATGCCATCACCATGCTGCTTTTGCACCTGTGTGCGCTGCTCATCTGCTTGTATTTGGGGGAGATGGGCTACGCCGAGGATACCGCACCGGTCATCTTTGTGCTGGCAGTATTTCTCACCGGTTTTTTTACCAATGGCTACCTGTGGAGCCTGCTCGGCTCGCTGCTTTCGGTCTTTGTGGTCAATTACTTTTTTACCGGGCCCTTTTCCAAGCTGAGCTTTTCCGGCCCCGGCTATCCCATCACCTTTGTAACGCTGTTTGTGGTGGGTATCCTCACCAGCGCCATGACAGTACGCAGCCGTGACCAGCAGCGCCTGAGGGCCGAAAATGAAAAGGAACGCACCCGGGGCAACCTGCTGCGGGCGGTCAGCCACGATCTGCGCACCCCCCTTACGGCCATTTCAGGGGCCATCAATACCGTGCTGGAGCAGCAGGATACCCTGCCGCCCGAGAAGCAGCGGGAGCTGCTGCTCAATGCCGAGGAGGAAGCCAACTGGCTGATCCACATGGTGGAAAACATGCTGACCATCACCCGGCTGAACGGCGACGGCGAAACAAGACTGATTACCCAGCCCGAGGCGGTGGAGGAGATTATGGCGAGCGCGGCGGCCAAGTTCCGCCGGCGGTACCCCGATTTTGCCGTGCAGGTGACCGCCCCCGATGAACTGCTGCTGGTCCCGATGGATGCCACCTTGATGGAGCAGGTACTGTTGAATCTGCTGGAAAACGCCGCCCTGCACGGGGGTAGAGTAAAGAACATCACCCTGACAGCCCGCCGCCGGAATGACAAGGCGGAGCTCCGGGTGGAGGATGACGGCGTGGGGCTGGATAGCCACGGCCTGGAAAATGTTTTTGATGGGATGCGCACCCGCGCGGAGCAAACCAGCAGCGACCGCCGCAATATGGGCATCGGCCTGACGGTGTGCCGTACCATAGTAAATGCCCATGGCGGGCAGATCACCGCCGCCAACCGCCCGCAGGGGGGCGCCAGCTTTTGCATCACGCTGCCGCTGGCGGAAATAGAGGAGGAAGAACATGATGAATAAGATCCTGATCGTCGAGGACGAATTTTCCATCAGCAATTTTATGAAAACCGTACTGGAGGGCGATGGCTACACCGTGGAGGTGGCTACCTGTGCCGCCCAGGCCCGTGCGGCGCTGGAAAAGATGGAGTTTAGTGCCATGCTGCTGGATCTGGGCCTGCCGGATGCCGATGGGCTGGAGCTGCTGCGGGAGCTGCGGCAGCGCTATGGCCTGCCGGTCATCGTGGTCTCCGCCCGCACCGAGGAAAGCGAAAAGGTGGCCGCCCTGGATAGTGGCGCCGACGACTATATCACCAAGCCGTTCGGCTCCCCGGAGCTGCTTGCCCGCATCCGGGCGGCCATTCGCCACACCCGCACGGCCCTGCCCAATGGGGAGATTGCCCAATCCGGCAAGTTTACCACCGGCGAGCTGACCATCGACTATGATAAGCACCTGGTCACATTGGCCGGGCAGCCGGTGCACCTCACCGCCAATGAATACCGCCTGGTGGAGCTCTTGAGCCGCAGCGCGGGCAAGGTGCTCACCTACGATCGCATCAGCGAGGCCATGTGGGGCGATGCCGCCGGCGGCAACAGCCAGCTGCTGCGGGTTAATATGGCCAATATCCGCCGCAAGCTGGAGCAGAACCCCGCCGAGCCGCAGTATATCCTCACCGAGATCGGTGTGGGCTACCGCATGAAGGAGCCGGGCTGACCTCTAAAACAAAGCCCCCTACCCAAAGCGGATAGGGGGATATTTTGCGCTGTTTACAGGCTTTCGTGGGTTTCCTCACGGCAGCAGGTGATGTTTAGGTTGCCGTTGCGGCAGCGCAGCTCATCCAGGAACACCTTGGGGACCGGCTCCTGCCGCAGGGTGATGCGGTAGCGCAGCTCGTACAGGGTGCCCATGTTGGTGGTTTTCACCTTTTCCAGCGTGTGGGCGGTGGTGTAGCGCTCAAACAGGTCATCAAACAGCCCGTCATAATCCAGGTCCTCCGGAATGGTGATCTTCAAGATGCGTCCGGCATCCTCCTTTTGGCCGAAGCGCAGCGCGGTAAGCGCCAGCATGGCTCCGGCCAGGATGAGGAACAGCAGCGCCGCCAGCCCCACATACCCCATGCCGGTGGCCAGGCCAATGGCCATAGCCAGGAAAATGGCGGCGATCTCCCGGGCGGTACCCGGCGCGGAACGGAACCGCACCAGGCTGAAGGCACCTGCTACGGCAATGCCGGCCCCGATGCTGCCGTTGACCAGCATAATGACCGCCTGCACCACCGCCGGCAGGATCGCCAGCGTGACGGCAAGGCTTTGGGTGCTGCGGCTGCGGTAGCCAGCCACCAGCGCGGTGCCCACCCCCAGCAGCAGAGAAACTCCCGTGCAGATCAGAAAAGATGTCAGTGTCAGTTCGGTCCCTAATATCGAGTTAAGCACAGCGATGCGCCTCCTTTGAATCATTCATCCGCGCGGGGGCATTGGCCTCCCGGCACATCTCTTTGTAACAAGCGCCGTATTTCGAAAACGAGGCGGGATAAATATACTGAGCGGAAAGCGCCCGGCACAGCCACAGAGGGCAGGCTCCGGGGATCTTGACCTCCATCAGGACCTGATCCTCCGGCAGCAGGCGCTTACCGTCGTCGCCCGCGTCCAGCGTCAGACGATTGCACCGCCAGCGGATGTTCCGATCAAAGGTGATCCGCAGCGCCGGGTCTTCGGTACCCGCCCAAGCGGTACGGTCATAGCCGATATACATGCGGGGCATGGTATCGTAAAAGCGCTGGAACCATTGCAGCTCCTGCCCGATCTGTCCCCATTCGGCCGGGGCGGTTTCGGTGCGCAGGAAACGCTCCGCCTGGGGCAGGGGCGCGGTGACCCGGCGCTTATACACCACGCCGCCGCATTTCTTTTTCAGCTCCACAAAGACCTTATCCCCCGCCTTTGGCACGCCGTAGCAGCGGATGCGCAGCTTTTCTTTATAGGCGGGCTTTTCCAGCGAGGCCCGGATGAGCCGGAAATTATCGGTATCGCAGTAGATGTTGCCGATGGCGTATTCGCCGTAGCGGTCGGCGGTCATGTGCCGGCGCATTTCACCCAGCATTGTTTCCGCCTGCGCGGGGGAGATAAAGTATTTCTTTTCAATGCGCTGGAAGCTGTATTGTGTTCCGTTTGCCATATCGGGCACCCCTTTCTGTGATGGATGCCCATAGTGTAAAGCCGCCGCCTAAAGATTGACTAAAGGAAAAAACTTTTTTTCTTTAGCTTTTCTTTAGCGCCCGGCTTTATTATGGTATCATTGACTGAAGGGAGGAACCAAATATGAAACGCAAATACTGTATCCTGTCTATTATCATAAGCGCCGCACTGCTGGCCGGGTGCCTTTCCGCCTGCGGCGAAAGCGGCACTGCCACCGGAGGCAGCTCCTCCGATGAAAACACGGCGGCCACCGTGACCGGCGGGGATGCCGCCACCACCCCGGATACCACCGCCGATGTGGAGGCCCCCGATGTAAGCGGTGCCACCACCATCGCCTTTTCCGGGCAGTCGGCGACCGCTACCGGCACCGGCGCGGAAGTGACAGACGGCGTGGTGATCATCACGGCGGGCGGTACCTATGTGGTCACCGGCACCATGACCGAGGGCCGCATCCTTGTAAATGCCCCCAAAGAGGAAGTGACCCTGGTGCTGCAGGATGCCGCCATTACCTGCTCCACCGGCAGCCCCCTGTATGTCTATAAGTCCAAGGCCACCACACTTTACCTGCCGGAAGGCACAGCCTCCACCCTGACCGACGGCACGGACTACACCTTTAGCGACAGCTACTCTTCGGCGGAGGAGGAAGAGCCCAACGCCTGCCTCTACTCCAAGTCCGACCTGGTGATTGCGGGCAGCGGCAGCCTGACGGTCAATGCCAACTATAATAATGGTATCACCGGCAAGGATACCCTCTTCATCCAAAAGGCCTCCGTCACCGTCACCGCCGTCAATCACGGCATCAACGGCAAGGATAGGCTGACCATCAAGGATGCTGCCATCACCGTCACCAGCGGCGGGGATGCCCTGCGCTCCACCAATGACAGCGATACCACCCTGGGCTATCTCGTCATCACCGGCTCCGCGCTCAAACTCACCGCGGGCGAGGACGGCATCCAGGCGGAGACCACTCTGACCATCAGCGGCGGCACCGCCACCGTGACCACCGCGGGCGGCGCGGGTCAAAGCATCTCCGATGACATCAGTGCCAAGGGCCTCAAGGCCGGGACGCAGGTCACCGTTACCGGCGGTACCTTCCAGCTCAATTGCTGCGATGACGCCATCCACTCCAATGGCGATGTCACCATCTCCGGCGGCAGCTTCACCATCGCCACCGGCGATGACGGCATGCATGCCGATGATACCCTCTCCATCTCCAGCGGCACCATTGATATCACCCGCAGCTACGAGGGCCTGGAGGGCGCCAAGGTGCTCATCTCCGGCGGCAAGATCTCCATCGTCGCCAGCGATGACGGCATCAATGCCGCGGGCGGCAGCGATCAAAGCGGCTCTGGCGGCTTCGGCTTTGCGCCGGATGTCTTCGGCAGCTCCGGGGATTACCTCATCCGTATCTCCGGCGGCGTGGTCACTGTCAATGCCTCCGGCGACGGCATCGATTCCAACGGTGATATCGAAGTGACCGGCGGTGAGCTGTATATCAGCGGCCCCACCTCCAATGGCGATGGCACCATCGACTGCGACGGCAGCGCTACTATCACCGGCGGCATCGTGGTCGCGGCCGGCTCCACCGGCATGGCGGAAAACTTCGGCATCGCCTCCACCCAGGGCAGTATCCTGGTCAATCTCTCCGGCTCCGCCGGCCAGACCATCACCCTAAAGGATTCCGACGGCAACATTCTTGCCAGCTTCACCCCCGCCAAGGCCTTCGGCTGCGTGGTCGTCAGCGCTCCCGGCGTGGCACAGGGCGGTACCTATACCATCGCCGCGGGCAGCGCCAGCACCACCGTCACCATGGAAAGCCTCATCTACGGCAGCGGTATGGGCGGCTTCGGCGGTATGGGCGGCGGTATGGGCGACCCCGGCAATATGGGCGGCGGCCAGCAGCCCCCGCAGGGCGGTGTGGGCGGCCCCGGCAACCGCGGCTGATTTCCATTCCCCCAATAAAAGCACCTGTCACACGGCAGGTGCTTTTCCCGCTTTTGGGGAAAAGCCCCTTTACGGCCGGGCGCCAAAATGGTATGGTAAAGGGGAGAGGAGGCGATAGCCGTGCAAAATGCCGAAATGGAGCAGATCCTGGCCCTGATGAACCAGTACGCTGCGGTGCTTATCACCCTGAACGAGCGTGGGGTCATCCGCACCTACAATAGCCCCGTAGGGGATTTTGCGGAATGGCTGGTTTCGCAAAAGCTGGGCCTTCGCCTGGAGAAAAACTCCGCCCGTGGGCTGGATGCCACCGGGAGCGATGGCCTGCGCTATCAAATAAAGTGCCGCTGGGAGCGCACCGATTTTCCCACCCCGCAAAGCCGGGAGTTGGGGGTTATCCGCAGCCTGGAGAAAAACCAGTTTGATTTTCTCATCGCTGTCATCTTTGATAGCCACTTTCAGGTCCGGGCGGCTTATCAGATCCCGCACGAGATCATCCCCCGGTATGCGGTCTACCGCCGCCATGTCAATGGCCATATCCTGCTGGCGGATGGTCCCATCCTGCGGGATCCCGCCACAAAGGATATCACCCACCTGCTGCGGTAAGCGGCATGCATTTACACCGGGAAAGTTCACGCTTTTCTCCTTGTACCGCGCGCGGTTTCCTGCTATACTATGGTCAAAAGGGGCAGCGCCCCTAAAAATGTGTGACAGGAGGATTTTATAATGGGCTTGTTTGATAAAAGACCCCCTTGCGCCATCTGCGGCGGCAAGGTAAAGGGGCTGCTTCCGTGGAAGATCGAAGGGAACTACATCTGCGATGATTGCCACGGCGTCATTGATGCGCAGAACGGCAATGACTTTACGATGGAACAATTCCTGAAATACCGGGATTTCCGGGAGCAGAATCAGGCACTCCGGGAGCAGTTCCGGGTGGATGAGATCGTCGAATTCGGCTTCCTCAGCGAAAAATTCGTGTTCGATTATGAGCACAGCCTGTTCTGCATGGATAAGAACCTGAATAAGACCATCTTCCATGGCAGTGAGTTAAAGTCCTTCATGATCAGCGAGGACGGCGCCCCCTTGCTGGAGGGCAGCGCCAAGGGCTTTATCCACCACGAAAGCCGGGTCCCCCAGCGCATTGATGAGCTGCTGCCCCAGGTCAATCAGATGCTCATCCAGCGGCAGATGCAGGAATCGATGGAGCGTCTGGCCAACCGGGATAAGGAGGTCCGCCCCAGCTATACCAGTATTGATATTCCCGAGCCGTTCAAGAAATTCTACATTAAGCTGTACCTTCAGCATCCCTATTGGAGCCTTTACGAGTTTGAGCGCACCGGCCCCGTTATCATCGGCGATGTCCCGGATCTGAACCAGTACCGCATCGAGTACAATGAGAGCGTCCAGCACCTGGAGACCCTGGCCAATGCTTTGGCCCGCGTAGCGGGCTTCCCGCAGGAAAGCGCCGCTCCCGGCCAGACTGTTGCCGCCGCGGCTGTTGCGGCTGCTGCGGTCGCTGCGACCGCCCCCACCGATGCCGTCGCCGAGATCAAGAAGTACAAGGACCTCCTCGATTCCGGCATCATCACCGAAGAGGAATTCGCCGCCAAGAAAAAGCAGCTCATGGGCATCTAAACAGCAAAAATCCGGGAAGCAATTCCCGGTTTTTGTTTTTGCTGTATTTCCGCTCCCCATAGGGGGACAAGAAAAAAGTGAGTTATAATGTGAGTTACAGAGGAAGAAAACCCCCGGCATTTTCTGCGCAGACTTGCGCCCCCAACAGGGAGGAAAAAGCGTGAAAAGGGAACCTTCGCGATTTCCTCTTGAAGAATGATATGCAATAGATAAAATTGACAAATATGAGGTTTGCGATGATAGCTGTCAATCCCATAAAGCTGAAAAATGGGTGCAATAGAATTTTGCCATCTCTTCCCCTTCGTCCGTAAGATGATCTCTGATATAATTTGCGTGTTTCTTCTGCTCTGCCGGATCTATTTCAGCATATCTGTGGATGATGATATTGCCAAGGGATTCCTCCCGCAGAATTTCGCTGTATACATCGGCAATGCTTTCGCATTGAGATATGGGAACATCATGTTTGCTCTCCCATGAGTGCCCTTTACCGTGTGTCAGCCCGTCCGTCGAGTCAAGAAGATAAATATAACCCTGCCGGCCCTTGTAGAGGGCTTCCAGCTGATTTGGAAAACGCTCAATATAGTGCTGTTTGCCATCCGCACCGACGCCCATGGTGACAAAGTTTTCATCCCTGCTTCTACAGCAAACCAGCGCATAGCATCTGTCTTCGCTGAAATATGCAACAAAATTGCCGGTAGAATGGGATTTTGAATTTGCCTTGATTGTATGCAGTCCGGAAATACATGAACCGTGGTAGATCATAATCCCTCCAAAATTTTCCTTGTCTAACCCACATTGTATCATGTACGGACGCACCGTGCAACAAAAAGTCCACCGTAATTCTATCAAAATTACGGTGGATT
>ENA-ORLY01003302-ORLY01003302.1-human-gut-metagenome-genome-assembly--contig:-NODE-3302-length-13338-cov-2.489179_pt1 | contig 13338 bp, 18 predicted proteins | sample MGYA00243071_ERZ508832 | MGnify/ENA primary metagenome ERZ508832 (study PRJEB26277, sample SAMN04329777) | human gut metagenome | biome: human-associated habitat | host: Homo sapiens | place: USA...
TCAAACAGTTCTCTTACCAATTATTTGCCGAATAACATGGCCGTGGAAAATCTGATGTTACCTGATTTTCCTAAGACAACGCTTGATCCATATATTGACAGCAAGAATATTGCTGTGCTTGGCATTCGGGAAGGGAGTGTTTATTTTGACGGTACCGGTGATTTGGAAGAAATATGTCCTTCAATGGAAGGTATGACCGCCGAACAGTTGAAAGATGCAGGTATTTATGTATCGTTGGATGCCGGGGATAATGGCAATCTTGACGAAGTGGCTGATGCCGAACAACTGACAGATGATGGTACAATGGATAGCCTGAAAGAAGGTGAAGATGTCCCACCTTTTACAATAACGCTAAAAGATGTTGGTTTCAATATAAACGATTACCTAACTTCTGAAACAGCCACCATTAGCATGAAAAACGGCATGTGTGGTGGCCGGGATTTTGAAATAACCAAATGTGAGAAGAAGGGCAATAAATATGTGCTGACTTGTAACCGTGTATATGATGAAAGTCTGAAATTATATTTCCCATACAAGGATTACAATATAAAGTCCGGTGACAAGTTTGTCCTGCTTTATATTGATATGCCGGACGTTTATATTCAGGCCGCTTCACAACGGTTGCTTGCTACCGCGAAAAAATATCTTGCAAAGAATGACTATGTGCGCTATTCGTATGAACCGAAGGTGGATGATATTTTCATGGCACGCCAACATGATGAGGCTGTTGCAAGGGGGGAAGCAAGCATACATGATACTTTGAAAGAAGGGGACTTGATGCTATTCACTGATAGCGATCTTGGTATTGAAGGCAGCATCATTATTGATACCCTTATTATCAAAGAGGGAGAAAATATGATACCGAAGTACACTATGACACTTCGGGAGGAAAAGGCTGTTGGATCGCTTGAAAAAATCCAAAATCAGATAGACTCTATTGCAGGTGGTGGGCAGGGAACCGGTGGCTTGAATACCCAACAGATACAGTCTATCATCCGTTCACTGGGCAATCAGCTTTTTCTTTCGCGCACCCACAATGATACGGCAGCTGGGCTTATCGGCTTCTTAGCCGGTGCTATCTTTGGTGCAAGCGGTTTTGCAGAGGGTTTGACCGGCTTTGGGGCGAAAATAGACAGCATGGGACGTGGGTATATGGAAAGCCTCACGTTACGCAGGTTTTTAGAGGTGCCGGAATTGCGTTTTAACCGTGCTGAAATTGTGCTTGGTGACAAATGGCGTTCTCCCGGTGCTGGAATTATAGAGAGTGTTGAGCCTGATTATGATGCTGATGGTAACTTGCTACGTTCCGGGACAATAAGTTTGAAATTACAAGACGGTGAAATAGGTGCTGTGGCTGTGGATGATATTTGCATGGGGTATTTCCATGACTATGAAACGCCGGGGAATAATGCGGTATCTGATATAGATGATAGCCGTGGCAACCGTATGTTTGCCGGTTTCTGTACAATCTATTTTCGTATTACAGAAATATTGGATGCCGGAACAAACAAAAGGTTTCGCTATGTGCTTCGTGGTGTTTCTGATCGTTGGCAATATTCTTTCCATCCGTGTGAGGCTTTGCATTTTGTCGCTTATGGCAACTTTACAAACAAGGAACGCCAGACTTCCGCTTATGAGACGAGGACATACCGCCGTTTCTTGGTAGGGGTAAATGACTGGGAGTTTACAAAGAGTATGGTTGCAATGCAGGATGGGGATTTGAGCAATCTCAACATCTTCGGGTTGGATATGACCGGTTATTCCGCTTATCTGAATAACATTTATATGACCGGCACAATCGAACAGTTACAGATAGATGCACCAGTACGCATTGAGATTGATACGCAAGGTGACAATTTTCTTGCTTATGGTGAATCAATGGAAATTACTTGCAAGGTCTTTAAAGGTTGGGAGGATATTACAGACACAGTTAGACAATGGGCTATCCGAAGGGATAGTGGAGATACCGCCGATGATGAAGCTTGGAATATCAAGCATAAAGATTTCAACGGTTCAATAACGATACATAACACAAAGGAAATTAGTGATTTAGGAAATAATTCAGTAACAGTGGTAAGTACCTTGTTTACCATAACGGCAACAAATGATACTGCATCAGTAGAAGCAATTGTGACGATATGATAGAGAGTGAAAAGAAAAGAATCAGAAAAGAGTTTCAACCGCTTACGATTGCAGTAAGCTTGAAGGTAATGACACCGAACAGTCCGGCCAATCAGGTCTATAATCCGGTGGCAAATGAATATGATCCTGACCGTGGGGTTACTCCGCTGGTGATTTTACCGGAAGTCATAGCGAATGCCGCTGACGGTAGCTGGGATATGCCTTATGTTAATTCTTTGTTGGCAGAAATGAACTGGTTTGCTAATGGAGAGAATATTTCTGCAATCAGTTCATGGAATGGGAAGTACAGTATAGATACGGTTGGAGATACACGCGGTGCCATTACCATAAGCAGAAATGTGGCTCCGGGTGAAAGTTTTGAGTTGTATTTTGAAGGTCTGATAGCTGATACCCGGCTTGGGGTGAATATTCCCGTTAAGACTGACTCTATCATGTTGACAACGGTAGATAAGAGTGAAGATACCTACGGTTTGTCTATTGGGGATAGTCAGATAATCCAGTACAATCCATTTCTTGACAAGCTTTTGTTGTATGATTACAAGGTAGCCAACAATTTGATTTCCGCATCTACGGCCAATAGGAATGCAGCTTTGGATGAAAATTCATACGAGCGCACCATTCCACTTATGGTAACAAAGGGAGTGAATAAAATAACTACCGGATATACAATTGAACTTTATCAGGTGAACAGCATATCAAGTCAAACAATGCTGACTACCGCAAACCATGAAATAGTGGCTTTGTCCTTAACCAGCCTGATAATGGACTTGCGTTTGGTCGAGAAGGGGGATTACTTGCTGTTGGTGAAGGTTGGTGGAAAGGAGGTTGCAAGACAGCAATTCTCCGTCAATCGTGTTTATCCAAAATTTACGTGCATACCGGCAAGTCAGGCTTCCATCAATCCTGATGAAATCCTGCATAGGAATATAGCTATGGTACAGTGGAATGGAGAAATTGTGCCGATACCGGCACCGATTATCCGCATGGTATGGTTTACGGACAGTGCAAATAAGACCGGGGTACAATGGCAGGAGGGGGAAAAAACTGTGATAATGTTGGATGGAACCGGTATTGGTGAAACTTATCTTGACGATTGGTTGGACGTGTACATTAAGGCCGAGCAAAAAAAGGCTTTCTCTGTATTGACTGATGGGACAAATGAATATACGGACAGTAACGGGAACATATATATAAATAATTGATATGAGGTATGTTGTAGCAAATAAGGAAAAGGCTTTGGATGCCGGGGTTCTGTTGTTGGGGCACTTGGTAAAGGGAGAATCCATCATCTTGAATGAAAAGGAGGTAATGTGCCTGCCTTCTCTTGATGGAGAACTGGAAGATAGAATACTGTTGTTGGACGGTATCGTTTATACTAATACAAGCATGAATCAAATTATATCAGAAGGAGGTTGGGAATATGGCAGAAAATTATAGTGCCCAAAATAGCATCACGATTAAACGTCTTCGTTCCAATGACAGCCTGATGCTGACTTTTGAAAATAATGGCATTCCATTGTTTCAGGCCGTAGATGAAGAAAGTGGGGCTGTCTCTCCTGATTGGAGTATAGCTGCGAATCAGCCGGTACGGACACCCAAAGTAACTTCGGCACGTGGGTTGGCGGTCAGTTTGTCTGGTCATAGTTGGGCTTACAATGGAGTGGCTTTAAATTTTAACGGTGCGGAAAGTGGAGGTTGGAAAAAAGACAGTACGGGCAAATTCTCTTTGAATACCAGTACCGGTGCCATTAAAATTGTCGGAAACTTGGCAAGCAAAACGAATATTGCAGGAGATACATTGACTTATTCATGTGTCGCTTCTACGGCAGGTGTTGAGTATAATTTGACCGGGGAACTGCCTATTGCCATTCAGAATATGGGAGCCAGCTCTTACTATCTTGCTATTCTTGCAAGTACCGAACAGTTAACAAGCAAAGTAACAAGTTGTACTCTGACTACCAAGCTGTATGCCGGTGCCAATGCCATTACCGATTACTATATAAAATGGTATAAGGACACGGCGGTTTGGACTGATAAGAACGGACAAAAGAGCATAACTGTTACCCGTGGTGATGTGGACGGTACCCAGTTATTCATAGCAGAAGTTTATCAGTCTTCAAGTGCTTCACAACCGATAGCACGTGCCGGGGTACGTATCATTGATACGGCAGATGAATTTCAAATTGTATGTTATATAACTTCTTCCAACAAAGAGGTTGATACCGGACAACCCGTTACAGTAAGTGCCAAGATTGTAAATATGACTACGGGGTCAACTTATACTCCTACTTCCGCATCGTGGACTATGGATGTGATGGATAAGGAAAACTGGAAGAGTTTGAAACATTCTACAACAAATTCTATATCTGTAACAACAACGGAAACTGACAGAAACGGGACTCAATATGATGTTGATGTTTTGGCAGAATGTCATTTTAATTAACATAAAAACAAAATAATATTATGGCAACTAAAGGATTAGGAAATGAAACATTGGTGACCTCCATTCTGCGTTCCAATACAGTATTGGTGGAAGTTGGTGGTAGTGTCAGACGCATTACCGTGGAAAACTTCATGAATGCTATTAATAATGGTGACGAACAAATGTTGAGGCAGGTGGCTTGGGGGATTCCAATCAAACAATCAACCCAAAGTAGCACGAACTATGGTGTGATAGGTAATACAGCCGCATGGACAGAATACAAGTTGTATTGTGGCCGTTATCTCGTAACGAATGATGGAAGGGCTGCTAAAATGTCCCCTACCAATAGTGCGGTGTTTGCTGATGGTACTGCGGTGGATGAAACCAAAGGGCATGTGATGTGGATAGGGCCACGTTTGTATTATCGTGTACAGACTGACAGTGTAAGTGGTGTACCAGTCTTATGGCTCTCGATGCTACCTATTGGCGGTGAGTTTATTGGTGGGGCAAATGGTGGAATGTATAACTGTATCGGTGCATACAAAGGCTCCATGTCAGGTAGCGCACTTGTTTCACGTTCAGGAGTTGCACCGGCAGGCAGCAAGACAATCAACGTATTTTGGAATGCTGCACAAGTGAACGGTAAGGAATGGGGACTGACCGATTACGATCAGAGAAAGCTTATTATGATGTTGGGGCTGTCCCAGTACGGAGATACCAATATTCAAGCCAAACTTGGTTATGGTGTGGGTGGTAGCTCCAGTAAAGACTTGTGGGCTGCTGCGGCAGCATTGCAAACTGGCGCAACAAAGAGTCTCGGTGACAATTGGGGCAAAATAGCTATTTCTGTGGTGAATGGAAGTAATACTGGAGTGGATTGTTCACGGGTGAACATGATGGGTATAGAAGATCCTTATGGGTGGCAGTGGGAATTTCTGCAAGGAGTATTTTGCGGTAGTTCCAACAATAGTGCTCAAAGTGGAACGGAAATTTTCATTTACAAAGGAAACCGTTTACCGACTACTGCTGAATTAGCTGCGCATCCAAATGGTGAATACAGACAAGCTACCCGTCAGACAGCTTCCGGTCAAGTGCAGGAAATAATTCTTGGGGAGCATTTTGATATTTTCCCGAAAAAGATTGGTGGAAACAGCACTTCTTATTGGGCTGATTATTCATGGGCAAACACTACTGGGCAGCTGGTTCTTTGGGGCGGTTCTGCGAATCACGGTGCGACTTGCGGCCTCGCTTGTGCGTCCTCGAATAACGCTTGGTCGTACTCGGGTGCGAATATCGGCTCTCGCCTTGCGTATTTTGGGAATTTAACATTTGTTAGCGGTGCATCTTTGATGGCTGCATAATAGATTTTGAAATATTAGTTCTTTGAATTTCAATTAATTAAAACCCGTCCACCTTCTCGTTTTACGGCAACGGATAACGGGACGAAAGCCGAAAGGCGTGGACGGTTGGCAGAGGGGAACAAGAGCTGGTTCTTTGGGGCGGTAATGCGAATAACGGTGCGAATTGCGGCCTCGCTTATGCGAACTCGAATAACGATTGGTCGAACTCGAATGCGAATATCGGCTCTCGCCATACTTATTTATCGTAGAGTAATCTGCGAGTTCTCCGAGCCATGACCTTGCAGGATTTATATCGTTGCAACGTAGTAATCAATTGGTTACGATGTCAGAAAATCAAGAATGCGGAAAGGTTGCCCAATTTGCGAAAGGCAACAAGCGGTGTTAGTAGGTTGGTTCTCGAAAGCTCCGGGCGAATTATTCAAGCAAGTAAAAACAGCTTGCAGTTATCGGAATAATTAAAATAGTCTGAACAAGACAAAATTGGAAGTATGGTGTAAATTTTAAAACAAAGCAGCAGTGAATATTGGAAGAAGTGATATTGATTGGAAGAGTCTATCGCATAATGAAATTGATAGAATTATAGCGGAAAGGATAGAGGCTGACAATAAACGGATAGAAGCAAACGGTGGAAAGAAATCTAAAAGAGCCGGGTATATTCTTGAACGTATAGCAGAGATAAATAATTTACGTGAAGCGGACAAAGAAGCACAAGATGGGAAGGTTAAGAAAAACCGCTTTATCAGGCGGCATAATCTACACCCGGAAGAAGACCTCCGAGCTTTGCAGTTGATGATCCTGACATTGGATTTTCCGGCACCGGATTATAGCGTAATGAGAGTAAAAAGTGATGCAGGAAAGGTTCGAGATATTGTCAAACAGAAATAAACAGAGTGGTAGAACAAAGGACGGAAAGAAGTTCTTCGATGTAAAAGAGACAAGATTGATGGATATTCTCAATGTCCCTATAACAGTGGTGGACTTTGAAACGAATGTGAAGACAAAGCAAGGTGAAGGTAGATATTGTGTTCTTTTTGAACAGAACGGACAACGTAGCAAATTCATAACGAACTGTTACAATCTGAAAGATGTGTTGGATCAGGCTCGCGAAGCGGAGAATAACGGTCAGAAGATTTTTCCAGTGGAAAATGTGATTGTCAAGCGGCGTTCGTTAGGTGACGGGAAGAGTGCTTATTATTTTGAAGAATAATTATAAAAATGGAGGTAATTTATGAAAAGTTATGGAACTCTTGTAGGAGAACTGCCGACTGGTATTGAATTTGTAGTTGAAGGTGCGTTGCTACGCATTTACTTCGACTTTGAGAGAAGAGAAGCTGTTCAAAAGGCCGGTTCGGAAGATGTGGTGGTTGAAGACCAGTATGTCTGTGAAAACGTGGATGTTGAAGGGGAACATTATTTTGACAGTATTGTAAGTGCCATTATCATGGATCGTTAAGATGCTAATAAACGTGATGCCATTTTCGCCAACTTGGAAATGGCACGTGATATGGCTTCGGAACTTGACGAAGGTAAGCGTGCCGAATATCTGAAAGAATACACTGATTATCAGAGTTATCGTATCAAGGCTAAGGAGATCGCAAAAGAAGTATTAGCAAAATTGAAGTAATCCGGTATGGAGGCGCAAGGGCATATATTAATACGAAGAAAGGCCAAAAATGGAATTGACGGTACTAATGGGGAACCGGGGAAAAACGGGCTGCAAGGCTGTATTCTCCGGCAATCCGAATGGGCTAAAGGCATAGAGTATCGCAATGACGAGGCTTTGACTTCCGGTACCCGGTACTTGGATATTGCAATTGTGACTACCGGTGCTAATACGTTTAATGCGTATAAATGTCTGAAAACTCATACGTCCAGTGATTCCATTCCGGTGACAAATACAACTTATTGGCAGAAGTTTAATTCTTTGGTGCCAGTGTACACTCCGCTTATCATGGCTCAAAATGCTATTCTACGGTTCATGCAGGGTAATCAGCTTTTGATAATGAAGGGCGATAATAAAACGGTTGCAGCAGGTCTTGTTGGTGGTGACTATCCGTTATGGGTTGGAGCTACAACACCGACTGATGCGCCATATAAGGTGAGTATAGCAGGGAAACTCTATGCGGCTGGTGCGGTTATTTCAGGTGACAGCACTTTTGAAGGTACATTGAAAGGTGTATCAGGCTCTTTTACAAGGTTGAATTGCGTGAATGCTGCTGGTGATGCGGTTGGAGGAATCAGCTTTGGAAGTGATGGAAGAATGTGGTTTGATGGTGATATGTATCATCAAGGTTCTAAGAATAACCGGTCATTACGTTTCTACACTTCTGACTTATGGTGTAGAGGCGTGTTTGGCGCAAGGGAAAGAAGCATTATGGTAGTTTACGGCTCCTATGCCTATGTGTACACAAAAGGTGCTGATAAAACCGGTACTTATATACCTTTGACTTCCGGGACTTCCTCTGCTAACGAAACTTATTATACAGTTCCTTGCTATTCGCCAAGATACGATTATAACGGTGAAACTTCGGGTTTTCCAGTTGATACGGTTATATTTAGAATAACATCGAATGTAACCTACCGTTATCTTTTGAGTCTTGCCGTCACCCAAAGGATATTCGTGGTTAATGCAAATGACAATTATAATAATGTTCAGATATATGCGAATGGAACAAAGCAAACATTGAATGGCGGTTCCATGCACCATTGTATGCAGTTGGTGGATTTTATGTATCCGTCACCGAACTCTGACTGGTTGGGAAGAGGACTGATGTTCGGTGCTTCAAATGATAATGGTTGGAAGTGATTATGATAAGACGAGATGTTCCGTTGAGAACTACAAGAAGGATTTTGCCAATATCATTTATCAACTTGGCAGGGGAATAGAGGCTCATGCCCTCGCATTTAAAATATTCAACTCCAATGGAGAAATTGAGTATAACGATGAAGAGTGTAATATGATTAAGGAATACGCAAGTTTATGTTCCCCAGCCTTTATTGATGCTATCAACAAATTACTATTGGAATAAAAATAATAAACGCAAACACAAAAGGATATGAACGACATTATTGAAACATTCATTCACGACCATTTGTTTTTACATTTGGTTTTGATAGCGGTAAGTATGACAGCTATCATAATCGCAATGGGGATAGATTTTATTTCGGGGATTCAGAAGGCCAAACAGCGTGGGGAACTTCGTACCTCGAAGGAGTACAAAATGACAGCGACAAAAGCGAAGAAATATTTTAATCCGTTTCTGACACTGGTTATGATTGACCTTATATGTTGCATCGTCATTCCATTTCCAGTATTCGCTATGTTATGGGCGGTTTATTGCGTTTTCTGTGAGTTCAAATCGGTACGTGAGAAATCATGGGAAAAGGCCGAGCTTCGGAAAGCGGAAAAGACCATGAGTATAATTATTGAGAATAAGGACGATATAGCACGACTGGCCGCACAAATATTGTTTGAAACACAAAAAGAAAAGGAGGATAAAAATGACACGGGGACTACGGAATAATAATCCGTTAAATATACGGAGAAATAATACGAAATGGCAGGGGTTGTCTGCAACACAGACAGATAAAAGTTTCTTTCAGTTTAAAACTATGGCATACGGTTATCGTGCTGCTTTTAAAACTCTTCAAACTTATATTCTTAATAAGTATGATACTGACAAAGACGGCACGGCCAATGAACTTGAAGATGTTATTATGCGATGGGCACCGCCATGTGAGAACAATACTGAAGTGTATATTGCCACAGTCGAAAAGCGTTCAGGCATATCTCGTCATACAATTCTGAACAGAAACAACCGGGAACAACTTATTGCGGTGGTGGCTGCAATGAGTTATGTTGAGAATGGTGTTCCTGCAAACATGGATGAGGTAAGGAAAGGTTGGGAGTTGATATAGGAAACAAACATATAAACACATAGAAGATATGGCAAACTTGAATTTTACTCTTAAAGAAGAGGATTGGTACGAAAGCCAACCTATACAGTTATCTACTGGGAAATTTGCTATTAGCATCAATTTTGGAGATGCAGCAAACAACAGAGTTGTTGTGTACAAAAGTTCTAATGGAAAGGATTATGTACCTTACAAAACAGCACTTGGGGTTGGAGAGTTCTGTGATATGAATGTCGACGGGTTGATAGCCGGACAATATGTTATGGTAGGATGTAATGAACTTCCTATTTCATCTTCATTTTTGGAAAGTTCTGATGGTAGCAGCAGTGCGAGCAAATCGGATATTTTAGCAGAAAGCGGACGTGCTCAACTGGCAGAGTCCCAACTGGAACAGTCCATAAATGCGGTGAAGACCGCTTTGGATGAATTGGTTGGTACTGTTGATGCGACTACGGCCATTGACACCTTCAATGAAATTGAAACCTTCCTTGCAGGAGTAACCAATGAAAAAACTCTGACTGGAATGTTGGCTGTTACTGATGGAAAGGCCGTGACCGCACAAACAACGGCTGATGCTGCAAAAAGTACAGCTCAAACAGCTCTTAGCAAAGCCACTGCCAATGAAACAAAACTTAATACAATACCTGAAATGCCGGAGAATGACGGTAAGATATATGGTTTCTGTAATGGTGCATGGGTAGTTATTGCGGAAGTTGGTAAAAATGTATATACAGATTGATTATGAGATTGAAGATAGGTATAGGAGTAATCTTTGTGTTACTCCTTGCGGCAACCTTTTTGATGTACCGGTTGTGGCAGGAAGAGAAGAAGGAAAGTGCCCGACTTTCAGATAATATGAAAAGTCTCTGTACTGGGCTTGAAGAATATAAGATTAGGGATAGTCTAAATGTGGTTGAAAACCATGTTTTACGGCTTAACATAGAAGAATTGAAAGAGCTGCGGAGTGCGGATGCAAAACTAATAAAAGAATTGAATCTGCGTCCAAAAGAAGTCGAATATATCACAACCACAAAAGTTGTCACTAAAGACAGTATTGTATTTGTTCTGAAAGACAGCTGTTTCAATTATTCAGATAAATGGGTGGATTTTTATGCAAATATTCCTGACAGCACATTTACTTATGAAGTGAGAGACAGTCTTTCAAGTGCGATAAGCCGGATATATAAACACAGGTTCCTATGGTGGAGATGGGGGACAAAGGGGTATAAACAAACGATAGTCAATCATAACCCACGAAGCAAAATCGTTTATAATGAAATTGTAAAGGTGGAACATTAATTAATAAGAAGGGAGCCGAAATGCTCCCTTCTCCTTTTTCTTTAGAAAGGCAAATCGTCTTTTTGTTCCCCAAAATCCACTGGCGGTTGAGGTATGGCAGTTTGTACGGGTGCCGCGGTGGATGATGCCCCCTGATAATAAGTTTGGGGCTGTTGCGCTGCGGTAGGCTGTCCTGGATTACGGAGTGTTGCTTTCCAGCAAGTAATGGAGTTAAACCATTTTCCTTGCCATTCATTCGCATTAATATCTATTTCAATATCAACGTCTTGCCCGACTGCTAATCCAAAATTCTGAATATTGCTATTCATTACTGAAAAAGCGACTTTTTTAGGGTATTGGCCGGGAATTTCCAAAACGAAATCTTGTCTTTGCCAGTTGTTACCATTTTTTGAGACACCCGATTGTATCGGTTGTGCCACAATAATTTTTCCTTCTAATTTCATTGTTCGCTTATAAATAGTTAAACACTATATGCCCGGCCTTTTCAAGTTTACGGGCATAATCTAACATTCTTTCTTTAGTGCTGAAACTTTCATCATTCCACCAAATGCCAAATCTTTTAATCTGACACTGATAGCGTTTGTCTCCTAATAGATTCTCGGATATTCCTATACGATATTTTGCCATTTTTATTCATCATCCCCAGCCGGATTTAACTTGTCTGACTCATTGATTGCGCGGCTGATAATATCACAATCAGTAAGTTTTCGTTGTATGATAGCCATCCCCCTTTTGCAATTATCACTTTGATTGAGGTCACAATACCCTCCCTTATATAAAATATCAGAAAGTTCGTCCAATACTTTAAGTGTGTCAGTGAGCCGGAGATATGTTATTCCGGTTACTTCTTTGTTGTATGGACGGACTTCTTCTATCCGTTTGTCAAGGGATAGACAAGCAAGCTCTGCCATACATCTTGTAAGTTCTACTTTGGCAAGTAAGGCACTGTTTTCAATCCGGCATTTGTCAAATTCCAGTTTAATGGAGTATTCCATTTTAAGCAGATCAGGTTGTACTTCATCTGCAATATACTGGTTAGCATCAGCCATGAAAAAAGCCCGGTGTCCAGCTATTTTATTGATTTTCTTTTCATATTGAAGCATCAACTGTTCCAGTTTATTTCCTTGCTGCTTTACGCGGAAACGACAAAGCCTTGATTTACGTAATTCACTTAACATTCTACAATTAAGGAACAAACTATGTCATTGGTGAACAATATGTTATATATTGCTGCCAGTGTGATATTTTCAGCTTTTAACTTCTTGTCTTTTATATCACCTATTTTTCTTTCCATAAGTTCATGAAATCTTTATAGACACATGGTAGTGCAAAGATAAGGACAAACGTCTCAACAATCAACTTTATTAATTGTCCGGTTCCTATATCAATCCATTCTGTTTTTATTATAATTCATTTTGGCTTCAATGAGTGAATCAATGTCACATTTGAAATGATGTAGTGTACTTAGGGCAACAATGATTACATCTGCCAGTTCTTCTTCTACATCTAAATACTCTTTAATATGTGGAGATTTCTCACCCGTACACTCAAAGACTTCGGCAACTTCTTCAAGCAGATCGCGGTGAAGATTGTTGTTGCTATCATTGTCGGGATCAATCTTTCCACGTCTTACGGCACATTCATAAGCTTTCTGCGCGATCTCATTTAATTTTCCCATTATCAATATGTTTTATCCAGTTATTATCTTTCTCCAAAAACCATTGCCAGCCATTTTGGGGCTTGATTTTTCGTTTTATATACCGGCGAACTGTGGCATAATTCAGATTTAGCTTTTGGGCGGCTTGGGTTATTGAATCGAATCTATACCATTTGCCTTCGGGAGTGATTGCGATACACGCAAAGGCATGGGCGTTTCCATTAGACCAATATCTATGTCCTTTCAAAGCCTCGCTGTGTCTTTTTCTTATTTCAACAGCTCTCTCTTTGCCATAGTATTCTTCATAGGTTTTTCCTCTTAATCCGTGGTGATAGCCTTTATTGAAAACATTATGTCCGTTGACAACCCGTGTGACCGGTATTTCAGGGTCTAATCTTAATTCCATATTATTCCTTATTTTTGTAATTGTCTCTTCTCATTTGGTGATAGCGATAGTACATGGATAAGTCGAGTTTACGAATGAAATTATCATCCGCTTTCATGTCAGAAACTTTTTGGGCAGGCTTCACTACCTCAAAGAA
>ENA-ORLY01003307-ORLY01003307.1-human-gut-metagenome-genome-assembly--contig:-NODE-3307-length-13321-cov-3.730293_pt1 | contig 13321 bp, 9 predicted proteins | sample MGYA00243071_ERZ508832 | MGnify/ENA primary metagenome ERZ508832 (study PRJEB26277, sample SAMN04329777) | human gut metagenome | biome: human-associated habitat | host: Homo sapiens | place: USA...
TATAACGAAATTAAGAAGGCTGAATATACTGTTAATTTTGAAATGGATGGTATAGATGTTGAATATATAAAAGATTTTGATAGTTTTTGGCAAACCGCTGGTGATTACAGATTTAATAATGTAGTTTTTAAAAATCTAAAAGTTACTGGATTTTATGAAATGGTAGATACTAGAGCATATAAAAGTGTAAAATTTTCAAATGTTACTAAAGAAAGCAAAAATACAACTTCTAAAACATATTTGATACAAAGCAGTACTTTAACTGTTGATGATATTATTGATGCTAATTCAGTTATTGAGTATCATGATAGTGAAGGCACTAAAATAGCAAATAGAGCTGATAAACTTGAAACAATAGATGCTTATTGGGGACCAATTACAGTTAAGAAAAAAGAAGTTCAAACATTAACGGCTACAACAGAAGATGAATTAATAGCTGCAGCTAATCAAATTAATAATAGCAAAGACACTATTATTAAATTAGGTGGAGATATTAAGTTGACAAAGTTTCTTGATTTTTATGTTTTAGGTAATGTTACTCTAGATTTAGTAGGTAATACTCTTGATGTAACAGAACACAATTTAACATTCTATTATGGTTATAAAGATGAAAATAATTATAATTTTAGAAGTAATCTAACCATTAAAGATAGTGGCAATGGTAATAATGGTAAAATAATTGGAGCAGGATTTAATGGTAGAGTAAGACTATCTACTATAGATATGGCTGAAGAATTAAAAAATTTACCTAAGACTTATGGTTTTACTATTGATGGAGGAACTTATGCCGTTACCGGAACAGGTTCATGGGATGAATATATATTTGATGTATTTTCTGATTCAGAACCTAAGGAGCAAAACATTACTTTAAATGTTAATGTAAAAAAAGGTGTTTTTGAAGTTGGAAAAGTAGATGGTGGAATATTTCATTTCCCTTCATCTGATGAAAATAATATGAAGGCAAACTTCAATTTTGAAACACTTATGGTAAAAGGTAAAGGTGTTAAACTAGGATTTAATATTTTAGGTAAAAAAAGAATTGATGAAGTAATGCCAACTGATACAAAATTATATTATACTGATAGTAATCAAGTAATTGAACTAGAAGATAGAACAACATTAGTTGAAAATGTTAGAACTGATACAAGTTCTAGTTATCCACAATATATTAAACTTGCTAAAGAAACAGGTTTAAGTGTAGATAATGTTACATTACCAAATGTTACATTTGGATATACTGACGTGCCAGAAGCAACAATTAATATTACTAATATTGGTGCTGCTGAGTTAAAAATTACTAATGTAACAGTATCTGATAATTTTGAAATAAACGTATCTAGTCAACCAATAATAGGTATTGGTGCAACTAATACTGATTTTAAAGTTAAAGCAAAATCTGGTCTTAATGCTGGAAATTATACTGGAACAATTACAGTAACTGATGAAAATGGTAAAACATATACAGCAACAGTTACATTAAAAGTTGAACCAAAAGAATTAACAGGATTAGGTATTAGTGGTTTAGATAGCACATGGGTTTATGGCACTACTAAAACACCAACTGCAACAGGTGTTGATGGCTTAGGAGCAGGCGATTATAAAATCACTTATTATAAGGAAAACAATGGATCTTATGAAGATATAGGAACAACATTACCTAAATTAGTAGGTAAATATAAAGCTACTTTAAGTATTACAAATCCAAATTATACAGCAAGTGAAGCTAGTGTTAATTTTGAAATTACACCAATTACTACAGAAGTAAAAGTTAAAAGCTATGACGAAACATTTACTTATGATGGTTCAGAACATACAAAAAATGCTTATGATGTTTTATGGGCAAATAATGCTAGTCCAGTAACTGACAATAAATTACCTAATGGTGATAAAGTTACTGCAGAAATTACTGGTAAAGTAAGAGATGTTAAAGATACAGCTCTTGAAAATAATACAATAGGAAAAATTACAATAACAAATGCAGAAGGTGTTGATGTAACTAATTGTTACTCTAATAAAGTAAAGGCTGCTGGTAAATTAACAATAAACCCAATTACAACACCAATAGTTGTAACAGCTGGTTCAGATACTAAGGTATATAATGGTACTGAATTAACAAAAAATAATTATACATATACTGATGGTGTATTACTATCTGGTGATATGTTAGAAGCTACAATTACTGGTAGCCAAAAATTTGTAGGTACTTCAAATAATACTGTAAGTAATGTTAAAGTAATGAGAAATGGTGAAGATATTACTGGTAACTATACATTTGGAACACATGTAAATGGTGTGCTTGAAGTAACAAGTGCAGAACAACCTTTAGCAATCGCAGATCAATATGTAAAAGTTAATGGTTCTATATCAAAAGGTTATTTAGAACAATCAGTAACTGGAAATGTAGGAAACATTGATTTTACTATTAAATCAGGAACAGCACTTACATATGATGCTACAAATGATGAATATGTAGCAGGAGCTACTGAAGGAGATGTTGTAATGACTGTTACAGCAGCAAAAATGGATCTTGGTGGCGATAATACTCCTGAATGGAAAGAAACAACAAAAGACTTTACAGTCCATGTTGTAAATAAAACTGATGTAAATATTTCAGGACTTTCTAATAATGAAACATTTACTTATGATGGAAATCCTAAAAAACCAACAGGAACAATTAGTGTTAATGCTGGAACAGTAAACGTTAGTGATTTAGAAGTAAAATATCAAGGAACAGGAACAACTTCATATAATAGTGCTACAGCACCAACAAATGCTGGAACTTATACAGTAACATATAAAGTACCAGATACTAATACAAATTATACAGGAACATTTAGTGTAGCATTCACTATTAAAAAAGCACAGCTTAATAAAGTAACTTTAGTTAAAGATACTTTTGAATATACTGGTGATGAAATAGTTTCACAAGATAGTAATTTTGATTCAAATAAGATGAATTTTTCTGGCGATATTAAGGCTACTAATGTTGGAAATTATAGCATTACAGTATCCTTAAAAGATAAAGATAATTATGAGTGGAAAGATGGTACAACTACAGATTTAGTTTTAAATTGGTCAATCACACAAGCAACACCAGACTATACAGTACCAACAGGATTAACTTCTGTAAAAGGTAAAGTATTAGCAGATGTAGCATTACCAACAGGATTTACTTGGAATGCACCTGCAACAGTGTTAACTGTAGGAAAAACCAAATATAAAGCAACATTTACTCCAACTGATACAACAAACTATAAAACAATAACTGATATTAATATTGAAGTTGATGTTAAAAATACATTTAATGTAATAACATCAGTACCTGGTGGAAATGGAACAATTACACCAAGTAAAATAGATGTTATAGAAGGAAGTAAAGTAAAAATAACATTTACACCAAATACAGGATATATGATAGATAAAGTATTAGTAAATGGAATAGAAAAAACTGCAACGGGAAATGAAATAGAAATAACAGTAGATGAAGAAAAAACAGTAGAAGTAAGCTACAAGAAAATACCATTTACAATAACAGTAGAAGAAGTAACAGGAGCAACAGTAGATCCAGATGGATTAGTTACAGTAAGTTATGGAGACAACAAAGACTTTACAATAACAGCAAACACAGGCTACAAACTAGTAAAAGTATTAGTAAATGATGTAGAAAAAGCATTAGATGGCAACACATTAAAATTAAAGAACATTACATCAAATATGAAAATTAAAGTAGTAGTAGAAAAAATAGAATACAAAGTAATAGAAGGTGCAGAACAAACATATACAATAACAGAAGATACAGAAGCAAGATTTAAAATAGATTCAGATTATAGCCTATTTAATAACAAAGTATATGTAGATAATGTACTTGTAGATAGTTCAAATTATACAAGCAAAAGTGGAAGCACAATAATTGTATTAAATAAAGACTATGTAGATACACTTGCAGTTGGAGAACATACATTAAAAGTAGCATTTACAGATGGAGGAGAAGCAGAAACAACATTTACAATAGCAAGAAAAGCTGAAAACAACAATAACAACGAAAATAATACTCCATCAAAACCAGAAGATAAAGAAGAAATGAAAGATAATGGATCAAATCCAAAAACAGGCGACAATATAATGCTTTATGTAGCAATAGCAAGTATATCAATAATAGGACTTGTAGCAACAACAATAGTTGCAAAAAAGAAAAAAATGAACTAAAATACTACAAAGAGAGGGCTAGAACTTTCTAGTTCTCTTTTTAAAAATAAAAGGAGCAGATTATATGAAAGGAAAAAGAACTAAAACTAAAAAGAAAATAAAGCTAAATAAAAGGTTGATTTTTATAATAGGTGTTTCACTGTTGCTAGTAGCTATTATATTTACAATTATAATGATATCAAAAACTGTAAATGTAGGGGAAATAAACAAAGAAGGTAAAGCAGAATATATAGAACGAGTTGCAAATGTAACAAAATATCCAGATAAAAAAATTGTAGAATTTAAAAACGACTATGAACTAATAGATAATGGAATAATAACAACTGAAATTTATGAAAAATTAAAAAATAATGATAATATTTATAATCTAACTGTAACAGAATATTTAAGATTAAGAGATGTATCTTCAAAAGAAAGTTATAATATAAATAAAGCATTACAAACAGGAGTAGTAAAAGAGAACACAATATATGCAGATTATTTTGCAAAAACTTGTGGATTTGAAAACAAAAAAGAATTATTAAAATATACAAAAGCTGTATTTGAACTAGCTGACAAAGAAAAATAGATGCAAATTCTTTAATCGAATTTTATACTTGAAATGATGAATAATAAACTGAATATATAAAAAAGGAAATGGTATACTAGCAAAAATGCTAATATACCATTTCCAACCAACGATTTGGGCTTTTTATTTTTGCTGTAATAAAATAATTAAAAATGAGAGTTTTTATATTTCTCTGCATCTTCTAACATTCTCTTAGTGGTTGAAATAGGGTGCGTTTCAGCTAGTTTACACATTTCAACAGCATGCTCTAAATTTTCAATTTTAGTATTAAATTCATCTTCAGTTTGCGAACGTAATACTGAAGAAACATATCCTAATAAAGTGGATTTACCTCTTGGGTCAGGACCAATGTAAGCATCATTATATAATTGAAACAAATATAACAATTCTAAAGTTTTTTTCTTACTGTCCTCATTTAATGAGCTTTTTAAGAAAATATTAAGTTCCTCTTCAATATTTATTCGGTTTCCAAATTTATTTTGAAATTTTCGAATGATTTTTTTTGATAAATAAGAAATAATTTCTTTTTCCATTATAATACCTCCTTGCAATGTAAAAATTTACTAAAACAAGTATAACATTTATTTACTTATATTGCAATATTAACATAATAAAACATAAATATTGATTACGATAAATATATAGAGAATAGATACTCAGTAATTGGATAGCAGTACGTCTTACAACAAAGAGGGAGGGTAACAAATGGATTGCATAAAATTAATGAAAGATTTTGTGTATCTAATCTTAACATTAGAAATTCTTATAGAATAAAATGAGGAATGTTCACGGGCAAACTTATAAGTTTGAGCCTGAGTGAAAGAGGCTCATTTGAGTCTATTAGAATTTCAATGGTAAGATTGGCTTATCCAAAATCTGTAATGTTTTTTATGCAATCCATTTGTTACCCTCACTCTCTGTTGTAAGATCATATCGATAAGACAATCTAAAGAGAGTTTATTTTAGCATTTAAAGAGACATTTGTGATAGAATCTCTTAAATCAGTTTTTACTGAAATTGATGAGGCACTTTCTGGAATAAATGTGGCTTTAACTAAAAGATATGATGTGTTGACCAAAATGATTGATGTTGTTAAAGCTTATGCTAAACATGAAAAAGAAACATTATTTGAAGTTATTAAACTTCGTGACGATATGTCAATAAAAGAAAGAAATGAAGCAAATCGTGCTATGGATGAAAATATTAAAAAGATTAATATAGTTGCGGAAAATTATCCAGAATTGAAGTCTAGTGAGAATTATAAAACTTTACAAAAATCAATAGCAGATGTAGAAGAACACCTACAAGCTGCAAGAAGACTTTATAATTCGAAAGTTTCATCATATAATCAATTAACAGTTTCGTTTCCAACAAGTTGCATTGCTAAAAATAAGGGAATGACTAAAAAGGATTTTTTTGAGACTGATGAAGTAAAAAAAGAGGATGTAAAAATTGATTTGTAAGAAAGGTATTTTTCTTATATATATGAAAAGAGTGGACCTATTTTAGGTCCACTCTTGACAAAAGCATATTAGAGACAGCTGATGAAACCAACATGTTCAACATTGGTCATCTTATAGATATCCCAGAATTCGGGATCATCAAAGCCTCTCCAGACAAGGAAAAGGTGATGCTTCTGTCCAAGACGTTTGATTTCATCAAACGTGTTCCGACGCCTTGCGCGCCAGCGCTTCTTAGACAGTTCTTCCTGTTCGATTTCTTCGGGGTGGTTTTTTTCCCACTCACGAAGAACCGAACGTCCATGTCGAATGAACATGTTCCTGGGGTTTCCTGCTTTGAGCCACTGCTCTTTTGCTTCGACAAGAACAATGTTTCTGTCAGGGCAGCGGTAACACCCGTAATATCTATCCCAAGATCCATGAAGGATCTCCTTGAACAAATCCATTACGAGGTTTGCGTCTTCTTGCCCAAACAATTTAGTGAATTCGCCGGTGTAGTTCAGGTTGGTACCATTGCTGCTGAGAATGCTTGCCATAATTTTTTCCTCCCTGCGTATGTACGCGATTTAAACGTTACTTCCATGAGATGTCACGGAGTTATCAAAAAATGTTTACCATATATTGATTATACCATATTTTACATAAAATTGCAAGATTGCGATGTTGTACTTTACATAACTTACTTTTGAGAGGCAAAACATTAACATAGAGGCATCTGTAACGGGAAGAGGATGCCCTAAAATAGGACATCCTCTTTGCATATAATAGTAATATTATATGCAGTGAATTTCAGCAATCATCTTACGAGAAACATCGTTGGAGTAAATGCTCCATACGTCTGGATGTGCTCCTCCAATCCATTGGAGCTGTACGTTATGACGTGCAGATGTTTCAGCAATAAACTGAAAATCGTTTTCACGATTTTTTTCCCATTCCTTTCTGGAACGAGCCTCTTTCTCTATTTCTTCAGGGTGAGACTCGTTCCAGAATTTTATTTCATGTCTAGTAAAGTAGATGAAATCCTTTGGATCTCCTCCATTTGCCAAGTATTCCTGACGATACTGCAAGATGCTGGGACGAAGGGGGGAGTTATAAACTCCCTTGTATGGGTACAGAGACCCCTGGAAAATTCTGTAACAGGCCTCTAAAAGACTGTTAGATTCGTTTCCGAATAAATCGGAAGGGGAAATAACTTGTTGATTGGTAGTGTCAATGATGAATGCCATATAAGTACCTCCTAGCATAATTATGCTTTTTTGTAATTTTCGTTGATTGAACGGAGTTTATCAACGTTGTTCTTATATATTGATTATATCACATTTTACATAAAAATTGCAAGCATGTATACTGTTATAAATTTACATAATTTAACTTTATGGATAAAATTTGTTAATGATAAAATAAAATGAGTAATTATATTAAATTAACAAATTATAAATATTAGTGGTAATTCATATCGATTAAGGGATAAATTAAATTGATTTGTAAGAAAAAGAAGGGTTCCTATTTTAGTAGGAATTCCTCTTTGAGGTGGAATCTGAAAGAAGCCAATAGCAAAGTCTCGGTCTGACGAACAGAAATCACATATTAGAGTGAAATACCAGAAGTCAGCAGATAGCATAGTAGTAACAGAAATGTTATGAAGGTTGATGACACTTGGGTTAAATCTTTAAAGAAAACACTAATCAAATAAATGATTAGTGCATCAGCCAACCGCTCTGTGCCGAACGACATGCAGTGGTGGTGTGAGAGGAACTAAGTGAAATAATCACTTAGTTCCTACTCGATGTAACATAATTACATACAATGAATCTGAGCAATCAGGCTACGATGGATATCATTGGAGTAGATATTCCAGATATCGGAATATACTCCACCGAGCCATTCTACCTGAAGGTTGTGACGAGAAACGATTTCTGCAATAAGCCGAAAATCGTTTTCACGGCTCTCGTCCCATTCTCTTTTTGCCTTTGCTTCCTTTTCCAGTTCTTCTGGGTGCTGCTTTTCCCATAATCTTCTTTCATGTCTTGCGAAATAAATGAAATGCTGGGAATCTCCGCCATTATCAAAGTATTCCTGACGATACTCCAAAATAGAAGGGCGAAGAGGAGATCGATAAATCCCCTTATAAGGATACAAGGAATCCTGAAAAACCTTGTAACAGGTTTCAAGAAGCTTTTCTGCCTCATCTCCGAAGAGATCAAAAGCATTGATAACCTGCTGCTGATTGTCAACGATGCATGCCATAATATGTCCTCCTTTGCGTAATTACGCTATATAAATGTTTGTTTCCGTTATAAATGGAGTCATCAAAAATGTTTACTATATATGATTATAGCATGTTTTACATAAAATTGCAAATTTGGTTGCCTATTAAATTTACACAACTTTTTCTAAAGTATTGATTTTTTAGAAAAGTATTATTAAAATAATGTTAATAATAAAATATTAAATTTTTTCAAGTTATCAATCGGAAGGAAATCCGATTTACACAAGATTTTCCATAGGCTCCGATGACTCAATAATCAAGTCATCGTTTTTCTAGTAATATATATAAGATAGTAAGCACTTTTAATAAAAGTTAGTCTTTATACTAACCCGACATAATATTACGCATGCTTTGTACTATATATTTTCATATAAAGTTACTCTTGATTGCATTTCAGGATTTATAGAAAGTTGATTTCTAACCATTGCCCAATTTCCAACTGGTCTGTTTTTCCACTTTTTATAAAGCTCTGTTACTCTTAAATATAGTAATTTAAACAATGCATTTTCATTAGGAAATGAACCTATTTTAGTAACTTTTCTAAAGCTTGAATTTACACTTTCTATTGCATTTGTAGTATACATTACTTTTCTTACTGCACTTCCATAATTAAATAGTTGCTCAACATGTTTCCAGTTTCTTGTCCAAATATCTATTGCTCCTGGATATTCATTCTATGTCTGTTTAAATTTTTCAAATTCTCCTTCTGCAGCCTTTAAACTCGGTGCTCCATATACTTTCTTTAATTGTGCTGTAAATGACTTATAACTTTTACTTGGTACATATTTGATAGAATTTCTTATTAAATGTACTATACATCTTTACACTACTACATTCTTGAATATAGCTTTGGCTCCTTCTTCTAATCCTGATATTCCATCCATTGATATAAATAAGACATCTTCAACTCCTCGGTTTTTTAATTCATCAAATATTTGCATCCAATTATGTTTGTTTTCGCTTTCATTAAGCCAAATTCCTAATATATCTTTACATCCATTAACATCATATCCTAGTATTGTATATACTGCATAATTTTTTGTTTCATATTATTTTTTTATTGACATATACATACAATCTACAAACATAAATGTATAAAACTTTTTTAATGGCCTATTTTGCCATTCTTGAACTTCTTCTAAGACTTTATCTGTTATTTCAGATATTGTCTCTGCTGAAATATTAAATCCATAAATATCTTCTATCGTTGAGGCTATATCTCTTTGACTCATTCCTTTTGCATACATTGATAGCACTTTATCTTCTATTCCTGAGACATCTCTAGTTCTTTTGGGAATTGCTTGTGGTTCAAATGTTGATTCTCTATCTCTTGGTACATTTATTGGCGTTTCTTTATAATCGTGATTATTACTTGAATATCCTAGATGTGCATTCATTTCTCCTTGTAACATTGCTTCAAAAATTGGTCCGAATATATCTTTCATTGCTTCTTGTACATCTTCCTTTGTTTCTGGTTGATATTTTTCTAATATCGTTTGTGCTAGTGCGACACTTTGTGGATCTCTTTGTATTTTTTCCCCATTTATAATTCCTCCATTTTTATTATTATATTTTGTTTACTAAAAAAAGTAAAGTGTATAAGTTTTGGTACCTTCTAACTTACACACTTTATTTTACACTATCACATAAAGATACTTTTTTATATCTTTATGTTTCATAAAAATTTATTATATTATCGGATTATTTTCCGAAACTTCTTGACACTAATAAAAACATATATATTTAACCTCCCCGTTAAATATATATTTCAAAAATATATCACAACTAATAACTATCCTTATTTTTTCAAATACATAGTTTGTGTATTATAAGCCATTTCAACATTTTCTTTTGCTAATATCTCCATAATTTCATAATTAATTTGTTCTTTTATGTCAAGATATTCTGCATAATTTGTTTTATTAATATATGCTATTACCACCAAATCCATTCCATTATCAGAAATTTCTTGAAAATTAATCATTATAGTTTCCTTTTCAATTTCATCCATTTTCATTAATATTTCTTTTATTTTATTTTTTACACTCTCTATCTTGCTAAGATTTGTATCAAATTCTAATACTAATTTTGCATAATATCTTCTTTTTTCCATTTCACTATAATTTATAATTGCTGCAACAGACATTTCTGAATTGGCAATATGTAATACTGTATTTTCTAATGTTCTTATGCTTGTAGTCCTAAATCTGATTTCTTCAACCGTTCCCTCATATTGGTCAACTTTTATATAATCCCCTACCTTAAATGGTTTGTCTAAAAAGATTGCAAGTCCACCAATTAAGCTCTTAGCAGTATCTTGTGCTGCAAGTGTTATTACAACACTACTTAATCCAAGTCCTGTTATAAGACCACTTATATTATATCCTAGTTCTGATATTACCATAAATCCTGCAAGAACATAAATTGCTATTTTGGTTATCCTTAATATTGCATTCATTGTTGATTTGTCAATATCTTTATTACTTTTATTTCTTATTTTTACAAATACCCTATTCTTCTCATCTAATCCATCTCCAAATGCTTTTGCAACAAAAAGTATTAATAGTATTTTTATTCCTTTATTTAATATAACTTGTATTTCTGGACTAATTGTTGTTGCATTTTTTATTATATTTAATGCAATATATATCCCTACAAATGTAAAAATTGTTCTTAATGGTAAATAAAATGGATTCTTCTTTACACTAATTTTTTCTTTTCCCTTTGGTCTTAGCATTTTTATTATAATACTTGATACTACTGAACTTAATGCTCTAAATACTAATATTATGCCTATTGCTATAATAATTTGAATTACAATTTCAATATTTAATTTACTAATAATTTGCTCTAAATTTTCCATCTGATACTCCTTTAATTATATATCTTAAAAAACTGTTGTTTCAATTAGTTAAACAACAGTTTTAGCAAAATATATTTAATTCATATAATCTCTCAATTTTTTGCTTCTACTTGGATGTCTTAATTTTCTTAATGCTTTTGCTTCTATTTGTCGTATTCTTTCTCTTGTTACGTCAAATTCTTTTCCAACCTCTTCAAGTGTTCTTGCCTTTCCATCTTCTAAACCAAATCTTAGTTTTAATACTTTTGCCTCTCTTGGTGTTAACGTATTCATTACTTCTTCTAATTGTTCTCTTAGTAGTGTATATGATGCAGCATCATGAGGGGCTGGAGAATCTTCATCTTGTATAAAATCTCCCAAGTGGCTATCATCCTCTTCGCCTATTGGCGTTTCTAGTGACACTGGGTCTTGAGCTATTTTTTGTATTTCCATTACTTTTTCAACAGACATCTCCATTTCTTTTGCTATTTCTTCTGGAGTTGGCTCTCTACCTAATTGTTGTAGTAAGTGTCTTGATGTACGTATTAATCTGTTTATTGTTTCTACCATGTGTACTGGTATTCTTATTGTTCTTGCTTGATCCGCAATAGCTCTTGTTATTGCTTGTCTTATCCACCATGTTGCATAAGTACTAAATTTAAATCCTTTTGTATAATCAAACTTTTCTACTGCTTTTATTAATCCCATGTTTCCTTCTTGTATTAAATCTAAAAATAACATTCCTCTGCCAACATATTTCTTAGCAATACTTACTACTAACCTTAAATTTGCTTCTGCTAATTCTTGTTTTGCCTCTTCATCATTTTCTAATATCCTTTTTGCTAATTCAAGTTCTTTTTCATAAGAAAGTAATGGTATTTTTCCTATTTCTCTTAAATACATTCTTACAGGATCATCTACACTTACACCCTCAAAACTTGTATCTGTTATTTCATCTAACTTTAAATCTTCAACTTCTTTTAAATCTTCTATATCTGGTTCTTCTTCAAAATCGTCATTTAAAAGATTCACTCCCATTTCCTCAAATGCATCAAATACTTTATCTATTTGTTCTGGGTTTGTGTCCTCTAATTCTTTCGCAAGTTCACCATATGTTATCTTACCATTCTCTTTTGCTTTTTTTACTATTTTTTGAACTTTTTCCGCTTCTGATAATTCTTCTTTTACTTCTGTTTTACCCTGTTCTGCGCTTTCCATTTGTTTTTTATTTTTTAGTTCTGCTATAAGTCTTTCCTTTTTTTCTAATTTTGATATATTTTTTTGGACTTTTCCATTGTCTTCTACAACATCATTTATTTCTATTTGGTCTTCATTTTTTTTATTCCCCACAAAAATTCACCCCTACTTAATTTTAGCTAATAAAATAATTATATTACTTAGCTCCTTACCTAATTGTTTTTTCTTGTCATTATCTTGTTCACTCTCTAATTGTTTTAAAATGTCTTGTTTTTTATTATCTAACTTTTCCTTTTCATATTTTGATAGAATATCTTCAACTGCTTTATTTACATTCTCTATCTCATAATCAGTGGCCATTACCATTGTTATATGGCTTTTTGTTTCCTCATCAAAAGTATCTATAAGTTTATTTATATTTGCATCTGATTTTTCTAATTCTTCATATAATTGTTTTGCAATTTTCCTATTTATCTCATCTTTAAAATCTTCTGGCTTAATATGTTCTTTGATTTTTTGAAATATATTTGTATTTGCATCTAATAATAATGCTATTATCGTATTTTCTCTTCTTTTTAAATCTTCACCAATATTATCATTGTTTTTTTGTTCCCTTGTTACACTGCGTATTTCTCTATTTTTATTTTGTGATATTTTATCTTCTTTTGTTCCTACATATATCAATTTATTTACTTCCGCATATATCGCTTCTTTTGATATATTATATCCCTTTGCTATTTTTTCTATGTATATTTCTCTTTCCATTGTATTTTCTACTT